>Ga0364866_10421_pt1 | contig 27248 bp, 26 predicted proteins | sample ExccelAu500001D3_3_FD_206913 | JGI IMG/M metagenome (GOLD analysis project Ga0364866, IMG submission 206913) | Enriched cells from Trout Bog Lake Hypolimnion, Wisconsin, USA - BchlTB.Aug13.5000.01.D3 | ecosystem: Environmental > Aquatic > Freshwater > Lake > Hypolimnion/Profundal zone | place... | reverse complement strand
CGCCGAGAGCTCCGGCCAGGAGGGGCTTCGAATGCGGAAGCGCCTGACCCCGGGCGGCCGCACCTGCCATGAGGCACAGCAAAGACACCACCCCCTGCCGTGCGAATCGGCCCATGTCCCCTCCCGACCTCAGCATGCGCCTCCCGGCCCCTTGGTTTCACGCCACCGGAAATCAGCCGGCCGGACTCCGCCACTCCCAAAGCACGTTGGCGATGGCCCAGTTCCCCCGGTGGGCCACGAGGTGGATGAAGGCGGTCCAGGGACCCAGGTCCACCCGGGCGCTGCCGCTGCGGCCCTGGACATCCAGCACCCAGACGTCGGCTTCGGACACCCGGTCCCGGACGGCCTTCCCAAGCAGGGATTGGACCCCGAGGATCTGCTGCAGGGCCTCGGAACTGGACGGGGTCGCCAGGCCCAGGGTGTGCTTGGCGAGACCCGGATGGAGGCAGGCGAACATGGCCTCTGTGTTGCCTTCGAGCCAGGCCGCAGCCCAGAGCTGGACCACCGAGGCGATGCCCTGGGTGGGGGGGGGGCCGGCTGGCAGGACAGGGCCGCGTGCCTGAGGGCATTTTCTTCGGGCACCTCGACCATGCCCAGGGTGCCCACCAGCAGCAGTGACGATTTCAAGGTGCCCCGCGGCATGGCCCCTCCGGATGCTGGTACAGACCCCGATTCAGGGGTGAGGTTGACGAGGCATTGGTTCCCGGAGGAATCAGGCGTCTCCGTCCACGGGAATGACCTGGATGGCGGTGGCCTTCACCAGGGCCGTGACCGTGTCCCCCACGCCGAGACCCAGATCCCGGCAGGCCCAGGCCGTGACCAGGGCTTCCAGGGCGAACCCGCAGTCCAGGCGAACCCGGGCGAGGGCACCCTGAATCTCCAGCGCCACGATCCGGCCCGCGAGGTGGTTGCGGGAGCTGCCGGGCGCGCCGCTCGCGTGGTCCAGGCTGACCCCCTCGCTCCGGATGCAGAGTCGGGCCTGGCGGAAGTCGCCGCCGGGGTCCGGCGCGAAGAGCAGGGTGCTGCCCACCTCCAGGCAGAGCAGGCCTTCCCGCCGTCCCACCACCCGGGCCAGGACCACGGATTCCGTCCCGGCGTAGTCCGGCTCCCTGGGGCCGCCGGTCAGGACGTCCTCGGGACGACCCTCCTGGACGATGCGGCCCGCCTCCATCCTGAGCATCCGGTCCCCCAGACTCAGGGCCTCGCCCCGATCGTGGGTCACCAGGACGGCGGGGATCCCATCGGCCTTCAGCATGGCCCGCAGCTCATGGCGCAGTTCCTCCGCCGCCGGACGATCCAGGGAGGCGAAGGGCTCGTCCAGCAGGACCAGCCTCGGTCGCGGCGCCAGGGCCCGGGCCAGGGCGACCCGCTGCTTCTGCCCCCCGGAGAGTTCGCCTGGACGGCGGTGCTCCAGACCCGCCAGGCCGAAGCGCTGGACCAGCTCCGCGATGCGGCCGGCCCGGACTGGGCCCCGCCCCAACCCGAACCCGAGGTTGGCGGCCACGCTCAGGTGGGGAAAGAGCGCCCCTTCCTGGAAGACATAGCCCACGTGCCGATGGTGGGCGGGGACCCGCTCCGATCCCTTGAACCAGTCCCCCCCCTCCAGGCCGATGAGTCCCCCGTCGGGCCGCTCGAGGCCGGCGATGAGCCGCAACAGGGTGGTCTTGCCGCAACCCGAGGGGCCGAACAGCACGGTGATCCCGAACCGGTCCAGATCCACCTCCAGGGCCGCCTGGATCAAGGGGCCATTGGCGAACTGCCTATGGACATCCACTGTCAATTTCATCGCGGCTCCCGGGCCCGGAGCCAGGCGGTGGAGAGCAGCACGAGGAAGGCAAACGCCAGCAGCGCGAAGGCGGTGCGGTGGGCCGCCTCCATGTCGAAGGCCTGGACCTGGTCGAAGAGGGCGATGGACAGGGTGCGGGTGCGGCCGGGCAGGTTGCCGCCCACCATCAGGACCACGCCGAACTCGCCCATGCCATGGGCGAAGGCCAGGATGGCGCCCGCCAGGAGCCCGCGCCAGGACAGCGGCAGGGCCACCCGGAGGTAGGTGCTGATTCGCCCGTGTCCCAGGGTGGACGAAGCCTCCAGCAGACGCCGGTCCACGCCGCCCAGGGACGCCACCAGGGGCTGCAGGAAGAAGGGGAGGTTGATCAGGAGGGTGGCGATGAGCAGTCCGGAGAAGGAGAAGACCAGTGTGCCGCCCGTGAGGAAGCCCCAGGCCTGGCCCAGGGGGCTGCGGGGCCCGAAGGACTGCAGCAGGTAGAAGCCCAGCACGGTGGGCGGCAGCACCAGCGGCATCAGCAGGGCCGCCTCCAGGACCACCTTCCCCCGGAACCGGCCGTAGGCCAGGGGCCAGGCCAGGGCGATGCCCAGGGGCGTCAGCAGGGCCACCGCGCTCAGGGCGAGCCTCACGCTGAGCGCGGCGGCGCTCCAGTCCATCCAAGGGGCGGCAGGGTTCATGCAGTCAATCCGGGACTCTGCATCATGGTGCTCCGTAGCCCAGCCTGGCAAGCGTGGCCTGGGCCTCTGGACCCAAGAGGTAGGCCTGGAAGGCCGCCGCCAGAACGGGCTGGGGGCTGCGCTTGAGGAGGACGCCGCACTGCTTCTGTACCGGGTAGAGTGCCTGGGGCACGGTCCAGACCAGGCCCCCCGCAAGGACGGGCGCCAGCGCCTGGGGCGAGCTGATGAGGCCCGCTTCGGCAGCACCGCTCTGGAGGTACTGGGCGGCCTGTGCGATGTTCTCGCCGAAGACCAGTTTCGCCTGCACGGCCTCGAAGAGCCCCGCCGCCTTCAGCGCCGCCTCGGCGCTGCGGCCGAAGGGTGCGAGGGCAAAATTGCCGATGGAGATGCGTTTCACCGCGGGCTGGAGAAGCACCTTGAACCCGTCCCTGCCCGGATCGAGGCCCACATCCCGCCGGACCCACAGCACCAGGCGCCCCGTGGCGTAGGGAAAGCTGGGGCCGGCGGCGAGCCCCGCGGCCACGAGTCTCGCGGGAAAGTCCGCGTCCGCCGCCAGGAACACGTCGAAGGGCGCCCCCTGCTGGATCTGGGTCACGAGGCTGCCCGAGGCGCCCAGGCTCACCTGCAGCCTTGCCCCGGGATGCCTGGCCTCGAAGGCGGGTCCCAGGACATCCATGGCCGTCTTGAGGTTGGCCGCCGCCGCGATGACCAGGGTCTGGCCCTGGAGCCCCAGGGACGATAGCGCCAGGAGGACAAGCAGGAACAGGTAGCGCGGTCGCATGGGTCCCTCCGGAGAATGGGATCGGAACGGCAGGTGGCGGGGGAGCCTAGACCACACCGAGGATGACACTGGAAGCCTTGAAAAGGGCACAGGCATGGGACCCCGCGCTGAACCCCATCTCTGAAACACTGTCATGGGTGATGACCGCACTGATGGAATTCCCCTCCCCTAGATCCACACTGACCTCGGCATTGACCGGGCCGTCGATGATCTTCATCACGGAGCCGCACAGGAGGTTGCGGGCGCTGGTCTTGAGGGTGTGCAGGTCGGTTCCGAGGATGACGGAGCTGGCCTTCACGATGGCATAGGCCTCCCTGCCCACCGTCAGACCCAGCCCATCGACACTGGCCTTGGTGATGGTCGCAGTGATGGAGGCCCCACCCTTCAATGTGAGCACCACCATGGCATTGACAGCGCCCCGCGTGACCTCTGTGACCGTCCCGGCGAAGATGTTGCGGGCACTGACCTTCAGAGACATCCGGCGGAGGAACGCATACAGCTCGTCCCCGGCCGCGAGGCGGCTGCCGATGTTCTCGAGGAACCGCCGGTGCTCCTCCTCGAAGATGTGGAACTGCTCCACGACTTTCGCACCGGCAGGGGTGAGTGCGGTCCCCCCGCCTCCCTTGCCGCCGGCACTGCGTTCTACCAGAGGTTTGTCGGCCAGGTTGTTCATGAGGTCCACCTGGTCCCAGGCGGTCTTGTAGCTGATCCCGACGGCCCTGGCAGCCTTGGTGATGCTGCCCAGCTCGCCGATCTTCTCCAGCAGGGCGATGCGCTCCTCTGCGAAGACCTTCTGCCCTGATTTCTCCAGCCAAAGGGAGCCAGTGAGTTCCATGGGGTGCTTGTCTTTGCGTTTCATGGCTGCGGCTCCTGCAACCCAGCCATGGTCTCAGAGATTTCCCCCTTTGCAGGTCGTTATATAGATTATTATATATCGATCCCGAAGGCCTGCAGTTGCTCTTAGGAACACAGACGACAAGCCCGATGGTCGGCCGCCGATAAGCCTCCTCCCTCCCCCACCGGCTCGAAAGAGCCCATTCTTCTGGAGCACATTCATGGGCAAGTCCTCCAAGATCCTCCTGGCACTTTGCGCCGGTCTACCTATGATGGCGCAGGCTCCCGACGCCCTCACAATCTCGTCCGGCGCGTCGAGTCTCACCCTGTACGGCATTCTCGATGCGGGCGTCGCCAAGGTAGACCACAGCCTGAATTTCGATGCCTACCATCCCGTGGCGGTGAACCCCACGCTTACCAAGGCAGGCAACACGTCTGCCACCGGCATCTTCAATGGCGGTATTTCCCAGACCCGGGTGGGCCTCAAGGGCGCTCTGGACCTGGGCAATGGCTTGAAAGGGGTCTTTACCCTGGAAAGCGCCATCAACATTCCCAATGGCAACGTCAGCAACGCCACAGAAAGTCTTGCGATGACCCGATCTACTGGCCCCAGCATGGCCGCCGATTCCGCCATCGCCGGCCAGGTGTTCAGCCGAAATGCCAATTTCGGGCTCTCCTCCGACACGTTCGGAACCCTCACCGTTGGCCGCCACACCAGCTTCATGCTGGACTACATCCCCGCTTACGACGCGCTCCAGGGCGCCCAGATGTTCACACCCATCGGCTTCTCAGGCCTCTACGGCGGAGGTGGCGCCACGGATTCCAGCCGACTGGACAGTTGCCTGAAGTACCGAGTCAAGGTTGGTGATGTCACGCTGGGTGGCCTCTACAAATTCGGCGGCGTGTCCGGCAGCAGCGGCGCCAGGGGGGCCACGGAGTTCGTCGTGGCTTACGAGCGCGGCGGTTTCGGCCTCATGGCCGCCTACCAGTCGATCAAGGATGCGACCGCCGTGGGGGACCCGTCGGGCACCATCAATGGCAGCCTGCTCACCGCGATCCCCACGCCGACCCCCGCCAACGGAACCGTCGTTTATGAGCCCATCGGGACGATTACAGTCACCTGCGAAGACACCAAGGGCACCATGGTTGCCCTTCATTACAAAGTTGGCGATTGGCTCTTCACCGCCGGGTACCAGTACCTCCAGTACACCAACCCGAGCGATCCCTCCACCGATGCCCAGCTCACCAGCCTCTATGGATCTCCCATCGGAACCTGGATCCAGGGCGGCGCCATCGTCCCTGCCGTGAATGTGACTCCCTTCACCGTCGGCGGTTCCCCGATGGAGAAGGACCTCACCGTGGGTTGGCTCGGCGTCCGCTATGACTTCACCAGTAAGCTCAGCCTCGCTGCCAGCTACTACCATGTCGGCCAGAACGACTTCTCCAATGGCAGCGCAACCGCGGCCGACAAGAGCGGCACGACCAAGTACAGTTCGGTTCTGCTTGATTACGCCTTCTCCAAGGCCTTCGATGCCTACATCGGCTACATGGGCGTCAAGGGCAGCGGTGGCATGGTCGCCGGCTACACCTACGACGACAATTCTTCCCTCGGGGTTGGCCTCCGCTACAAGTTCTAGGCCTGCACGAAGAGCCCGGTATCGCATCTGAGGCGCCCGTTGAACCAATTCGATAGCAAGGCCCGAGGCTGGGAGCGTGATTCCGCGAAATTGGAACGCGCTCTGGTGGCGGGCCGCGCCATCGCCGGTGTGGTGCCGGTGGGGGGACAGCGGATTCTCGACTACGGATGCGGTACCGGGCTTCTGGGTTTTGCCCTGCAGCCCCGGGCGGCCCACGTCACCCTCGCGGATTCCTCCGAAGGCATGCTCGAGGTTGTCCGTGAAAAGATCACGGCTTCAGGAATGACGAACGTGACAGCCTTGCGGCTGGACCTACAGGTGGACCCTCTGCCCAATGATCGGTTTGGCCTGGTCTGCAGCCTCCTGGCCCTGCACCACGTCCCGGATACTTTGGAGCTCCTGAGGAAGTTCCACACCTTATTGGAGCCAGGGGGCTGGGTGGCTCTGCTGGATCTGGACCAGGAAGATGGTTCCTTCCATGGGCCGGAAGTGGAGGTCCACAGGGGTTTTGACCGCCCCGCCTTCGGGACGGAGCTTGAACTTGCTGGTTTTAGCCGGGTCAAGCTCAGCAATGCCTTCGAAATCCAGCGCGGACCCGAGCGCGGGGGAGGCCGGTACTCTGTGTTTTTGGCTGTAGCCCGGAAGGACTGAGCCCATCGAACGATCAGCCTCCTCCATGGAAGGAGCCCGAATGCGTCATTCCTGCCTGCATCGCCTGTTCTTGCCTGCCCTGATCCTGTCCTTGAGCGCCGCCAGCGCCAATGGCCAGGAGGTCCACAGGCTGGCGCCTGCGTCCTTGGCAGGATTGACGCGAATCAGTGCTCGAGTCGAGGTCCATGGGACCAAAGAACAGGTCCTCTACGAGGGAGTCTCCCTCGGGGACCTGGCCCGGAAGCTCGGCGCACCTGCGGGAGAGGCCATTCGCGGCGCCAAGCTTTCGATTGTCGTGGTCGTGAAGGCCGCCGACGGCTACCAAGCGGTCTTTGCCCTGCCGGAGCTCGACCCCCTTTTCACCAAGAAGGTCGTACTCCTGGCGGATCGCCGTGATGGCGGGGCCCTCTCGGGCAAGGAGGGCCCCTATCGTCTGGTGGTGCCCGACGAGGCCCGCTGGGTCCGGCAGGTCATTTCCATCGAGCTGCGGGTATTGAACTGACCGATGCCCGCAGCACTCAGGGTTCCACTTCGAATCGCTCATCCGCCACTTTCGGACCCTGGCGCACAGAATCTGCCTCCACCCAACCTGCGTTGGCCTTGGGATATGCGTCGTATTCGGGAATGTAGGGCTTGATGTCCAGCACCGGGGTGCCGTCCAGGATGTCCACATCTTCGATGTCCAGGATGTGGCCCCGAATGCCCTTCAGACGAACGCAGGATAGCCCGATGGGATTGGGCCGGGCCGGGGCCCGGGTGGCGAAGATGCCATGGGTCCGGATGTCCCTGTAGGGCAGGACCTGGAGATCACGGAAGGCCGTACGGTCGAGGAGGTAGAGCACCCAAATGCGCTCGAAGCCGTCCAGATCCCGAAGCCCCCCGGCCAGTTCTGGACGCAACTCGATGCGCCCCGGGCAGCCTTGCGCGAAGCAAGGCTGGATGGGCGTGCCCTTGGCGTGGACGTGGGCAGAGCACACCACTCCGATGGGTTCGAAGGTCATAGAGGCTCGTCGGGGTGAACCGCCCACCCTGCTCAGTCAACGCCGAGCATGACGGTAGAGGCCTTTACAATGGCGTAGGCGACCTTCCCCACGGCCAGGCCCAGGGAATTCACGGACTGGTTGGTGATGATGGCCGCGATCTGCTGGCCGCCCTCCAGGGTCAGGATCACTTCCGCATTGACGGGGCCCGGGGTGATCTTCGCGACCGTGCCCTTGAGCTGATTGCGTGCGCTGATTTTCATGACGCCTCCTCGCGGCGGATTGTGCGGCTATCTGAACATGCCCGCGTCTTCCAATCCATAGAGGGCCGGACGGACGCCTTCAGAGCGACCCCAGGAAGGCCTCCACCCGCTCCCAGTCCCGGGTCAGGGGAAAGGGCGGCAGGGCGGCGCGCACCTGGGCGGCGTAGCGTTTCCCCAGGCGGTCCTCGCTGGGCAGCATGAGCCTGGGGTCCAGCACCGCCACCACGCCGCGGTCGGTGCGGGTGCGGATGAGGCGGCCGATGCCCTGCTTGAGCTTGAGGGTCATCTGGGGCACCTGGATGCCGATGAAGCCGAGGCCGTCCCGCTGGGCGTCCGCCTCGCGGATGCGGGCCTGGAGCACGGGATCGTCCGGGGGCGCGAAGGGCAGGGCCGTGACCACCACGAGGCTGAGTGCCTCGCCGGGCAGGTCCACCCCCTGCCAGAAGCTGGCGAGGCCCAGCAGCGCCGCCGCGGGCGTGGCCCGGAAGCGGTCCAGCAGCTGCGTCCGAGAGAGCCCGTCGCCCTGCACGAAGAAGGTGATCTCCGGCAGCGCCGCCTCCAGGCGGGGCCGGAAGGCCGCCAGCATCTTGCGGCTGGTGAAGAGCAGGAGGGCCCGGCCCCGACTGGCCCGGAGCATGCGCTCCATGGCCGACAGAGAAGCCTCGACCCAGGCCGGATCGCCCACGCCGCCGCCCGCGCCCGGCCGGCGCTCCGGCAGGTCCGGCGGCACGAAGAGCAGGCCCTGGGCCTCGAAATCGAAGGGGCTCTCCACGTGCTCGGCGACCTCCACCTCGGGCTTCGTGAAGCCCAGGCGCAGGCCCAGACCGTTGAAGCCCCGGCCGTCCCGCAGGGTGGCGCTGGTGAGGACGACGGTCTCGAAGCCGCGCCGCACGTGCTGGTGGAAGAAGGGGCGCACGTCCACGGGATTGGACTTGAAGTGCACCAGGTTGGGCCCCTCCCGGTTCAGCGTGGACACCCAGCCCTCGGGCTGGGCAAAGATTTGTTCCATGCGCGAGAAGGCCGTGGCCACGCGCTCCGCCAGCCGCCCCCACTGGGGATTCTCGGGGTCGGCGGCGGCCAGGCGGCGGGCCTCCAGGCGCAGGGGATGGCCCGCCTCCACCCAGGCCCCCACGGCGTCCGCCAGGGCCTTCATTTCGGGCCCGTGGCTCAGGAGGGGCAGCACGCCGCCCTCCAGGGGCACCCAGGACAGGACCTCGGTCCAGGCCCGCTCCCAGGGCACCAGCAGGCCCGCGAGGCCCGCCCCGCGCTCCCTGGCCGCGTCCCGCAGGTCCGTGAAGAGCAGGTTCATGGCCCGGCTGGACCAGGCCTCGCAGCAGCTCTCCGTGAGCTGCTCCTCCAGGTCGTGGGCCTCGTCCAGGATGAGCACCGGCGCGTCCGGCAGCACCTGGCCGAAGGCGGATTCCCGCAGCACGCGGTCCGCCAGCAGCAAGGCATGGTTCACGATGATGAGGTCCGCCTCGGCCACCGCCGCCCGCAGCTTCGTGAGGTAGCAGTCCTCGAAGCGGGGACACTGGCGGCCCGTGCAGCGCTCGGCGCGGGCGTTGAGCCTGTCCCACAACGGCGACTCGCCCTCGCCGAAGCGGCCCAGGCCCTCGCGGTCGCCGTCCTGGGTCTCCAGGGTCCAGCGCTGGAGCGCCAGCCAGAGCTGCTGGTCCGCCCGGGTGAACTCCAGCTGCGCGTCCGTGGCCGCCGCCTCCCAGGCCGTGCGGCAGAGGTAGTTGGCGCGGCCCTTGGCGAGCACGGCCTTGACGGGGCGGCCCAGGATGCCCGCGGCCCTGGGCACGTCCTCCTCCAGCAGCTGCCGCTGCAGCTGCTTGGTCCGGGTGGCCACCAGGATGGGGTGCCGGCCCGCCGCCAGGGCCGGGATCAGGTAGCCCAGGCTCTTCCCCGTGCCCGTGCCGGCCTCCACGGCCTGGATCACGGCCTCGGGCTTCGCTTCCGGGTCCGCACCGTCCTCGCGCCAGCGCTGGAACCGGGCGCTCCCGTCCAGCACGGCGTTGTGCACCAGCTCGGCCATGCGCCGCTGGCCGGGCCGGTCCTCGGCCCCGGGGAAACAGGCGAAGATCCGTCCCTCCGGCGGGGCGAAGTAGCGGTCCATGGGGTGCGCCATGGGGACCAGTCTGAGGCATGGGCGGAAAAAGGGCGAATGGTGGACCGGGCCGGGCGGGTCGCCATCACCGGCGGAACCCTGGCGTGCGGGACAGGCTCCGCCTGGACCGGGCGCGGGGTCCAAGGGGGACGCAGAGGCGGCGCAGCCGCCGGGCGGTCCCCCTTGACTATTTGTGGTATTCCTTCCCCCGGAGGATGGTAAACGCCCGGTACAGCTGCTCCAGGAACATCACCCGGGTGAGCTCGTGGGGGAAGGTCATGGGCGACAGGCTCATCTGCTCCCGGATCTCCTTCTTGAGGTCGGCATCGAAGCCGTGGCTGCTGCCCAGGGCGAAGGCCAGCCGCTCGCCGCGGTTCATGCGCTCCGCCAGCCACTGGGCCAGCCCCTCGCTGTCCCGCAGCTTCCCCTCCGGGGTGAGCAGCACTGGACACTGGCTGGCCGCCAGCTTCGGCCGGAGCCGCTCGGCCTCCTCCTTCAGCTGCCGCAGCGGATCCCCCTTGCCCTCGGGCAGTTCGGTCACCTCCATGCGGGCGTAGGGGCGGAGCATGTCGAGGTAGTGCTGCTCCAGCCCCCGACAGGGTTCGAGCCGGAGGCGACCGAAGGCGAAGACCGTGATGGGATACATGATCCCATTGTGATCAATTTCCCTTGGCAGCGCCCGGGGAAGGCCGCACCATCCAGGCATCCTGATCTTACTGGAGGACCCCATGCGCCGTTCGTTGATCCTGCCCCTTGCCGCCCTGCTCCTGGTGCCCGCCTACGTCGGCTGCGGCGGAGACGAGGTCCCCACCACGGCCCCCGCCCCCGCCAAGGAGCCCGCAGACATCCTCTACAGCCTGCAGTACATGGCCGTGCGCAAGGACTACCACCAGGCCGCGGTCATCGCCCCCATCACCCCGGACATCGTCTACCCCGGGGCCATGCATTTCCACCAGGATGCCAAGGCCCTGGGTATTGAGCTCACTCCCGAGGAGATCAAGGGCCTGGGCATCGAGCACCTGGCAGCCAAGTTGGACACCCTGCCGGGCGGGCCCAGCGAGGACTACCCGATCAAGGATGCCCGCCTGGCCTTCAACGCCGGCATCTACCGCCTGGCCAAGGGCCTCACCGCCAAGAGCTGGGGCAAGGTGAAGCACATGGGCATCACGGACAACAACGCCGCCCGCATGTACGGTTCCCAGACCATCGTGAAGGACATGGCCCTCGGTTTCGGCGGCACCAAGCTCCTCACGGTCAGCTGCATCCAGAAGCCCGATGGCAACTGGGGCATCTCCTACATGCGCTACGAGGTCAGCCTCAAGGGCCTGAAGCAGGATTGAGCCAGTTCCTTTTGCGGGGACGAGGCGCTGCGCGATCCGAGTCACGAAAAGGGCCCGCGTTGCGGGCCCTTTTCGTGGAATGCTTTTTCTGACCCTGGACCGCCCGTGAACATCCTCGCCCAGTACACCCTCACGCCCGCCGAGGCCCTGGCCGGCACCCGGGCTTTCAGGCGGTCCGGCTACGCGGTGTCCGTGGGGTCCGGCGGGCTCCTGATCCTGCTCGGGATCATCAGCCTCCTGGTGCCCCAGGGAGAACGGGGGCTGGGTGTCTTCATGGTCTTCAATGGGCTGCTCTTCGCCCTCCTGCCCGAAGCCGTCCTCCGCTGGGCCCGCCGGCGCCGGGGTGCCGGGGCCTACACCCCCATGGAGGTGCAACTGGACGACGAGGGCCTCACCCTGCGCACCGAAGCCAGTGAGGGCGGCCTGCCCTGGGCCTCCCTCGCCGCCATCCAGCGGCACGGCGGGTTCTGGATCTTCCGCGCCAGCCGCTCCCAGGCCCTGCTGGTCCCCGAACGCGCCCTGGATCCCGCCGCCCGTGCGGAGCTGGAAGCCTTCCTCCGCGAGCGCAGCCTGCTGAAGACATGAACCTCGCCGGCCCCGTGGAGTTCGCCGCGCCGGCCCTGCTGGGCCAGCTGCTGGTGCGCGGGGACGTCACCCTGCGCGTCACGGAGGTCGAGGCCTACGGGGGACCCCAGGACAGTGCCAGCCATGCGCGCCACGGCCGCACGGCGCGCAACGCGCCCATGTGGGGCCCGCCGGGCCGGGCCTACCTCTACTTCTGCTACGGCATGCACTGGATGCTGAACGTGGTGACCGGTCCTGCGGGCGTGCCCTCGGCGGTGCTCATCCGTGGGGCCGAGGTGGTGGCTGGCCTGGACACCGTGCTGGGCCGCCGAAGCACGGCCAAGGCCACACACCAACTCTGTGCGGGGCCCGGCAAGGTGGCCCAGGCCCTGGGCCTCGACGGGGCCTTTGACGGCCACGACCTCCTGGCCCCCGGCGGCCTGGAACTACTGGAGGGCCCGCCCCCTCCCAGGATCCTGGCGGGCCCCCGCCTGGGCATCGGCTTTGCAGCGGGCGAGGATCAGACTCGCCCCTGGCGCTTCGCCGATGGGGGCAGCAGGGCGGTCCTCCACCGGAAATCCCTTCTGCCGCTCTAATCTCGCCTATGCTTCCCTCCGGGAGGCTGCCATGCCCTACGTCAACATCCGCATCACCCGCGACGGGGCCACCGCCGAGCAGAAGGCGGCCCTCATCAAGGGAACGACCCAGCTCCTGGTGGAAGTCCTCGGCAAGAACCCCCAGACCACGGTGGTGGTCATCGATGAGGTGGACACCGACAACTGGGGCATCGGCGGCGAGACCATCACCGCCCGCAAGCAGCAGGGGAAGTAGAGCACCTAACAAAACCCCACGTCGCCGCGCGGGGGGTGCCGGGCGAGCGAGGCGAGGAAGGCGAGTGGCAGCGTAGCGGGTACTACGCGAAACGAGCCTAACGATGGATCGCGACGCCCGCCACCCCCCGCCCGGAGGGATGAAGCCAGCCGGGCGCCCCGCGGTGTCAGGGCCCTTGAACAACGAACCACGTTGCCCTGCGGGCCCTTCCTTGCGGAGCATCCCGGCTGGATTCATCGCGGCATCGTCGGGTTTTGTTAGGTGCTCTCAGCCCCGGTCCTTGTGCATCCGTGTCCGGGCCCCCATACTCAGGATCCGCTCGGTTCGCGCCCTCGCGGGGGCCGGCAAGGGCGGTCACCCCACAGGGTGAATCGTACGCCACGGGGGTGACCGGTTTCGACAGGTCCCGACCATGTGGGTCGCGAAATGAAGCCCGGTGGGCTTCATGAAGCGGGGCCCCACAGGGAGGGAATCACGCCGGGGCAGGTTATTCTCGCTAGAATTGAAACACCACACACGGGGGTGACCGGTTTCGACAGGTCGTGATCCGGGTGCACGGTGCAGGCGGGGGTTGGACGGATGGCCCCCTTATCAATCCGCCCACATCAAACTGCCAACGATAACTTCGAACTGGCTCTCGCTGCCTAGGGCAACCTAGGCTCCGAGCGAGTCCTCGGGATCTCTGGGTACCGGGCTCGTTAAACCTCTGGAGGGGTGGCTTCGGCCTGCCTGACAGGGGCACCAGATAGGCTGCCGCGACGCCCCCTGACGGCGGCCGAGATCAGGGAGCAAACGTCCCGAGCGGCTCGTCCGTTCCCCGCCGGGGGGTTTCAAGAGCGGACCAAGCCTGTGGAAGAGCCGCCATTCGGCATGTCTTGGACGTGGGTTCGACTCCCACCACCTCCACCAAATCAAGATCCGATAGCGTCCGACAACGTCCGTAAGATCCTTAAAAACCAATGAATTTCAACAATTCATGGTCCTATGGGGTCCGGTGGAATCTATTGGAATCCGGGGGCAAGTGGGGGCAAGATTGGGGGCAACAGGAGTGTTGTCTTCAGGAGTTGCCCCCATGTCTCTGACTGATACTGCTGTTCAGAAGGCCAAGCCTGGCCTGAAACCCATCAAGCTGTACGACGAGCATGGACTCTACTTGGAAGTCGCCCCCAGCGGGGGCAAGTGGTGGCGCCTAAAGTTCCGCTTCGGAGGGAAAGAGAAACGCCTCTCTCTAGGTGTCTACCCCACCGTTAGCCTTAAAAAGGCCCGCGAGCGCAGAGATGCCGCCCGAGAGCTGCTGGATCGTGGAGTTGACCCTAGTGCCCATCGAAAAGCCCAGAAACAGGCAACGGCGGACCGAGCCACCAACAGCTTTGAAGTAGTTGCCAGGGAATGGCATGCAAAGCGCACTGTTAACTTGAATGATGAATATGGTGACAACATCCTCAAGCGTCTTGAGAATGACATCTTCCCCTGGATTGGGGGCCGCCCAGTCTGCGACCTCACTCCCCCGGAACTTCTGACAACCATTCGTCGAATCGAGAACCGCGGAGCCGTGGAGACCGCTCACCGTATCTTGAGCCTCTGTGGTCAAGTGTTCCGCTACGCCGTTGCCACAGGCAGGGCTCAGTGGGACGTTGCCGCTCCCCTTCGAGGAGCTCTGCGCCCCACCAAAGGTAAGCATCTCTCAGCCATCACTAAGCCAAAACAAATTGCAGAGATGCTTCGCCTCATCGATGGCTATCAAGGAACATTGACGGTCCGATGCGCCCTTCGATTCGCACCACTGGTTTTCGTCCGGCCGGGCGAAATGAGGCAGGCCAAATGGGTGGACTTCGACCTGGATGCAGCCCAGTGGGAATTCCAGGCGAGCAAAAATGGGCCCGAGCTCATCGTGCCACTCAGCAATCAGGCCCTGGCGATTCTGAAGGAGCTCCAGCCCCTCACAGGTAAAGGCGGATACGTCTTTCCAGGGGCCCGAAGTGATACACGCCCCATGAGCGAGAACACCGTCAATGCCGCCCTGCGCCGTTTAGACATCCCCAAGGAAGAAATGTGCGGCCACGGATTCCGGGCCGTAGCCCGCACAGTCTTGGACGAAGTGCTGAAGTTCCGGGTCGACTTCATCGAGCACCAACTCGCCCATGCAGTGAAGGATCCGAATGGGCGGGCGTACAACCGCACGGAGTTCCTGCCTGAGCGGCGAAAGATGATGCAGCAATGGGCAGACTACCTTGATGGTCTCAAGGCTGGTCATGAAGAGGTTGTACCGCAAGGGAATTGCTAAATACAGGCCATGTACAGCTCTACCCAGCCGTCCTTGCCCCTCCCCATCCGTGGGAACACGTTGAGATCAGATTTTTGCATGAGCCCTCCATCCTGAAATCTCGTCTTTGCTTCCTGTCTCACCCATGGTTCGCAAACTTAGGAGTTCCTCATTCCCACGTCTAGGCCCTGGCTCAAGCTGCGTTTCCGATTGGACCCGGGGTGTTGACCCGTAAACATAGGGAAATAACAAAAAAGGGACCAGCCCTACTAGCTGGTCCCCGGAGTAGATGATTATTGTTTAAATAAAAGGTATTACTGAACCACGATGAAGCCAACAGTAGCTGTAGCCATTCCTGCTGCCAGCGGGAGAGGGGTCCAAACCCCATCCAACCAATAACCAGGTACCCCCTGTTGGGAGGTAGCATTCTGAGAAAGAAATCCTCCTGCATATACATGGGAATTAGATATGCAAATGGAGTTTATCTGGCCGTGTGTGTAGCCACCAGGTAGGCTTAGGCCATTCCAAATTCCATCTAACCAATAACCAGGAATATCAACGCCAGATGACATTATATAGCCACCTTTATAAAAATGTCCCGTGTCGAACGTCACGGCAGTAGCAGCTATAACTGCTGTGCCTGCTGGCACCGGTGTAGCAAATCCAAACCATGTACCGTTTTTCCAAAATCCATTGGCATTCACAGCAATAACATCGGTATTTTGTATAAAGATTGACACCACAGGCTGTGTTGATCCAGGAGTGCTTGTTGGTAATCCAACCCAGGTGCCGTTAATCCAATAACCGGGTGTCCCTGAATGATAACCACCCGCATAAACATTATTACCAACCACTGTCATCGAGGACACATCCTCGCCAGTAGCGGTTGCCGTGAGACTTGTCCATATTCCGTTTTTCCAATAACCGGGAACATGCTGGTTAGAATTACCATAAATATAGCCACCAACGTATACATCAGATCCCGATAAAGCTAGAGAAGTTACGTAACCATTAACTGCACCTGAAGGTAGTTGGGCCATGTTCCAGGTACTGTTTTTCCAATAGCCATATGGATATAATGATACAGCATAAATATCACCATTCAATTCGCCTATTGAAAGGACTGACTGACTATAGCCATTGGTAATAATTCCACCCGTTCCATTTGTCCAGATCGCCGAGTTATTTGATCCAAGACTCGTTCCCGTTAAGCCACCCGCATAAATAGACGGGGATACCTTTAGGGTCGCAGGATTGCTATTGGTTTCGCCTTGACTGTTTGTTGCCGTTGCCCTAAAAAAAGCATTGTTATCTGAGGACCGCGCTATAAACCCATATGTCGCGGAAGAAGCACCAAGGACAGAGCTCCATGTGACTCCCCCGTCGTCGCTTCGTGACCAGGAAATCGTCGGGATAGGGTAACCGCCTGCTGCCACAGTAAACGAAGCGCTTGCACCAGAGTTTACGGTCTGGTTTGTTGGTTGAGCCGTGATGCTGGGAGCCACGGGAACGGGATTGACGGTCAGCACGGCGGATGTGCTTGTGACGCTGCCGGAGCCGTTGCCTACCGTCGAGACGAAGGTTGAACCACTGTCTCCCAGCACGGTAGTCGGAGTCGTGTAGCTGGCCGAGGTTGCCCCATTGATCGCCACGCCATTCTTCGACCACTGGTAAGCGAGAGGTGCGGTTCCAGAAGCAACCACTGCAAAGGTGGCCTGCTGGCCAACCACGATTGTCTGGTTCGTGGGCTGGATCGTGATGCTGGGAGCCACCGGAATTGGATTGACGATCAGTAACGCAGCGTTGCTTGTGACGTAGCCGGAGCCGTTGCTCACCGTTGCGACAAAAGTCGAACCGCTATCTCCTAACACGGTCGTCGGAGTCGTGTAGCTGGCTGAGGTTGCCCCATTGATCGCTACGCCATTCTTCGACCACTGATACGTGAGAGGCGCGGTTCCAGAGGCAACCACTGCGAAGATGGCCTGCTGGCCAACCACGACCGTCTGGTTTGTGGGTTGGGTCGTAATGCTGGGAGCCACGGGAACGGGATTGACGGTCAGCACGGCGGATGTGCTTGTGACGCTGCCGGAGCCGTTGCCTACCGTCGAGACGAAAGTCGAACCGCTATCTCCTATCACGGTCGTCGGAGTCGTGTAACTGGCCGAGGTTGCCCCACTGATCGCCACGCCATTCTTCGACCACTGATACGTGAGAGGTGCGCTTCCAGAAGCAACCACAGCGAAGGTGGCCTGCTGGCCAACCACGACCGTTTGGTTTATTGGTTGGGCCGTTATGCTGGGTGCCACGAGAACTGGATTGACGGTCAGCACGGCGGATGTGCTTGTAACACTGCCGGAGCCGTTGCTTACGGCCGCGCTAAAAGTTGATCCACTATCTCCAAGCACCGTCGTCGGAGTCGTGTAGCTGGCCGAGGTTGCCCCACCGATCGCCACGCCATTCTTCGACCACTGATAGATGAGAGGTGCGGTTCCAGAAGCTACCACTACGAAGGTGGCCTGCTGGCCAACCACGACCGTCTGGTTTGTGGGTTGGGCCGTAATGCTGGGAGCCGTTATTACTGGTGCCGGGGTTGCCCCGCCACCGCCGCCTCCGCCACAACCGAAGGTCATAGCTGTAAGGCCTATGAATATTGAAAGGAACTGGGATCGCCAGGACATAATTACCCCAAAAGTCTTCATTAGGGTTGCCTGATGCGCGAGTGACAAAGGTCACTTTGAACAACTGTTTTTTACTAGCCGCTGGCCATTCAACTGCCATCCAATACAAACTTGACCAAAAACACGAGTGATTTCCAATCGGCAGTCCCCGCTTCAAAGTCAGGACACTGCCGGAAATCACACCGGTCAGAGTTCCATCTTGCCTCCCCTCCCTAATGACGGCCGCTGCCGGGTTCCCTTCCTATGTCCCTTGGTCCTTCCTGCGTGCTTCCCGCTGTCTTATTACGCTTCGGTCAAGCCCAAGGCACTCCATTAGGGTTCCGACCACTATGGGTTTAGCGGTTCTTCAACGTAGAAGCGCCTACCCAATGCTGCCCCAGCCCAGATTCGATCTAGGAGGTCACTTTCCACCTCATAGCTCGTCCACATCACAATGCTCGATAACCTAGAACCCCTAAGGATCGGCTTTAAAAGAAGTGCCTTTCCTGGTATCGGCGGCTCTGTGCAGAAGACCAAATATACTCGTTTTTCATTAGGTTCGAAGTCCGTAGAAATGCCGACCAGCCAGCATTGCCAGCCTGCTGCCTGCTGCTCCTGGACTTTCGGCCACACCTTCTCGAGCCATTCTTCAGATGCCTCGAGACCGTTTTGGTCCCTGCGCTTTTGGAAGCTCCGGTGAGTCGTAGTCCATTCCTGGATGATCGGATGATCTGGCTCCCAATTCGGAATATGGGGCTCTGCAAAGGGCGCCAGCGTCGACGGGTTCGGCCGCTCGGCCCCTGTTGGATTGAGCAAGCGTGAAGAAGAGGTTGCGAAAGCTCGCATAGTCGAGAGTTCTTGCCGGGGTTTGGACTCGGTCGATTCCTGCTCGCCGCCGCTCTTCTTGTTGAAACTCGGCCGTATCGCCGCCCGATCGTCCTGTCTTTTCATGCACCACCTCCTTGGCCCATGCCAGGCCGCGCTTAGCCATGGTCCAGATGAGGGGCCCAATGTGCCTCTGAGGGATTCGGTCCACACCCTGCTCTAGCAAACTACGATGGTCGACCTTCGCAATGATGTTACGGCGTTCAAATGCCTGGTTCTGGGCTTTAGCCCACGCCTCTCGCCATTCTTGAAGGAGAGCCGCATCGTTCCATGATCTCTCCTTCTTGGCGCTGAATTGACCGTCTACCACAAGCCTCATCGTCAATAGGATATGGGCATGTGGATTCCCCGGGTTGGCATGCCGGGTGATATCCGCGATCATCCACTTGCTCACAAATTGCTCGTGGGCAAAGTCACACACTAGGGCCATCTGCTCTGCTGCGGAGAGCTCAACAGGCAGGGCAAGCTCTAGTTCACGGGCAACCTGGGCATCCTTACGCTTCTCGGCTGCCTCGGCTCGATTCCAAAGGGCAGATCGGTCAAAGACCCAGGGGGGTGACCCATCTGGCGCAAGAATTATATTTGCGGACCGATCCACGGTCCTGCGACGAGAGAAATCGAAAACAAGCCCAGTGCGCTCATCGGCGATCTTCGCCCCCGCACGGTAGGCCGCCGCGCCTGTGGCACTCCTGCCTGCGCTTCGCGCGATGATCTGTGCAGCAAGATGATAGAGAGCCATGGTGGAACCTTTAATGAGGTTGGGGTCCAGGGGAGGGGCGAAGCCCCTATCCCTTGGTGCACACATTCCGCAGGAATGTATAAGTGCGCCCTTCGGGTACCGTACACCATGTCCTCGTGGGCCTTTTGCGCAGCCCTTCGACTTATCTTGTCGGCACCCCTGCGCAATCAAGGGGTCTGGCCCGGGGTGGAGAATGGAGCTCTGGAGGTCCCATGGACAAGGCAAATCGAGCCTCTGAGATCAGAGCTAAAGCCTCTCAACTGTTAGCCCGTGCAGTAAAGCTAGAAGGGCAGAGCAGGGATGCTGACAGGAAATCCCGAACCAGGCGTGCGGTCCTTGTCGGGCTCATGATCCTCAATCAGCTAGAAGCTGACCATCCAGTCCCCTCAATGGGGACCTGGGAAGACTTGCGCAAAGCCATGGATTCCTTCCTTCGGTGGAATCGAGACCGGGCCATGTTTGACCTTCCCCTGAAGGAAGAGCCTCCGACTTAGGCTCGGCCAATCCTGAACTACTTGCAGATGATTGATAGGCCTGAGAACAAGCAGTTGTTCATCCCGTCAAGGCTGGTCGCTCCGGGGAGTCCTAGGTGATTCGCCTTGAGCATTTATTGAAATGGGCCACGACCCTGATCTTCTGATCTTGCCCGTGGCTGATGTCCCGAGGACCAACTCGAACCCAGTAGGCCATGCCCAAGAATCGGGCCGCAGGCCACTCCAGCAACTCACCTTCGAAAGCTCCTGCTCAATTCAGTCCGGCCCGGTCCGGTCCGGTCAGGTCCGGTCAGGTAGTCAGAATCCCAACATCCCGATTCCACGCAAACACAAGCTGGATCTGGGAACCCTCGCTAGATACATGTGCAACATCAGGCGGAGGAACTATCGCCAGACCACGTCCTTGCCTAGATCGGATTGCGCGACGGCCCAGCCAACGGTATTTCGCGCAATCCGGCGCTGCTGCCTTGGCTGGTTCGCCTAATATTAAATTTCCCCTCAATAAGCCTTTGAAAATATTGCCTTGAATTATGAAATTTCATGGTTTGGATGAATTGTCAGGACTGCGGGCGCCAAGTGCGCAAAACCGGCCGCCTAGCATGAGCGGTATGTCCTATGAGGCTCCACCATGTCCCACACCATCCTCCGACTTCCAACTGTTCTGCACATACGCGGTCGCTCCCGGAGCACCCATTATGAGGACATTAAAGAGGGACTCTTTACCCGGCCGGTAGCCATCGGGGCCAGGGCAGTGGGGTGGCCCCAGCACGAGGTCGAAGCCCTCAACGCAGCGCGAATTGCCGGCAAGAATGCAGATGAAATCCGCTCCTTGGTCATCCTGCTTCAAGCCGATCGTAACTCGGTAGCGTGATGAGAGCCCCTTGGCGGTTTCCCATTGCGGGGTTCGGCTTGGATCCCTCTCTCCTTTGGCAGGTTTTCCAAGGGATCTCCCCCTGGCAGTCCTTTCCCCTGCGTCCGTCCCGGCCCATCACCCCCTCACCCGGAGGGGGGGGATGGGTCGGGTGCGAGCGAAACGATGGTGAATTGCGGTCAGTAAACGTCGCGTCATGGAGTTGCCGACCACGGGCACCCTCACAGCTAGGGGCATGCCAGGCGCCTTATCTGGCAGGCCCCTGGCGAGGGTGAGCCGACCCCGAAAGGACCCCAGCGCAGCACCTGGGATCCACATTTAAAAGCCTGGGGTGGGAACCGCGGCAACGGCCCCCACCGTGCTGGCCAGGAAAGAGCGCTCTCACGAGCGCAGGGGAATTTCCATGTCCGAAGCACCGGGCCTCACGGCCCGCAGGTATCAGTATGGGTACTGATGATCTGCCGGAGCAATCACCGGCGAACCCTCTGAAGGCTCCTGGACGCGGAATCAGGCCCGCTAGGCAGGCTGATGCGAGGCCGCCCCGGAAGGGGCGGCGTCCACACAATAGCGGCATCTCCCAAACCCATGACTACACGGCCCTTCCGTCGGGTGTTCCAGCAGCTGCGCTTCCCTCCCTTGCCGGGTTTCGTTGCGGTGGTCGGAAGTCCCCATGGGCCCTTAAAGCAGACCTTCTATTCGCCATCCAGAAGCAGTTTGGCGAGAGGCCTGAAACGACCCACGTACTGAAAAATCTTCGCATTTGCGGAAAATCAAGGAGGGGGAAGGGCAAGGATGGAGTACTGCGCGTGATCGGAAGGCGCAGGGTCAACCGAGATGGCAAAGATGTCGGTGGCCATGTCGCTGGGCTTTGGAAATGCTGCAAGCGCCTTTGCCCGGTCTGCGGGCTTCGGTTGGCAGTTAGGCGGCTTCTCCAACTTCAGCGACGGGCTTCCTTCGTGGAGAAGGATTCCAGCCTGATCCACGTCGCCGGAGCACTGACCTGCCGGCATCACCTGGGTGGAAACCCTCGACAGAAATTCGACGCACTTAGCGCCCTCTGGAATGAATTCACCAAACAGCCATGGGTTGGCGGAGATCGCCGTGCGAAGTCCTTCCACTCCAAAGTCCTGGCGGGGTACTTCATGGCCCCTGAAATCACTTTTTCGCACAAATTTGGATTTCACCCCCATCTCCAATTCGGAGGCTCGCTGAAGCCTCCACAGGAACTGCTCACCCTCGCTGATAGAGAACAGTGGTTCCTGGGATACCGGGAACGCTGTCGTGTCTGGTTCGAGAAGAACGCTCCGCGCTTCCACATCACCTGTGAGTGGCAGAACGACTGGCTCCAGATGGCCCAAGGCGCCCTGGCCGTCGTTGTTCACTACGTCGTTAAGGGAGACAAGCTCCACGAGGACTTAGCCATCGACGTGACCAAAATGGATACGCCTGGGTCCCGGTTGGCGGACATGGACCGGCTCTTTAAAGAGGGCGTGTTTGGGGCATTGAAGCGGGCTCGCGGTCTTTCCGAATCAGAGATGCCTGTGGGGGAGCGAATTAACCTATGGAACTCGACTCGCGGTATGCGGTGGTTCCGCGTCGGCGGCCTTTGGAGCAATAAGGAAACCGCCAAGTCTGACGAGGAGACCATGGCCGAGGATGAGATGGCAGACGAGGATGTTGTGGAGATGGCTCCGGCAGCATGGGACCGCCTTCGGCGGGAAATCATCCACATTCTCTGCGCCCTACTCGGCGATGTCCGCTATTCCCGGTCTACCGTAGTACAGGCTTGGGCGGCTGCCGAACTGATGCTCATTCAGGGCTGTGACCAGCAGGATATTTGCGACACAATCCAGAGCCTCATCCCTCAAAAGGGGCCGGATAGCACCATCCCCAACTAAATGCGCTACTCCGGGAATGCCAGAGCCAGATGGGTCCTCCCAAAATTTTCTGGTAGCCGACAAAGAGGCCTTTTCAAACCTCATTGTGCATTGATGAATTGAACGTCCAAGGGAGGATTTAATTCCGCTCATTGTGATTTTACTAAGGATCTAAATTCGCTCTGGTGCCTTTGGACATGAAGCTAGGTGGAAACATGGGTATAGGGCAAGGACTATGTAAATCGCGCAATTGCTGGATAATTCACAACGCTCAATGCCTACCACATCATTCTGGCAATCAACCGAATCCACGAGGACCGGACATGGGAAGCTTCGGTCTCGATGATCTTTAAATAGTTTGTGTCCGAACTCCTCTTAGAGCCTAGGATGAGGCTTCAAAGCCTTCCACCCCTTTCTTATCGCGGAGTAACCATGTGTAGCACTTTCAGGGCCCTGTTCATCTGGACCCTATTACTGTCAGCACCGATTGCGCCTCTGTTTGGCCAATCCTCAAATTCGAACCAAAAGTCATCCAAGAAGTCAGTAAAGCGATTCGAGGTAAAGCCTGAGGCCCTCGGCATTGGAGCGAAAAACCTTGGAATCATCAGGGAAACTGGGCGAACCAACCTCACAACATTTCAGTTGATTACTATTGTAAAAATGGTCCGTGGGAACGATCCGTCCGTCCCTCCCACATCTTTTGTTCACGATGGATTGGAAGTTCCGGTGTTTGCACTGGTCGGATCAAACGCCCTAGATGGAGATCGGCCTAGAAAGGATGTTGGCCTTCTGCGCCTGACGAAACGCGGTGCAGAAGTTTCCATAGATCACGGGGCCAACTGGCTCTTGGGTGAGAAGAACGACGATCAACTCGTCTATGCCTTCGATAACCTCACACTCACGCTCACCCCAATGGACCTCGTCTTTACTCCCACCACTTTTAAAGCCATTGCCTTCGAGAGGGGGGTGATCACCAAGGTCACTCCCGACCGTATCCACCCATTCTTCCGATCCGTAGTTATTGCGCTGGCATTTGGGAAAAACGAGGTCGAGGGGATTCTCAAGTACCCCGGCACCAATTTCGTAGTCCCCCTCCGCGGCATTAAGTACAAGGACAAATGGGTCGTCCGTTCGAGGACTGAACAACCCTTTAATGTCGAAGTCTGGCATGCGCCCCCAAATGCTGTCCGTGGTGCCCTCGGGTTGCAAGGCATGCTCTACACGCAAATGGAGCTCAACAATCAGCGATTGATGCTCGGGACAGGCAAATTTATCAATTACTCAGTCAGCAACGACCCCACCGAAGACATTGGTACCGCCATTGAATTCGACCTCAAGAACCAAGTGGAACTCCCCCTCCTCCCCGATGAGTTTAGAAAAAACATCGATCGCAGCATCTGGACCAAGAGCGACCTGCCGAATTCGTTCAGTGCTGTGTCAGAAAAGGCATACTTTGACGCCAAGCTCAGGGCCTATTTCTGGGCACCTCTGGATTACAACTTTGCCTATGATGGCTACTCAAAGCGGGCTCACAGCACCTTGGATCCGATTTTGAGCCGTATCAAGGAACTCGGGGGATCCGTTGTGCTGCTCGACGACCAAAGTAAATAATGGTCGAGGGCCTTCCTCTTGGAAGCGTCCGGGGATGGGGGCAACATTGGGGGCAACTTTGAATACTTAGTTCTTTAAGATATATATTTAATAATTATTTACATTGTCTATTCGATAGCCACCACCTCCACCAAGCAAAAACCCCCGCCTAGCGGGGGTTTTTTGTACGGTACGGTGACCTTTGTGTCGCGGAACCATAATATGGCCGTTTGGCCAGCTTATGGTTCCTTTTCACTCGTGGCCAAATTATGGTTCGAGTTCTATTTATTAGCCAACACGGACCAATAAGTGATGGATGACACCTGGAGGTAGACGAGTGGCACTTATCGGATGGAATTCTATGGATCATTCCCTAGCGAGCTGCCGTCGACCTAGGATCCGAAATTCACGACGCACCTCATCACAAATTTCCTGGCACGCCCTTCGGTCTATTACAGAAAATACAGATACATTTTCTAAGAGATACATAACTCTATTGCGAGTGGGTACGTGACCGGCTTTTGCTATGGTAACTGCAGCTTCGCGATATGCATGGTGTCGAATTGACCGAAAGAGCCTTGCATTGTTGGATCGCCACTCCTGAAACTTTGTAGACACCTCATGGGCTATATCTGGATAGGCATTGGCAATTTGGGTTCTGTCCACCCCTAGTTCGCGGGCTACCTCCGTCAAAGAGGGTGGAGAAAGACGGTGTTCCTTTTTCCCGATCGACTGACCCAAAACCCGAAAACCAGACCAGGGATTATGTGAAATTCGGGCCTTGGAGGGCATCCTAGAGGGAGCCCAGCCAAGGAGGCAGAGATGCCAAGGAAGGGACACAGCGAGGAGCAGATTGTCTTCGCGTTGAGGCAGGTGGAGAACGGGGCAAAGGTGGAGGAGGTCTGCCGAAAGCTCGGGGTGAGCGAACAGACCTTTTACCGCTGGAAGCAGAACTACGGGGGTCTGGGCGTATCCGAGCTCCGCGAGTTGAGGCAACTCCGGGATGAGAACAACCGGTTGAAGAAGCTGGTAGCTGATCTGAGCCTGGACAAGCACATTCTTCAGGAAGTGCTTTCAAAAAAAGTCTGAAGGCCGCGGTGCGGCGCTCGCTGGTGGCCTGGGTCCGACTGGGCTTTGGCTACAGCGAACGCCAAGCCTGCGGCCTCATGGGCATCTGCCGGCCAAGCCTCCGCTACAAGCACAGGCGTGATCCCCAGATCCCTCTGCGGATGCGGCTGAAGGAATTGGCGGCAGCCCGGGTGCGCTTCGGTTATCGACGCCTGACAGTGCTGCTGCGGCGGGAGGGGTGGATGGTGAACGCAAAACGGGTCTACCGGATCTACAAGGAGGAAGGACTGATGATTCGGACAAAGCTTCGGAAGAAAATCGCTCGGAGGAGGCCGCTGGTCGTGGAGTCAGCCAAGGCCCCAAATCAGAGGTGGAGCATGGACTTCGTGGCAGCGCGCATGGAGGATGGGCGATCCTTCCGGATCCTGACAGTGGTGGACCAGTTCACCAGGGAATGCGTGGCCATCCGGGGCAAGCCCCGGCTGAATGGCAGCGATGTGGCCGAAGCCCTGGACATGGCGGTTCGGGAGCGCGGCAAGCCCACATCGATCACCGTGGACAACGGCAGCGAGTTCGCCGGAAAGGTGATGGACGCCTGGGCGGATTCCAGGGACGTGCAACTGGCCTTCATCCGGCCAGGGAAGCCAACGGAGAATGCCTTTATCGAGAGCTTCAATGGAAAGCTCAGGGACGAGTGCTTGAACACAGAGATATTCCGATCGATGCCTGAGGTCAGAGGCAAGCTGGCGGCCTGGCGCTACGACTACAACCACCGAAGGCCGCACAGCGCTTTGAAGGACCAGACACCGGCCCAATTTGCCGCCCAAAATCCAGCGCCCGCAGGAGAAGGCCCGCCCCTCGGGGCGGGCCTTCTCCTGCCTGATTCACCATCGTTGCGTGAGGGCGTATCCTGATTCAAACAACCCGCTCCCAAGGCCGGCAACATTGGCTAAGGGGTCCTTCAAAGGCTCGAATCCTCACTTAGTGCCTGCGACAGAAAACCGGGGCGGATCACGACTTAATCAATGCCAACCTAAATTGGTACCCCTTTACGTTGCGGGGAACATGTTGTCCTCGAGGAGACTGTCTCGTGAACCCTGTGAGGATCAACGGAAGTTGACTGGCATCACCTGCCAAGACTGACTCGATCGGGCAATTGAATGCTTGGGCAATGTCGATGACCTGCTCAAACGACGGGAGATGAGTCTCGCTAATCCACCCGTGAAAACAACCCTTCCCAACTTGAAGGTAATTTGCCAATCGAATGGCGATTCCACTCATCGACTGTTTGATAACCTGATTCAGAAACCCAGCCACATTGGATTTTGAGCTATTAGGAAGTCCTGTTCTAAACATTGGGCTTTCCAACATTCCCATTACAAGTTTTGCGCGTTGCAGTTCTATTTCTCTTTGGGAGTCGGACATCAAATTGACTTGGTCTATCCTCTGTTGAACCTGTTTCTCCTTAGGCTTAACCATCCTCCAACGAGCTCCAAGGTAGTGGACCTTTTCCAGGTTTTCTTCCAGTGGGCAGCCATGAATCGGACATAATTTCACGGCCTGAATCTCCCATATTAGAAATTGGTAGTAATTTTCGCTACTTCGGACTATTTGCTCGCACTTTGGACAGTATCGATTGCATTGTGACAGCAATTTTCGCATCGCTACTCGACCCGCCAGGAACTGCAATGTCGTTTCTGCTGTTCGGCTCAATTGAAGCAAGGGATTTAATCCATCAATCCACTTACGTGTGACACGCCCTGCCCCCCCGATACCATCCCACCATATTTGAGTATTAGTAGGTTCTAAATCCGGACTTTCGGGAATTCGTAGGTCTAGTCCTAATACCATCTGTTTGAGCTTGCACATTGGAATTGCATGGGCATCCGAGAGGCGCTTGATGTAACTGGGAAGACTCTCCACTTGCCAGGTCCCAAGCCCGTAAGGAGGAATTGCAAAGAGTCGGGATCTGGGAGGAACTTCATCGGCTTCGATAAAGACTGATGCTTGATTTCTGGAACCCTTCTTCATCGAGATCACCCTCCCTCATCCCGGAGTGAGTTTTGCAATTTGGCCAGAAGATCCCAGGCTCCTGAATCGAAATCAGTCTTGGAGAGTAAATTCTCTCCTGTCGTTGTTTCTTGAATCATTGCGTCCAACTGCGCTGCCGTGGGGAGGGACCTCACCAGATGACTTTTCTTCCATGGGCCACCGCTGTCCAAGGCCCTTCTAAGGGATCTTTCCAACAACCTCTTTAATACGCCAATACACCCATGAGTACATAAGTGAAGTTGGTCTGATAAATCCAATAGCTTTCCTACCCCTTCCACGGGCATTGTTTCGACTAATA
>Ga0364866_10311_pt2 | contig 27354 bp, 22 predicted proteins | sample ExccelAu500001D3_3_FD_206913 | JGI IMG/M metagenome (GOLD analysis project Ga0364866, IMG submission 206913) | Enriched cells from Trout Bog Lake Hypolimnion, Wisconsin, USA - BchlTB.Aug13.5000.01.D3 | ecosystem: Environmental > Aquatic > Freshwater > Lake > Hypolimnion/Profundal zone | place... | reverse complement strand
GTATGAACCTACCCTTAATGAAACCTTTGCTGATTTTGCAGAACACTACTCAACAACTATTCTTCCTGCGAGAGCTTACAGGCCCAGAGATAAAGCACTCGTTGAAAATGCAGTAAGAATTATCTACTCACGTATTTATGTAAAAATAAAAAAGGGAACATACCACTCTTTAGAAGAGCTGAATGCAGCGATAAGAGTTGAGTTGGAACTGCATAACAATGCTCACCTAAGAGGCAGGAACTATAGCCGCAGGCAGCAGTTTGATGAAGTTGAAAAAAATATACTGATGCCATTACCGCCATTACGCTACGAGATGAAAAAGTATCAGTATGCTACTGTAGCTAAAAACGGACATGTAGGTCTTGGTACTGATAAACATTACTATAGTGTTCCTTATAAATTTATCGGCAAGAAGGTAAAGATTTTATTCTCCCGGCATAGCGTAGAGATTTATTATAATTACGAACGTATCGCTCTGCACAACCGAACCAAAAGCCCTTATCAGTATACAACAGAGAAAGAACACTTAGCATCTACCCATCGTTTTGTAAGTGAGTGGACACCCGAAAGATTTATATCATGGTCAGAGGGTATCCATGAAGATGTGAAGCTGTATATTTTAAAAATACTTGACCGCAAACAACACCCGGAACAAGCATACAAATCCTGCGTAGGCATATTAAGTTTTGCAAAAAAGGTTGGTAATGACCGATTGATAAAAGCTTGTCAGCGTGCTTTAGGATATGGAGCCTATAATTATAAAACCATACAGAATATACTGGAGAGAGAGTTAGATCTGGGAGATACACCGGAAGAAACTGACCAGTTAAAAATGCCCTTCCATGACAATATACGTGGCGAAAACTATTATCAATAATCTATCACTAACAAAACAAATAACATGAATGAACTAACACTGGACAAAATGCGTAAAATGAAGTTACTGGGTATGTACAGGGCTTTTAAAACCAATCTGGAAACAGAAACCGGCGAGTCCTATACACCCGATGAAATTATTACTCATCTCATAGATGCAGAGTGGGATGAAAGACAGAACCGCAATATTGAATATAAAATAAAGAACGCCCGCTTTAGATACAATGCTGCGTTAGAAGACCTGTACTATCATGAAGAACGCAACATTGATAAGAACCAGATGATGCGTTTTGCTGATTGCAGTTTTATCGACAAAGCTGAATGTATCCTTATTACAGGAAGCACCGGAATCGGCAAAAGTTACATAGCATCTGCTATCGGATACCATGCATGCAGCATGGGATATAAAGTCTTGTACCATAACGTACCCAAACTTTTTTCTAAACTTAAAATGAGTAAGGCTGATGGCTCTTACCTTAAAGAAGTTGCAAGAATAGAACGGCAACATCTTTTGATACTCGATGACTTTGGCTTGCAGCCCTTTGATGCACAAAGCAGAGTTGCATTAATGGAACTTATGGAAGACCGTCATGGAAAAGGGGCTCTGATCATCACATCACAAGTGCCCGTAAATAAATGGTACGATATTATAGGAGAACAAACTATTGCAGATGCCATATTGGACAGAATAATCCATAATGCTCATCGCCTGGAACTAAAAGGAGAATCGCTCAGAAAAAAACGACCTGAGAATAATGAACTTATTAATTAAATTTGTTACAGACTGAAAAGAAAAAGACATTGAATTTATTAACCACTAACATACATGAACTGATAAATCTTCGCCAGCAAAACAGGTGGTCAGTTTGCTTCGGACTGAGGTGGTCAATTTAACCGGCGCACGCACTTCAAACTCCCCTTTAAATTCTTTTTTTGCCCACCAATTTGAGACATTGTTGATGTGATTGAAAATAGCTATTGGGGAGTTCGCAACTTCAATCGTTGCAGTAAAATTTTTCATCTCCGGTTTTTTATTCGATAAAAAATGTTTCTATCTCTTAAATATACTCAATAATAAAAAAATTATTCCATTTAGGGCTTGGCCCGTCTGATTCGTACCTGCGTCTTGTCAGATTCGGAAATGAATGAATGAAGGATTGTAAAAGGAGACCAAGTCTTAATAGGAAGCAAACACGAACCCGAGCCCTGCATATCTCCTGTTGTTTTACTGATAGCAGTTTACAGCAATAAACTTTTTAAGTATATTTATTTCCCAAACGAATATCATGAAATTATTTTCAGCATTTCTTGCTGCCTGCAGCATTTTAATAAGCTGTAACAATGCTGCAAAAAACGAAGCGGCTAATTCTGAGAGCGTAGTAAAAAAAGATTCGATCGTATTCCCTTTTGCTGCAAAGTATTCTCTCAACTGGCAACCCGGTGATGAAAAGAATGCAGCCATTGTTTTAAACTGTTTAAAAAAATATGTGGATGGCGATATAAAAGGCTGTACTGCTTATTTTGGGGATACGGCAGAATTTATTGCTGATAAATTTCACTTTAAAGGAAGCAGGGATACCTTAGCTAAGATAATTGGTGACATGCGTAATGCATCGGTTAGCGTAACAAAAGAATTTGATAGTTGGATGACCGTCTATTATCCCGATAAAAAAGATACCTGGGTTACTTTATGGTACACAGAAAAGATGACCGATAAAAAAGGAAAAACCGATTCTATTTATTATACAGACGATGTATTGGTGAAAGATGGAAAGATCCTCAAATACAATGAAAAGCAAAGAGCATTCCCTGAACCGCCAAAGAAAAAATAATGTTGCAAGGAAGCAATTATTTATTTCTTTTTCACATTCAATGGTTTCAGGAAACTGATACCCACCAAGCTTTTCACCTGAAGGGCGGGTGATTTTCCATCCGGACCAAATAAATCAACCGTATCATCATAGATCATATCCAAACTGTAAGTGACTGAAAAATATTTTGTGACCTTACAGGCTAATTGATTGGTCATAAAGAAATTGATATTCTGCGGATGATATAAATAATTTGAAAACAGATCAACCCTTCCTTTATAAGTAAGCATCTTCTTAAAAGTATTATTATAATTGATGGTTGCAAAAGCACCTAACTGCGCCAAAGTATGTTTACCGCTGTCAACGCCATATTCTCCACGATCGGAGAGAAATTGATTCATCACTATAACAGTTCTTGAAGTAAGAGGCGACAGGAAAACGGAAAATTTATCGCTATGCTTATAATCAAACCCTGCAGATAAAATAAGGTATGCCGGTGATAATACAGAAGAAGAAAATACCGGATTGCCACTTGGATATGTATACCCATCAAAGAATTGAGAACGAAAATTAAATAAACCGGATACATACCATTTACCAACAGAATCCATCTTATATCCATATTTACTTAGAAAGTCGAAACGGTCATCATTCTTTCTGCTACCCAAACTTGTGGTCTGCACATACCCGATATTCATATCAATATTATTGTCCCAGCTATGCCTGCCTTCTTTGTAAAAGAAAAAATAATTGAAATAAGAACTTACGGATAAAGAAAAATTATCTCCTCCTGCAGCCCAATTGCTTAAAGATCCCTGCGATACACTTAAACTTAATAAGCCGCCCTGTTTCCATTTCCAAATAGTAGTATCGGCATCCTTCTTTATCGTTCGAGAAGTTTCGCCTCTCAGCTTATCCACTACAGCTTGTTGAGCCAAAATGTTTAATACAGATACTGTCATCAAGCAGCAGAAAACAATTTTCTTCATTTTTACTTTTTTTGCGCAGCAAAAGTAAGGGTTGATGTATAAAATAAAGGGTTAAGATTCTGTCAAAGTGGCATATACAGAAGGTTTTATGTATTTTTGCTCTCCAAATTTTATCTGATACATGGAAATACTGGAACTGCAGCATACCATACATGATGAAACCAAGCAGGGGGAAGCTTTTGCACCATTTTCTTCTGACCCAAATCAGTATAAAAAAAGATTTTATATTGAGAGTTATGGCTGCGCCATGAATTTCAGTGACAGCGAAATCGTTGCCAGCATTTTAAATACGGAAGGTTTTGGTGCCACCAAGCATTTTGAAGAAGCTGATCTGGTTTTATTGAACACCTGTTCCATCCGCGAAAAAGCAGAACAGACCGTCAGGAAAAGATTAACTGAATTCAGGAAAACCAAACAAAAAAAACCGGGAATGCTCATCGGCATCCTGGGCTGCATGGCTGAACGTTTAAAAAATAAATTATTAGAAGAAGAGAAATTAGTCGACATAGTTGTTGGACCTGATGCTTACAGAAGTTTACCCGCATTAATTGAAGAAGCGGAAGGCGGACAAAAATCCGTGAACGTTTTATTAAGCAGGGATGAAACTTATGCAGACATCTCTCCTGTTCGATTAGACAGTAATGGCATTTGTGCATTCATTTCCATCATGCGCGGCTGCAATAATATGTGCAGTTTTTGTGTGGTGCCTTTTACAAGAGGAAGAGAAAGAAGCCGTGATGCAAATTCTATCATTGCAGAAGCAAATGACTTGTTCAGCAGAGGTTTCAGAGAAGTGACATTACTCGGACAGAATGTTGACAGTTATCATTGGATCGATGAAACAAAAAATGAAACTGTAACATTTGCAATGTTGTTAGAAAAAGTTGCATTGGTATCGCCTGATCTGAGAGTTCGTTTCAGCACTTCTCATCCAAAAGATATTACAGATGAAGTTTTGTACACCATGGCAAAACATGAAAATATCTGCAAATACATTCATCTTCCTGTTCAAAGCGGCAGTTCAAGAATTTTACAACTGATGAACAGGACGTATAGCAGAGAATGGTATCTGGCAAAAGTGGATCGTATTAAAGAGATCATGCCCGATTGCAGTATTTCGGCTGATATCATTACAGGCTTTTGCACGGAAACGGAAGAAGATCATCAGGAAACCATCAGTGTGATGGAATACAGCAAATACGATTACAGTTATATGTTCTTCTACAGTGAAAGACCCGGCACTTTAGCAGAAAAAAGATATGAAGATGATATTCCCGAAGAAACAAAAAGGAGAAGGCTCGCTGAAATAATTGAAGTGCAGAATCGTCTTTCCAAAGAAAGTAATTTAAAAGACATCGGTAAAGTATATAAAGTGTTGATTGAAGGAGAAAGTAAAAAGAACAGCGCCGACTGGAAAGGAAGAACATCACAAAACAAAGTGCTCATCTTTCCGAAAGAAAATTATGCTTTTAAAGCAGGTGATTATGCCATGGTAAAAGTAAATGAATGCACACAGGGAACTTTATTGGGGAAAATAATTCAACAAACTAATTTATAAATAACTGGTGTTTAATAAAGAAAGAAAATAATTGCAATGGATCTACAAAGTATTAAAAACAGATTTGGAATTATAGGCAATGCACCTGCTTTGAATCATGCACTCAATACTGCAGCACAAGTTGCTGCAACTGATCTAACTGTATTGATCGTTGGTGAAAGCGGTGTAGGTAAAGAAGCATTTTCATTGATCATTCACGCTCTATCTTCCAGAAAGCATAATCCGTTCATTGCAGTGAACTGCGGTGCCATTCCTGAAGGAACGATCGATTCAGAATTATTCGGTCACGAAAAAGGATCTTTCACCGGTGCAGTTGACAGTCGCAAAGGTTATTTCGAAACCGTTAGTGGCGGAACCATTTTCTTAGATGAGATCGGTGAAATGCCATTGGGTACACAAGCAAGATTATTGCGTGTATTGGAAACCGGAGAGTTTATTCGTGTGGGTTCATCCAAAGTGCAGAAGACCGATGTTCGTGTGATTGCGGCAACTAATCGTGAACTGATCGATTTTACAGAGAAGGGAAAATTTCGTCAGGACCTTTATTACAGATTAAGTACAGTTCCTATTCGTGTGCCTTCATTAAGAGACCGCAAAGAAGATATCATTTTATTATTCAGAAAATTCGTGGTTGATTTTTCGGAACGTTATAAAACAACGCCCGTTCAGTTGGATGATGAAGCCAGAAACCTGTTAATTAACTATCCTTTTCCGGGAAATGTGAGAGAGTTGAAGAATCTTGCAGAACAGATTTCTGTTTTGTCAAACCAACCCTTGCTGAGTGCAAATGATTTGAGAAAATTCCTGCCGGAAAAAAATCTGAACAGAATGCCTGTATTGGCAGGACAACCGCATGGTGAGTTTGCCAATGAAAGAGAAATATTGTACAAACTTTTCTTTGACATGAAAAAAGATGTAACAGAATTAAAGAAAATGTTTCTGGAGATCTTACAAAACCCTTCACTGGCAGGAACTGCAGCCAATTTCACCAAAGAATCGCTGATCAATGATTTTACCGTGAACGGAAATGAACAACATCATTTAATTCAGCAGAATGTGAATCAACCTTCATTGATCCAACCCGTTTCAGTAAATAATCAACCCGTTCTATTGAGCAATGATGATATTCAGCGGCATGAAGAGATTGAAGAATCACTCAATATCATGGACAAAGAAAAAGAGCTGATCATTAAAGCATTGAAAAAACATAAAGGAAAAAGAAAAGATGCATCAGCGGATCTGGGCATCAGTGAAAGAACCTTGTACAGGAAATTGAAAGAATACGATATTGAAGAATAATCAACCGAATCACAAAGACATTATCAAATGATGCATTTAAAAAGTTCATCCGTTTCAACAATGAAAATGCGAAAAATATTTTTTGCATTTTCACTGATCAGTTTCATCTTTTTACTGCAAAGCTGTGGTATTTACTCATTCAAAGATGTATCCATTGATTATTCTAAACTAAAAACGGTCAAAATAAATTTCTTTGAAAACAAAGCGAGGATCATTAATCCGCAATTATCTCCCAAACTCACTGACAAACTCCAGTTAAAAATTGCCAGTCAGACAAAATTAACACGTACCAATAATGATGATGCCAATATTCAGATCAGCGGATATATTTCTGACTATTCTGTAACAACATCAGGCATCAGTTCAACACAGGCAACAACGAACCGTTTAACCGTTGCTGTTCATGTTACATCAAAAAATACGGTTACCGATAAAACGGATGATTTTGATGTAAGCCGCAATTATGATTTTTCTGCAAACCTTTCCTTACAGCAGGCAGAAGCGCAATTGGTGGATGAAATAGTAAGAACTTTGACTGATGATATTTTTAATCATATCTTTTCAAACTGGTAAAGCATAAAGATTATTATTGAATTCTGAGTTTTAGAACGATATTTTATTTTAAGAAATAGTATTTTCACCACATGAATGCGGCATTAGAAAAAACACTCTTTCATTTAACACAAAAAAGCAACCTTACTGAAATAAGTGTTGATGAATTGTCGCATTTGGTAACCCAATATCCCTACTTCGCTGCAGCACAATTGGCACTTGCGGCAAAATTAAAGCAGGATAACAGTTCACAAGCACTGTCACAATTACAAAAAACAGCGGTATTCTTTGTCAATCCAAACTGGCTGCAATATCAATTGATGAACGGAGAAACAAAGAATTTAAAAATTGCTGATTCTGATCCGCAGCATCAAACAACAACTCAAGCCAATGAACCTGCGGTTGTTGAAGAAGAAATAAAGTCTTTTATCGTTCCCGATACCATAAATCCCGATGATCAGTATCAAGCTTTTATTCCTCATTTTCAGGAAATGCCAACTGTAGAATCTGTAAAGGAGATGCTGCACAATATTGAAGAAAGAAAAGAAGAAAAGATCACAGCACCTGTTCCAGAAGCCGGAACTGAAGCTGTTCCGAGATCCATTGATCTTGAGACATCAACTTTTACAAAATCTGTTCAGCCAACAGAACCACTTCCTCCCACATTTCCCGGAAATTTTGAAAAAAATATTTTTGATCCCGCAGAAAATCAAATGGAAAAATATGCATCACTTCTTTCTCATCAGGTTTCCGATTTTAAGAAACCTGTGGAAGAAAATGCAAAGCTTGATTTTGAAATGGAACCTTACTATACCATTGATTATTTTGCATCGCAGGGAATCAAGGTTGATTTAACGCAGCAACCGCAGGATAAACTCACCAAACAGTTATTGAAGTTTACTGATTGGCTAAAGAAGATGAAAACTGTTAATCCTAATCCACAGGATCTGGGAACCGATCCAGAATTGGAAAAAGCCATACAGGGTATTGCACAAACATCAAACGAAGCAAAAGAAATTGCCACCGAAACCATGGCAGAGGTCTTTGTAAAACAAGGCAAGATTGACAAGGCTGTTCAGCTCTATATTAAATTAAGTTTTTTAGATCCTGAAAAATCCTCTTACTTTGCCGCCAAAATTCAACAATTAAAAGGAATGTAGTATGACTATCTTATTTGTGATATTGATCGTGATTGCCTGTGTAGCTTTAGGTTTTATTGTATTAGTGCAAAACCCCAAAGGTGGCGGATTAGCCGGCAATGTTGGCGGTTTCAGCAACCAGATCATGGGTGTTAAACAAACAACTGATGTTTTGGAAAAAGGAACATGGCTGTTTGCATCTATTATTGCTGTTTTGGCAATATTCTCTACTTTGATCTTCAAAGGCAGTACCAAAGGCCCTGATACTTCTATTTTACAAAAAGTAAATACAAGTAATACGGCACCTGCACCGGTTCAAAGCACTCCGGCTAATACGGTTCCTGCAACACAACAAAAAGGAAAATAATTTCATTGATGCATAACGAACCCTGTCTGTAATTTGCAGACAGGGTTTTTTATTTTAACTTGAAGTTTTATGAAGCGATTTTTTACATTCATCATTTTTATTATCCTTGCAGTTGGTGCCTTTTCTGCATGGATGGTTTTTTCTTCGGGCACTGCATTTGAAGAAAAGAACAAATATTTTGTGATTGAAGAAGGCAAGACAGATAAAGCATCTGTGTTAGAAGTGCTTGATCAAAAATATATCGTAAAAAACACAACACTTTTTTCTTTAGTAGCTTCTCAACTGCATGCGTGGGATAAATTAAAAGCAGGCAAGTATGAAGTAAAGAAAGGTGAAAGTATGTTGAACATTGCAAGAATGCTGAAGAACAATCATCAGGCCCAAATCAATTTGGTGATCAATAAACTGAGATTGAAAGAAGACCTTGCCAAACTGATCAGTAAAAGTTTTGCCAGCGATTCTGTAACAGTGATGAATTTTTTAAACTCACCTGATTCAGTAAAACAGTACAATGTAAATCCCGAGAATGTATTTACAATGATCATTCCTGATACCTATACTTTTTACTGGAACACGCCGTTAAGAAAAATATTCAACAAATTATTTGATGCCAATGTTAGTTACTGGAGTAAGAATGACAGAATAAAAAAAGCAAATGAGATGGGCTTCACTCCTGTTGATGCATATATCCTTGCATCGATCGTGGAAGAAGAAACGAATAAAGATGATGACAGGTATAAGATCGCCAGCGTTTATATCAATCGACTAAACAAGAAAATGGCATTGCAGGCTTGTCCAACCATTAAGTTTGCGATGAAGGATTTTACATTGACCCGTATTTATGACAAGTACCTGACCAACCCCTCTCCTTATAATACTTACCGAAATAAAGGGCTGCCGCCGGGACCTATTTGCACACCATCGCCCAAAACAATTGATATTGTTTTGAATGCCCCTACAACTGATTATCTTTTCTTTGTTGCCAAAAGTGACTTCAGCGGTTACCACCATTTCAGTACCAATTTCGCCGAACACAATCAATATGCAAAAGAATATCAAAAAGCATTGGACATTTATATGGCTAAAAAACAACAAAAAGAACAATTGGAAGAAAAGTGACAAAATTCGAGCGCATCATATACAAATCACCACCTATTGCTTTTATCATTTATGAAAGCAAAAAAATAATCATTCCCGGATTCAAAGGATTGCCGTTATATGATGTTGTACGGTTTTTCTTTCAGCAGATCAATAAGATCGGCCTGAACGAAAGGGCTGCTGCCATTTCATTTAACTTGATTCAGGCATTGCCGGCAGCATTGTTGTTTTTATTTTCCATCATTCCTTTACTGCCGGAATCGTTGAATGTAAAAGCGCAAATATTAGGATTGCTGAAAGACTTAACACCTAATTCAACCACTTACACACTCATACAGAATTTAATTACTGAATTGTTTAAAAAACACATGGGTGTTTTTTCATTCGGTTTTATTTTATTGATGTTCTATGCATCCAATGCCATGATCGGTATCATCCGTGCCTTTGATAAATCGATCTCAGAAAAGAAAAATTTTTTTCTGCACCAACGTTGGAGAGCACTTCGTTTAACTGCCATTTTAATTGTGCTGGTATTAGCGTCTGCATTGGTGTTGATTGGACAGCAAGAATTAGCAGGCATCTTAAAAGGTATATTTCATTACCAAAGAGCAACACTGATTCCCTGGTGGAATGTAGTACGATGGACCATTATTATCAGTGTCCTTTTTTTCGGGATTGCTTTCATTTACAAATTCGCGCCATCTGTAAAAAAGAGATGGGATATTTTTTCTCCGGGTTCTATATTGGCAACAGCATTAACCTTACTCACCACTTTAGGATTCTCTTATTGGGTAAATCATTTTGCCAGTTATAATAAAATTTACGGATCCATCGGAACAGTTTTGATCATCATGCTCATCATGTATTTCAACTCATTGATCTTATTGATCGGTTTTGAATTGAATGTCAGCATCACTTATTTGCAGGCTGAAGTTGAGAAAAGGGAATTGGAAGAAAAAGAAAAATAATATCACTCTATCAATTTCTGCAGTTCTGATTTCAATCTTGGTTCAGGTAATTGCTGCGCAAAGAATTGTTTATACTTCTTTTTATTATTCACCATTAAGGTTACAGGAATTGCACCATCCCATGATCTATCGATCTTCGGACAAAACATATCCGGATTTGTCTCATCCAACCAAATGATGATTGATTGATAATTTTCTTTTTTTGCAAATGCGGCAATGGCCTTGGGATAATCTTCTTTCAAATCAAGGCTTACAAGGATCAACTTTACTCCTTTTGATTCCAGCGGAATAATATTCTTTTCGAACCATGGTATCTCATGCACACATGGCTTGCACCAACTTGCCCAAAAGTTGATGACTAATGGAGAACTACTTGTATCGATCATCTTCAGCACGTCACCGATCTTCACTTTTTTGATTTGCTGACTGAATGAAACATGCATCATCAACAAAAAGATAATTATTCCTGATACTTTTTTCATTCGTTTAAATTGGTATTTGATACTTCATCATCAGCAAAACCCCATTCAGCCATCAATTCAGTCATTCTGTTTTTTGGCAATGATGCTTGGTTATAATGACCTGCCGATTTCTTTTGACGATGTGCTTCATAAATACTTACAGCACATGCCACAGAAATATTCAAACTCTGAATAATTCCCATTTGGGGAATGATGAAATTACCGTCTGCCAAAGCTCTTACTTCATCGCTTACACCCGAATGTTCATTACCAAAAACCAGTGCAACACTTTCCGTAAAATTAATTTCGTAGAGACTAACCGCATCGGTTGATAAATGTGTTGTCAATATTCTTTGATAATGTTTCCGTAATTCTTCAAAGCAGTTTTGAGCATCCTCAAACTGATGGACTGTTAACCATTTTGCCGCACTGCTGCTGCTTCTCGGTCCGAATTTCTTATGCCTTGGAATCTTTGTATTCAAAATATAAATATCCTGAATGCCAACAGCATCACAGGTTCGCATCACCGCAGAAATATTATGCGGGTCCTGTACATTCTCCATTACAACAGTCAAGTTAGATTGACGCTGACTTAAAACTTTCAATAATTTTTCTGTTCTTTCAGGGGTCATAATTATCAGTAAATAATGATTAAAAGTAAAACAGTTCGCAATAAGTTCGTCAATTGATTATTTACGCATTCACATTTTTATAACAGTCGTTTATATTTCTGGCATTGCATTTGGAATTGTATGGTTATAAAACTTTGATTTATGAAAAAGCTAATTCTACTTACCGTATTTGTTGCAAGTACTTCAGTAATGAATTACAGCAATGCACAGTTTGGTGTTAATGTAAATGTTAGGTTAGGTTTACCTGCATGGATTTCCGGCGGATATGCTGAATCTGAATATTATTATATGCCCGAAATAGATGCTTATTATAATGTGCGCCTGCAACAATTCATTTACATGGATGGTGGTAACTGGATATTCTCTTCAAGGTTACCAGGCATGTATGCAGGATTTGATCTGTACAACTGTAGAAAGTTGCCAGTCTATGGCGACAGGCCTTATCTGCACGGAGATATCTACAGAGAGCGTTATGCGCAATACAGAAATAATTATTATGACCATAATTATCATCAACCCGTTGTTGCTTATAATAACTCAAGATACAATGAGAGATATGATTATGACAGGCATGATAATTACAGAGACAACCATCGATTCGAAGAAAGAAGAGAAGTTAAAAGATATGAAGACCATGATCGCGGCAGAGACAACAGAGATCATTATGACAGAGAGAGACATTAATCTTTTATCATAATTCCTATAAAAAAGACCTCATTCAGTGAATGAGGTCTTTTTATTTTATTACACTAACTCAATCTTCTTCTTCATAAGATTTATGAACATGCTTTTCGGCATGTACCTCTTTTTCAGCAGTTTCATTGATCAACTGTGCAATGACAGCTGTCCATCCTGTTTGATGACTTGCACCCAACCCACGACCTGTATCACCGTGAAAATATTCATAAAATAAGACAAGGTCTTTATTTTCCGGAAGCTGATAAAACCAATTCTGATCACCATTTGACTTGCGGTTATTTTTTTCATCCAATTCAAATAAACTGATCACCCGTTTAGTGATCTCATTCGCCACATCTTTCAACTCCAATAATTTTCCGGAACCGGTAGGATATTCAATACTCAAAGTATCATCATAGAATTCACCGAATTTTTTTATACTTTGAATGATCAAATAATTGATGGGCATCCAAACAGGGCCACGCCAATTACTGTTGCCGCCGAAAAAATCAGATGTTGAATCACCCGGATCGTATTGAATGGAATAATCATTCCCCTCAATGTTTACTGAATACGGATTTTCTTCATGATATTTTGATAATGCCCTTATTCCACCCGGGGATAAAAATTCTGTTTCACTCAATAATCTTTGGAGTAAAGCAATCAAACGTTCTTTCGGGATCAAGGATATCAGCATTTTTTCTTCATCTTCCCCTTCTTCATTAGGCCAGAATTTATTATTCTTTAAACGGTATTGTTCAAACCAACTGATGCGCTTTGTAAAATCCTGTAACTTCAGAAAAACTTTTTTATCAATGATGGAAACTGCAAATAAAGATGTTAATCCAACGATGGATTGAATACGCAATTGAATGGGTTTATTTCCTGTTGTTCCCAAAGTATCATAAAAAAATTTGTCCTCCTCATTCCATAATCCCAATTGATTCAATGCTTCTGCGATCAATACAAAATGTTCAAAGAATTTTGTAGCGGTATCTTCATAGGCTTCATCATGCATGGCAATTTCAATAGCGATATCCATCAGATTCAATGCATACATACCCATCCAGCTTGTACCATCTGCCTGTTCTAATTGCGCTTCGCTATGCAATTGGATACTTCTGTTGAATACTCCGATATTATCCAATCCCAAAAAACCTCCTTCAAAAATGTTATTACCGTTTGGATCTTTTCGATTGATCCACCAGGTAAAATTGATGAGCAGTTTATGAAATACCTTTTTCAGGAAATTAAGATCCCCTTTACCGGTATTATTTTTTTCGATATGATACACTTGTAATGCAGCCCAGGCCTGAACAGGCGGATTCACATCACTGAAATTCCATTCGTATGCCGGTAATTGTCCATCAGGTTTCATGTACCATTCACGCATGATCAATGTCAACTGATGTTTGGCGAATGTAGGATCAATGGTTGCCATGGGTATGCAGTGGAAAGCTAAATCCCATGCGGCATACCAGGGATATTCCCATTTATCGGGCATTAAAATAATATCCTGATTTTTTAAATGTTCCCAATCATGGTTACGGCCTTTTTTACGTTGATCGCTTTCATGTGCAATACCATCCGTTCCACTGATCCATCTTTCAATATCATAATAATAATATTGTTTGCTCCATAATAAACTTGCCAATGCCTGACGCTGAATATTTCGCATGTCAGCAGAAATATTTTTAGGAAGAATGGCATCATAAAATTCATCTGCCTCTTCTTTGCGCTGTTTGAAAATATTATTAAAGCCCTGCGAGAAAGGAGAATCCATCAACACATCACTTAACCGTAAATAAATTGATTTGGATTCACCACCTGCTATTTTTAATTCATAAACAGGTGCAAATTTGGTTCCGCTTTTTTTGGCCTGTAATGCAGCAATATTTTTTTCTTCGATCACTGCCTCATGAAATGCATCTTTTACAAATGTTGTTGCATTGGGGGTCTTAAATAATTTTTCCGAATTGGTTTCATTCTCTGTAAAGAATCGATCATTGGCTTTTGTATAATACAAATAGTAAGAGCCCAATCTTTCATGCGTTGCTTTCACAACCCCCTCACCCACTTCTTTGATGACAGGCTTTTTATCCAATCCTCTTGATTGCCACCGGTTAAAGAACCATAATGTTGGTAATACCGTTATGGGGGCAGTATCTTTTCCGCGATTAACGATCTTTATTTCAATAGCAGTATCCCGTTTACTGCATCTTGCATAAGTAATATAAACATCAAAATACTTGTTGTCTTTGAATACGCCGGCATCTAATATTTCATACTCAGGTTCAAGCTTGCTGCGTTTTTTATTTTCATCGATCAACTGCTGATAAGGAAATGCTGCCTGCGGATATTTGTACAGCATCTGCATATAATAATGCGAAGGAATATTATCGAGATAATAATATAATTCTTTTACATCCTCCCCGTGATTGCCTTCTTTATTTCCCAATCCGAATAATCTTTCTTTGAGGATGGCATCTTTACCATTCCACAACGAAACACAAAAGCAAAGATTGCCGAAGAAATCTGATATGCCGCCCAATCCGTCTTCACCCCATCTATAGGCACGGCTGTGCGCATGACTGAAGGGGAAATAATTCCATGCATCACCATTCTCACTGTAATCTTCCCTAACAGTACCCCATTGCCTTTCGGACAAATAAGGCCCCCACTGTTCTAAAGGAATTTTTTTTGCAGCATTTACTTTAAGTCTTTGTTGCTCGGCTGTCATTTGGTTGCTTTATATACACTTACACTTGCTCAGGAGTGTAAGCACAAATATAAGTTGAATGTGATGTTTATTATTTGCAGACCATGCAGCAAAGCAACAAAAAAGCTTATCTTATCGTTATTATTACTACAAAGGGATGCTTTTAGTTGTTAATTAATATACTAAAATTAAAGCATTTATAATGTAATAATAAACAACAAAGTAATAGAGAAGACTCTATAATTCAATCCTATAAAAAATGAATAGCGACTTTTGCGGTTCATGCATAATAGCTGTCTTGCTATGAAAAATATAATATTTATTATATTTTTTGTGGCTGATGCGCTTACTGTTTCGGCACAATTAACGGTAGATTTTACCACATCTGATGGTAAAATAGGTGGTTGTTCGCCCTACATCGTATCCTTTAAAAATCTTACAACAGGTGCCTCGGCCAATGCCATCTATAAATGGGATCTTGGAAATAATATAACGAGTCAATTTTTAAATGCAGCAGCTACTTTTATTGAAGAAAAAGAATATACAGTTACGCTGACAGTAACCGATGGCGGTCAAACAGCAACGAAAAGTTTACAAATCAGTGTTTATAAAAAACCAACCGTAGATTTTTCAGTAGATAAATCAAAAGGCTGCACACCTTTTAATGTTACATTTACCAGCAACTCTACGGCGAATGACGGAAATATCAGGAGTTTGTTTTGGGACTTTGGAGATGGCTCCACTAAATCAGTTTCAGGAACAGATACCATTTCTCATACCTACACAACAGCGCAAAACCTGAATCCGAGATTGATCATTACCACCACATACGGTTGTCAGAATTCGGCACAGAAAATCAATATCACTCAGGCATTGCAGCCTTTGAACGCATCATTTACAGTTGATAAAACAATTGTTTGCAAACCTACCCAATCAGTAAATTTTAAAACAGCGAATATTATTTATCAGGTTGCAAACTATTTGTGGGATTTTGGTGATGGCACTGTTTCTAATGCAAAAGCACCTTCGCATACTTATGCCCAAAAGGGAATCTATGATGTTTCATTGATTTTAAATGATCCAACGGTAGCCGGATGCAGTGGTATCTCAACGATGAAAGGTTTGGTGAATGTATCTGATTTCAATACTGATTTTACAGTCACTTCTCCTGTTTGCAGTAATACAAACACGTCATTTCAAAATAACAGTTCTGTCATTCCTTCTTCTTCGCAATGGAGTTTCAGTGCAGATAATTATTTGAATAATTACAGTGGCAACAGTGTTACCAAAACTTTCTCTCAACCCGGAAATCTTACGGCAAGGCTGATCAATACCTACGGAACTTGTAAAGACACTGCTCAAAAAACGATAGTGGTAAATCAGGCACCTGTTTTATCCGGATTCATTATCAATTCGCATGTTATCTGCAGCGATACGGCGATCATTTCATTCAGAGATACCTGCCATACAGCAACAAAATGGTCATGGAACTTTGATGCTAATGATCCAACTGCAGTTTCAACAGTGCAAACCCCAACTTATATTTATGCTTCCAATAATAATTATCAGATCAATCTTACCGTAACAGACAAAGCAGGTTGCACTGCTTCTGCTTCCCAAACTTTGGCGATACAAAAACCTGTTATCAGTATCTATACGATCAATCCCTCCTCCAACGATGCGTTCAGAGGTTGCACCGGATATACAGTAACATTCGTAGCAACCAATGCAGACCAGATAAAAACTTTCGCCTGGAATTTCGGTGATGGACTCAATTCCACACAACAACAACCCACACATACGTATACTCAAATAGGACAATATCCTGTAAGCCTTACCTATACTACCATCAGCGGTTGTTCAGCAACCATTTTTTTAAACAACAACATCACGATCAGTTCAAAGCCTTCAGCCAATTTTTCTTACACTGCCAATACCATTTCTCCTGCCAAAGTTTGCGGCAATACAGCAATAGTATTTACAAGCAATTCTATTAATTCAGACAGATGGTATTGGAATTTCGGTGATAATACAGCTACAGATATTTCATCCAATAACCAATCTGTTACGCACCAATATTCCGGAATAGGTCCTTTTACTGTAACATTAGTTGCTTATAACGGCGGTTGCGGTGATACATTAAGGAAGATCAACAACATAACTGTATTACCGACATTTACAAAAATTACCAATGTTGTCAATTCCTGTGATGGTGCCAGAGATATTGTGAACTTTTATCAAACATCGCAATACACGACTCAAACAATTTGGAATTTTGGTGATGGGCGTATTGAAACAACACCTTCTTCCACCACACAGGTAACACATAATTTTACGAGCAACGGAAAATACAAAGTAACAGTTTCCGGAAGTTACGGTCCTTGCACGGTCACTGATTCTGCCACTGTTTATATTTTATTGAAACAACAACCTGTATTAAACAGCAATACCATACAAGCTTGCGCCAGCGATTCTTCAGCGCTGACTGTAAACAATCTAATTATCAATCCTTATCAGTCTGTAAACGGTTATTCAATACTCAAATGGCAATACGGTGATGGCTCTGATTTTACAGGAACTTCTATTGCGAATAACAATAACCCGACGGATACTTATACAAGTATATTGACCAATCTCAACAGCAACAAAAAAGATCTGAGAGCCATTGTTCAATCAACGTATTTTGGTTGTACGGATACTACTAATATAGTTCCACTTACGATCGTAGGTCCTTCAGCAGATTTTATGATCGTGAATACCTCCCGTTGTTTTCAGTCAACTTATAATTTTATTGATACCTCCTCTATCAATAAAAACCTAACTATCAATAAAAGGGTTTGGAATTTTGGTGATGACAGTGTTTTGTATGTTGCCGATTCAGCCACCATCATTCATAAATATATAAAGCCCGGCAACTTTATTACAACATTAAAAGTTACAGACAGCAGAGGATGCACTGCAGTTTCATCCGGAGCTGCAACAGCGATGATCATTTACGGACCCAAAGCAAATTTCCAATGGTCTCCTTCACCGGTTAATCCGGGTATCCCTACCACATTTTTAAACACCTCCGATACTTTTAACTGTTCCAAGCTTAATTATTTATGGACCTTCAGCAATAATAATTATACCGATACCTCTTCAAAACAAGTCGTGTACAAATACAATAATATCAGTTTGGATACGGTAACATTGATTGCAAGGGATTCCGTCAATAAATGCGCCGATACATCTGTTCAATATGTACCCGTTAACAAAATGTACACGCCTTTTACGTATGAATCAAATTATATCGACAGTAACAGTTGCCCGCCATTAGTGATGTATCCAAATACAAATGGAATGATCGTGAATGCAGATTCCATCAGTTGGAATTTCGGTGACGGCAGTATTGCAGGTAATGTTCAGAATCCGAGCCATACATACAATCAACCGGGTGTTTATACCATCAAATTATATGGATATATCAACGGGGTTATTGATTCAACATTGCAGTATATTACCATATTAGGACCTTATGCAAAAATCAGTGCAGATGCTTATCAAAAATGCTCTCCTGCAAGCATTACTTTATCTGCTTCTTTAAAAAATACTTCTTCGTATGCATGGGATTTCAATGACGGTTCGGTTCAAATAACAAGAGATACAATCGTACAGCATTTTTATCCGCAATCAGGTATTTATTATCCTTCATTGGTATTGAAAGACAGCAGTGGCTGCAGTTCTGTATTTAATACCACAACACCGATATTGATGGATACGCTTGCTGCTACAATACAAGCGAGTGCACATTCATTCTGCGATTCAAGTATTGTAAACTTAGCAAGTGATGTAATAAGCCTTGCAGGCAGTCAGTTCAATCAGGCATTAAAATATAAATGGTTTTTCGGAACGCCTGATAATGCCACTAGCACAAGTCCGGATACTGCATTCTTATATAAAGTAGCAGGAAGATATATTGTTACGTTGTTGGTGCAATCCAATCCGGGATGCCTTGTTCGTGTTTCAGATACATTAACCGTTAATCCAATGCCAAGCTATGTGGATGCAGGACCGGATAAATATATTCTGCTGGGAAAAAGTGATATCTTGACACCCGTTGTTACTGATAGTGCTTTGAATTATTTGTGGACACCGCCATCTTATCTCAACAGCGATACAGTGTTGAATCCGGTATGTTCTCCGCAATATAATTTAACCTATACATTTACGGCAAGCACAAAAGAAGGATGTTCAAGAAGTGATACGGTAAGGGTTTTTGTTTTATTCCCTCCTGTGGTGCCCAATGCCTTTTCACCTAATGGTGATGGTATCAATGATACCTGGAAAATAAAATACTTAGATACGTATCCCGGTGCAACGGTTGATGTGTACAGCAGATATGGTCAGCTTGTATTTCATTCCAACGGTTATCAGACCGAATGGGACGGAACCATCAACGGGCAACCTTTAACTGTGGGCACCTACTATTATATTATCAATCCAAAAAATGGCAGGGCGGTCATCAGTGGATCCATTACCATTATCAGATAATTTTATATCCTGAATTACGTTTCAGTAAAAACCTATGTTAAAAGATGTTCTCCATAAATGTTTATAATACCGGCAATTTAATCTCATGGCATCTTCGTTGCGTCGCAATCCGTTCATCTTCTTATCTTGTGGCGGCAATTCAGGATAAAATAAAAACCAGTCGGTTGAATAAAAGATTCACATATTCCATAGTTTTTTTCTTATTGTTATTTGGTCTATCGTCCAATGCACAGCAACGCCCCTATTATACCCAATATATCATGAACAATTACATCATCAATCCTGCGCTTGCGGGTATTGAAAATTATTGGGATGTAAAAGCAAGCCATCGTTTACAATGGGTAGGATTACAAGATGCACCTATTACTACTTATTTAACCATCCAGGGCCCCATCCATAAAAGCGATTATGATGAAAGGCAGACTGCCACTACATTTGGGCCGGAAGGAAAAAACCCGAGAGGACAAGCCTACTGGCAAACGTACACGGCACCTGAGCCTCATGCGGGTGTTGGTTTCTCGGTGATCAATGATGCAACAGGGCCTTTGAATCGTTTTACTGCTTACGGCACTTATGCTTATCATTTAAGTTTAAATGTTCAAACCAGTTTGGCAGTAGGTATTTCAGCGGGCATTTCTCAATTAAGTTTAAATGCTGATAAACTCAATTTTGCAACAACAGTTGATCCTGCCGTATCGGGCAGCGGCATCATCAATAAAATAAAACCCGATATCAGCGCAGGTGCATGGTTGTATTCAAAAGATTATTTTGTTGGTTTATCTTTTCAGCAGATCATTCCTGAAGATGTTACTTTCTCCAACAATACAGTCGGATTGCAAACCGGTAAATTGCTGCCGCATACTTTTTTAACCGCAGGTTACAGAATGATGCTGAGTGATGATATCAGTTTCCTGCCTTCTGTTTTATTACGCTATATCAATCCATTACCGCTTGGTGTTGACATCAATGCAAAATTTCAATACTTAGATCTTTTATGGGTGGGCGGATCTTATCGTATCCAGGATGGTTTCGCCGCCATGATAGGCATCAATATCAATAACAATATCAATGTCGGTTATTCTTATGATATCACTACTTCACAATTAAACACGGTAAGTAAAGGGACGCATGAAATATTAGTTGGCTTTTTATTGGGCAATAAATATGGTGATTCCTGCCCGAGACGTTTGTGGTGATCTTAATTTATAATTAGATAAATAAAATAGAAGCTCCAATGTTTAAGACACGGAGCTTCTATCCTTTAGCAATATTGAAGTAGATATGTCTTTTTTCCCATTCTTCTTGACTCCTTGATTCTTGTTACTTGTTACTTGTCCCTTGTTTCTTGTCCCTTGTTTCTTGTCCCTTGTTACTTGTCCCTTGTTTCTTGTCCCTTGTTTCTTGTCCCTTGTTTCTTGTCCCTTCCTTCTTTTTTCTTATTTTCTTCATCTGGTGCAAGCCTCCTGACCTATGCTTTATTATCACTTGATTCAAATATTTTAAAATAAGTAAGAGATGACACCAATAAGATACTTGTGCCGGTTTAATAATCATTTATCGAATAATCAATACAGAACCTGATAAAAGATTTGCACTCGGACTTGTTTTAATAATATAGTAGTACGTCCCAATTGGCAAAGCCTGATTATTTAAAGTTCCATCCCAGTTTTTGTTATACCCGATGGATTTGAAAACCAATTGGCCGTACCTGTTATATACTTCAACAGAACAATTTGGATAATTTTTCAATAAAGGTATTTCCCATGTATCATTGATGCCGTCTCCGTTTGGTGAGAATGCATTCGGAATAATTTGAGAATTATTGGTGGAAGGATTTGTGGTTGGCGGAACAACAACAGCAGTTGGTGTAACAAATATCTTCATTGAATCTAATCCCGTACCACAACCATATTTTGAATCGGCATATAAATAAAATGTTCTGGTTGTATCAGGTTTACAAACAGCATTCAGCTTTGTGTTATCAGAAAAAAATTGTCTGGGCTCCCAATGCAGCAACACATTATTCCCTACAACCACCCCATTCATTTTTGTGGAATCGCCCTGATTAATTGTTTGATTATTTCCTGCCACCACAATGGGTTTTTCATCTACCTGAATATTGATCGTATCGTAAGTTGTACAGCTTACTGCAAAGTTTGGGTCGTTGGATGTTTGTAAAATGTATTGCATACTCGTAGCCGGAGTAACAACAGGATTCAAAGTATTTGTATTCGATAAATAATCAGGAGGTGACCATAGATTATAGGTGCCGCCTGTTGCATTCAGTTGTAAGGATGCACCTTTACAAAGGGCTGTATCATTACCCGCTTTGGCATTAAACACAGCATCAGAAAGAATAATAAAATAATTACTTTGAAAACGTTGCACAGGTAGAAAACTAACAACCGTAGAACCTTCTAACCTTATCCATTCTTCTTTCTGTTGCGAAGCATACGTCAATGTTGTTCTATCGGTATTGGTGTTATTAATAGCTTGCCATGTTTTTCCTTTATCCAAACTTTTAAACCATGCAAATTGAACATTGCTTGTATTTACTAAATCTGAAGCAGCATAAGTTTGGCTTGTTTTGGTACAAAGTTTTACAGTATCATAGGGTAAACGAAAATAAATCGAGGTGTAATTTATATAGGCATTATAATGTATATCATCCAACACAAAATCGTTACCGCAAGGTGATGGAGGTGTAAGATTGAATATTTTTAATCGATAACCTGTTTCATCTCCTCCATAGAAAAAATTTGGCTGAGTATGATCTGTGGTTGCAGTAAATGTTTTCCATAATAAATTATTGGGGTCTAATTCAGGAGAATCGGGATATAAAATAGTATAATAAGGCATTAAAACCTTTCCAATTGGCCAACCATAATCCACATAAACAGAATCAGGAAAGATAGGTTGGCCATTTGTATCATACCCATTTCCTAAATTTATTTTAATCATCAACTGGGGAAAAGATGGTAATGAAGAACCATTGCATGGTGTATTCACAGGGTTTTTAAATGGATAGGCATAGGAAAATTGAATTTGACGAATGCTACTAGAAATATGTGGAAATATACTTGAATACAAAAGGCCGTCTTTTGGTGCGTTATGATATACAGCCATATAACCTGAATCTCCCTGATTTGGAGTATGATTTAATGCACCTGTATGCCAATCGTTATTTAAAGATTGTGGTATTTGATTTACAACTGAATACCCATCGGTCGTAAATGATGAAGGAGGATCGCCTATTAAGGGAACAAATTTTACAGGAATTATACTATCGTACCTTATGATGGAAGGATTTATTTTACCGCTTCCAAAATCATTATTAGCAACGGTAATAAATTGTCCTGGCAAAGAACAATCAATTACATAAACAGTGATAGAATCATAATCAACACAACCTGTCGGATCAACTGCTTTGATATGATAAGTGATCGTAGTATCGGGCGAAACAACAGGACTGCTTACAGTAGTATCACTGATGCCTTTATTGGGCCACCATTGATATTGCGTCATGCTGCTGTTGGTATTGATCTGAATGCTGTTTCCTTTACACATCGTAAAATTATAATCAGGCGATATACGTGTTTTACACTGCGCTACCGCTGAATTATAATTGATGCATAGAAAAAGGAAAACAACATATCTCATTACTACAACCTTATGCCCTTTAAAATTAAATATTTAGTGGCGAATAGGAAGTATATGTTTAAAGACACATGAGTATGATTGCCTCCATCTGGCGCAGGTCTCCTGAACTGTGCATTAGTGTCACTTGATCCAAATTATTTTAAATAAGTGAGGGATGGCACAAGTCGGGGAACTTGCGCCAGTTTAAGCATAACTTTCTTTTACCATATTTTTTCTTTAAATTGCTGTATGCAGTTTAAAAGAGTACATACAATTTTTGGCTCTTTTGTAAATCAGAAACAGGTTTTCTTTTTAAAACGATTTGTTGTACTATTTGCTACAGTAATCTTGTTTCAAGGCAATGCAACCTGCCAATGCCTTCCCAATATTGGTTTTGAGAATGGGAATTTTGATAATTGGGTTTATTCGAATTACGGGTTAACTGGAATTAATAATTTTAATGTAAACGCACTTACACCTACATCCCTTTATATTCCATTAGTAATAAATTCATTTCCACAACTCTTAGATCCGACTTGCAATGTTCCACGATTTACTCCGAATGGTAGTAAATATTCTATCCGCCTTGGGGCAGACCATTATGCTGGCAATTCAGTATTGGGCAGATATTCTAACCAGCCAGCATTTGCATATGATAGTGGCTCAAGAGGTACATTTGGGGCACAACGAATGAATTATACATTTACGGTACCGACAAATAAAAATGATTTTGCGATAAACTTTGAATTTGCGGTTGTATTTGTAATCAGTAATCGACTTAGACCGGGTTCTTTAGATGAACCAAGATTTTCAGCTAAAATTTATGATTATGATGCACAACAATATTTAGATTGTAAAACAATTGATATTCGTTTCTCTAATCCGTATATTAATTTTAAAGAATCGACACTTTGGCCTTCTCAGTATTCTCTCCCTTGGACTTATTCAACAATAAATCTATCTGGGATGGCAGGAAAAAAATTATCATTGGAGTTTTCTTCAGTAGATGGAATATTTGAAGGTGATACTGCGTACCAAGGAGGATGTTATACATACATTGATGTAGATGAGAATTGTGCAGCTTCACCAATTACTGGTAATACTTATTGCAGAGGAGATACTTCAATTACTTTAAAAGGCCCTTCAACGCCGGGTTATTATACTTGGTACAATAGTACTTTTTCTAAAGTACTTGGTAAAGGTAATAGTAGTGTAATTAGTATTTCTCCCCCACCTTTACCCGGAACTAAATTGGCGTTGGTATTTCAACCAACTCCGGGTTTTGGTTGTACCGATACCATCTATACGACTGTTCAATATATCGGAGATACCATTGATTTACGATTGGAAGATACAGTGAAGGCTTGTCTTACACCGGGTGCTGACCTTACTAACACTTCCGTTACAAACGGCAGCAGCAACGGTTTAAGTTTTGCTTATTATACTGACAAATATTTCAGCAATACTGTTACTGTCCCTACCCACGTTCAACAGACAGGTTCTTATTATATAACCGCAACTAATGCTGTTGGATGTACAGTAACCAAACCACTCTATGTAAACATCACTGACCCGTTTATTGCTGTTAATTACAATATTCCTGTTGTATGCGAACCCAATACCATTAATCTTACAGACCCATCAATTATTTTATCAGGCACTAAAAATTTAACGTACAGTTATTGGCAGGATTCAGCAGCAACAGTTGCAGTAAATAATCCGCAAGCTGTTTCAACAACAGGAAAATATTATATTAAAGGAATAACTGCAGAAGGTTGTTCTGTTGTGAGTACAGCAGTTAGTGTAAGCGTTGCGCCGGGTGCTGAATTTATACTTGCTCCTGCTTATACAGTTGAATCTCCTGCTGTTATTAATCTAACTGAATTAGTAGATAGTCGTTATCAATATACCTATTGGAGAGATTCTTTAGCAACCATTGTTCTGCAAAAACCTGAAGCAGTGGATTCAAGCGGCACTTATTATATTAAAGGAACAACTAACACGGGATGTTTTGCTGTAAAACCTGTATCAGTAGTTATTACACCACCCATAAAAGTACCCAACGTTTTTTCACCTAATGGTGATGGCATTAATGACACATGGGTAATACCTTATCTGCAATTATTCTCTTCAGCAATTGTTGAGATTTACAACCGTTACGGTCAACCTGTTTTTAAATCAACCGGATATTACACACCTTGGAATGGAAAATTAAATGGTAAAGATTTACCGATTGGAACTTACTACTATATTATCAAATTAAATCCGCAGAGCAAACCCTTGAATGGGAGTATTACTATTTTGAAGTAAGCTTTTCAAAAACTTCCAATGTTTTTAATATTGGAAGTTTTTATCAATTCTTACAACACAAAACTCGTTATCACATCACTATATACTCTTGCAGGATCGCTGCCAACACCTGCTACACGGAAAGCATATTCTTTACCACTTTGCAAATGATGGATGGTTACTGCTGCGGCAGTATTTACTGTTACCGTCCAGTTACTTGTTGCAGTAACGGGAGCATCGGTATATTCGTATTGATAACTTACTGCACCTGCAATGGCAGTCAGTCCAAGATCAATACTGCCTTTTTCTTCTCCTGCCAATACATAAAATCCATCAGGTTTGGGCAATACACCAATGGGCGCATGTGGCTTACTAATGTCGAACCCTGAACTGAGCATAATGGCAGGATCATCATTACTGTTCAGTTGCACATACAAGGCTAATTTACCCAAGAGTGTTTCTACCATATCTCTTGCCTGATTTTTAAGAACCGTATCCTGCTTGCTGCCATCAATGGCTTTAGCCAACGCAGCAGCATACGCAGTAATAGATGTCTGCACATCGGCAAGGGTTGGAATGGGCGTGGGAAAATGTGCATTTCCCGTAAGGCTGTCAACAATATGTTGTGCCTTTTGGTTAAGGTCTGTGTCTTTGTACCGCTGAAAGCTGGTAACAACCTTTGTTGTGTTCATTTTTCATGGTTTTAATTGTTAATAAATGAAAATCAAAGCGTTATAATCAGTTTACATCGTGTGTTTTTGTGGTTGCAAATGCATGATGAAGGTTTACAAAGAAGCATTGTATGGCTACATGGCTTTTTTGAAGGCATATCTTGGAATAATGTATGGATACATCAGAACATTGAATGTTTACAAAGCTTTATTGTAAGGATACATCAGAACAATGTATGGTTACATTGCTCCTTTGAAGCTTTACAATGAAGCTTTGAATAGAAACAATGCTGTATTTCTTCCTGTCAAAGAACTAATGTGTCCATACAACAAAAGCAAGAAAACATGCTTTGTTGCAAGTGCACTAAAAGTTCATTTAATTTATGGAGGATTTGAAAGAGACTCTCTTTCTATATATGCAAACCGGGGATGAAATAATACGGAATAAAAATAATATGTTATTTTGAAATAACAAAAAAAATGTATTGATTTATTTTATGCTATTTAACAGATTTTTTCCTGTACAGCAATGATAGGAAAGTACAAGAGTGCGACGCAAGCACAGTTGCCATAAAATACAAATGCCGTATAAATAACCTTTTCTAAAAAAGAAATTCTTTTCAGAAAAAAAATCAATAGTTTTCTGTTTCAAAACACCTATATGAGAAAACAATATTTTCTTTTTATTCCTGCTATTTGTTTATACATGCTCTCCTGTAAACAACAGGAATCGAAGCCCGATTTTTTGGCAGCCAATATTGATACAAGCGTTAAAGCATCCGAAGACTTTTTCTTCTATGCCAATGGCGGATGGATCAAAAAGAATCCGATACCTGCATCTGAAAGCGGATGGGGCATCGGCAATTTAGTACAGGAAGAAATTTATGATCGTTTAAAGACCATCAACGAAAAAGCCATTGCTGAAAAAGCGGCACATGGTACAGTATCGCAAAAGATCGCTGATTTCTGGAAGGCTGCGATGGATTCGGATGCCGTTAACAAACAGGGTTTACAACCATTGCAAAACGATCTGCAGTCGATTGATAAAATAAATTCTGCCACATAATCAGCAAAT
>Ga0364866_10417_pt1 | contig 27413 bp, 11 predicted proteins | sample ExccelAu500001D3_3_FD_206913 | JGI IMG/M metagenome (GOLD analysis project Ga0364866, IMG submission 206913) | Enriched cells from Trout Bog Lake Hypolimnion, Wisconsin, USA - BchlTB.Aug13.5000.01.D3 | ecosystem: Environmental > Aquatic > Freshwater > Lake > Hypolimnion/Profundal zone | place... | reverse complement strand
GAGGGTGAAATTGGGCAGGACGTTTATCGTCAATCCCTCCGTGCCCTTGAGGCCGTTGAGGTTCACCGTCGGTGACGTGCCGCCGAACGTCCAGGTGTTTCCACTGGTGCCGAGATTCATCGTCGTCGCCGCTGTCGCCGCGGCTCCCAAGCCATCCAAGGTAAGCGTGTTTAGCGTGAGCGCTGAAGGATCGTTGTTGATGGCGATGGTTGGCTGCCCCAATGCCGTAGTGGTATTGGAGTAAATTTCGACGGTGGCGTTGTTGGCCCCGATCGGGACGCCAGCACTGGTCCAATTCGTGGCGGCGGTCCAGTCGAACGTGCCTGCCGTCTTGTTGGTGAATATATAGGTGGATTGCGCCGCCACGCCGGGGGCGAGGAGGATGATGGCAAGAAGCACCAAGAACGATGTGATGTTGGCAAGGCAGCGGTTGAGGAGATGGTTTGTAATTTTCATTGGTTTCATAAATGGCGGCCTCTTTTTGGCGTTTCGTTGTGAATTATTTGTATGGATTTCGAACAATCATTGCACATCCAGCTTCAGCTGTCATTCACCCGTTTGGGTGAATTCAAGGTGGCCGAGCCAAAGACTGCAGTCAGTACCGCGATCAACGTTGGGCGTTCCAGAGCGGGGCGATCACGCACGCACCTGGGGGGCCGGGGCTGAGCGTCAAACCATTCGCATACCAGCCCACCACAACTTCCGGTTGCTTCCCAAATTCGGGCTCAGTGATCGGACCAAAAACGCAATCGTCAAAGAAGCATGGCATGACCTTGAGTCCGTGCTAGTCGCAAACGGCTAGAATTTATTTGAACCGCTGCCTAAATGCTGTCGGCTCAGCTTCCCAGACCACAAATGACAGCACGACCCGGAGAGAATTGAATCCAGTTTTCTGTGCGGGGGTCCATTCACGGTCGATGATCTTCGGATCGACATCATCTTGGGATCGAAGGCGTAGTCCATCCACATTTCCGTGTAGCTGATGCTGTTCGCCGGAACGCAATTGAAACCCATGGGGAGTGCCTGATTCGCGAACCAATTCCAGACGTGATTGGGCGTCCAGCAATTTGCCTCCGCTTTCGCAGGAGTATCCGCGAAGAGGCCGACGTCAATAGAACAGCTCAAAGCAAGGGTTGTGAAAAGAAATAATTTTCGCATCACTTTTTTTAGGTTTGAACACTGAGTGTCACGAGTTTTATTTAATGATGCGGCAAATCGTGGCGGGGCGTAATGGATTCAAGCAGGCCGAGCTGCCACGGAATGTGGCGGTAGCCGGGTTTTTGGCCGGGTGGCGGCGGAAAATAATCTTTATTGTTCCAGCCCTGATACAGGAAGCGAAGATGGTTTGGATCGAGCGTCAACGTCTCGTCATTCCCGTCGCGCAGAAGTTCGCCGTGGCTGATGTGCACAGTCCAAGACGGCACGTTTTCGGCAAAAGTCACGTTGCTGCGGCCGACAAACGGATGCTGGGGCGATGTGTTCACGGGCGTCCAAGCCCCATCAAGCTGGTCGGCCACAAAAGACTTGAAATAGCGTTCCGACGTTCCGGCATGCGCCACGCACTCGATAATGGCAAGATACTCCGAAGTGCCTTTCAGCCGATACACGCAACTGGCCTCGAAGAGGTCATACTTGCCTTCCTTCAAAACCACCTCCGGCTTGCTCCAGCCGTAGGGAAACCGGTCGAGCGACGTGCGGCTGCGGTAAAACAATCCATCGTCGTTCGAAAAAAACAAATAGGCGTGCGTGTCGTCGCAGATGATCCAGAAATCAATCCATTTTCCGGCGAGCACGGACGCTGGCATCGTGGAAAAGAGCGCATGCGGTTCGGAAAGTGACTCCGGCTTGTCAATGTCGTCCAGCGTGGAGACGCAAGGGCCGGGCAGCCCCGGGGTTTTTCCGTCGAACACCTGGTACAGTAGATACCACTTTTGCTGCGGGCGAAAAAAAAACACTTCCGGAGCACAATGGGTGGCGGTCACCCGGCGGATGGGAATCTGCGTGGCTTGGGACGCTTCTTTCCAGTCGGCGAAGGAAAGATATACCATGCCCGGCGGCTGGTTCGGCGCGTAAATGTCGGTCGCATAAATGTGCCAGCGACCTTTGGCAAACACGACGGTCGGATCTTTGACGGCAATTCCCGGGCCGTCAGGCCGACGTTGCGCCGACACGATCGGGCCGGTGGAGCGCCATTGCAAATCGCCCGCCAACAATTCGTTTAGAGGTATCCAGTGATCTATGCCCGCCTTCGCGGGCGTGACGACGGGGAGTCCGCCGTCAATGAAACCGCTCAAGACAAACGTCGTGAGAAGAAATAATTTCCGCATAATATTTTGGTTTGGTCTACTGCCTCCCAAGCTCGGAGTGGCGCAGACCCTGGCCTTCACAAATGCTTCACGCCCATGTATTCCTTCAAGATCCGCACATACAGCCGGTACTCTTCCAAGGAAACCCCGGGCGGCGTCTGATGATCCACGCTCGGAATGAACCCGCCGCTTTTCATCACCGGCAGGAGCCGCTCGAACTCGGCGCGGATCGCCGCCTCGCCCTGGTGCATCACCAGCTTGTTGTAATGCCCGACCATCCGCAAGTCCGGGTAAAGTTGCCGCAACCGGCTGCCGTCCACCCCGGCCTGGCGTTCCAGCGGCAGCACGCCGTCCACCCCCGCCGCTTGCAACCACGGCACGAGCATCGTGACATCCCCGTCGGTGTCCACGATGGTGAGCAGGTTCAACTCCTTGGCCCGCGCCAGCAGCTTCCGGTAATATGGTGCGAGAAATTCCTCAAACGTCGTTTTTGAAATCATCGGGCCGTTGTTGTAGGACACATCCTCGGCAATCGTCATGAACGTCGGCACGCACGCCTGGGCGATCTGCTCCAGCAACCGCAGGTTGAACTCCAGCAGGTCCTGATTGATGCGATGCACCAATTCTGGCTGGTCATAATACGCATAGCTCAACCCCTCGAAATCCATCAGCGTGCGCGGAAACCAGAAAAAGCCTTCCAGCGTCACCCAGACCACCGCCTCGCCCCGCGCCTGGCGGGCCGCCCAGGGCCACATCCCGGCAATGGCTTGCGAATGGTCGGGGAAAAGGTTGGGCAGAATGCGCAAATAATCATCCATGCCGCCCACCATGCCCTGGGTGTGGTGCTGGGTGGCCTCGATGGTGGCCTGCGTCGTGCTGAACCAGAATTGCTGATAGGGATCGAGGCCGAAATACTGCGCAAGCTCGAAGACTTGGCCGAACTGCAGTTTGCGCGGCAATCCTTCGCCGTGCCAGCGCGCGATAGTCTGGTCCCACCACATCGCCCATTCCCAGACCGGCAGCCGGTCCACTGGTTGAAAATTCATCACTGCCCGGAATCGTTCCACATGGTTCATATAAAACATATTTGAGGGTTTGGAATCATCCAGGAAAGTCCGTTCAATATTCCACCTGTTGCAGCGTCACCGGCCCAACAAGTCCGGCGGGCAGCAGCGGTGAATTGGCCGTGAATTGCGGCTTTACCGTCCACGTCAGGCGCTGCTCCGGCGGCGCTTTCTGATCACCGATAATGCGGTTGGCCCAAGTGTTCACCACGTCCAACTCCAGTTCGTTTCCAGTCGGCTTCACTGCGCGGGAAATATCCACCTGCCACGGGGCGCACCAGATCAAGCCCAAATCCTGTCCATTCAGGTACACGCGAGCCAAGTTGTGCAATTCGCCCAAATCCAAAAATAATTTCCCCTTCGCTCTCACCGGCAAATCAAACGTCTTCCGGTATTTGGCCGTGCCGCTGTAAAACTTGATCCCGGCTTCGGGCCGGTTCGTCCAGTCCACCAGCGAATCGAAAACCACCGACGCCGGTCCGCCCCACTTGGGGTTAAATGCCACGGTCCAGGCGCCGGACAATTCACCGACCGTTTTCAGCGACGTAAAATTCGTTGCCATTCCGGTCACCGCAGTGGTCGGGTGCCGGAACACGACAAAAAGCGACTGGCGTGGAGCAAATTGCAGTGGAACCATGGTGCCGCTACGCGTGGCGATAAACTCCGCCAAGTCACGATGCGAACCGGTGACGGCGTCCCACAACTCCGGTTGCCGACCGGTGACGCGGAAAATCGGATTCAAGGCCTGCGGCCCGTCGCTTTGGTTCGAGATGAAATAAATATCTGTGTCGCGCGTGGCACGGTGAATCCACGGGAAGGGTTGGCGTTCCAAACCGGCCGCGTCAGGCGATGACCCAATCGCGTCCAACATGGCCGCCAAGTCCACGCCGCAGAAGACCCGGCCTTGGCCGTATTTTACGCAGGTGATATTTTGGCCGTCGCAATTCTGCCAGATTTCCGCCGCGAGCTTTTGCATCTCGCGATCACCAGCCGGATAATTTTCCAAACTCGGTGAACGCAGCGGACGCGGGCCGAGAATCACACCCCCGGCCTGGACGAGCGCTTTGATTCTTTTCAGCAGTTCGGGCCGCATCGTTTGCATCTGTGGCAGCACCAGCACGCGATAGCTCATCCCATCCGGCAGCACGAATTTTCCGTCCTTCACCTGCAACCGCCGTTCGATTACCTCACCGTTGATGTAATCGAAATCACGGCCAGCGGGCAGCGGCGGGTTTTGCACGCCGGTCATTTTCGGCGTGTCCTCGCCGATGAAATACGCGATGTCCGCAACGTGTTTGCCCTGTTGCAAAAGAAAAGTTGAGCGTTCCAGGTACTTGATCCAGTCGCCGGCTTGATTGAACCAGGTGTTGTGCCGGTTGAATTCCGTGCCGAAGCCGGCATTGATGCCGGGGATGCGGTCCTCGAACGGCTGTTGAATATAGACGTGCAGCAACACGTGGTTGACGCCCTCGGTCCACGACCAGTCGCCGCGCTGACGCAGCGCCCACGGGTCGAGCGTCCAGTGCGGTCCGCCGGAAGTCCACGATTCGGCGGTGACCACTTGTTTGCCGTAAGTGTTGGCCGCTGAAGAGGCCGCGCGCAACTCGATGTTGCCCAGTTCGCCGCTCGTCCAAAATTCGCCGCTGATGTCGTCGCAGTGGCCGCCGTATTGCAGAAATTCACCGGGGAACCCCCAGTGGCCGTAATTTTCGAGCCACATCCGCAAACCATGCTTGCGGCTCTCCGCGCTCAAGGCCCCGACGTAGTCGGTCGAAATGCGGTCAGCCACCAGTCGCCGCAAGTCCCACAGGAAACGATCCGACGCGTCCGCGCTGTCCACAATGCGGCCCGTCAACACCGGCAGCCAGCGGAGCGGGTCATAGCCGTAGCGCTTTTGGAAATCCTTGGCGAAACCGTCCGTCCAGTTTTCCGGCCCCATTTCGTAACTGTCCGCCACGACGTGGCGCAAGGCTGTGCGATCTGCGGCGGGCATCCGTTCCAACAGTTTGCCGATGAACTGGCTGAAATGATACACCAGCAGTTGGCGATTCATCTTGTCAATTTCCGGTCCGCTGCCCTCGGGCGACGCCGGCCCGTTGGTCACGCCGGTAGGCGCCATGCCCTCGCGCAACACCAGCCAATCGCCCGGCGGCACGTCCCAGCGCAAAGTCCCGTCGGCATCCAAGCGGTCGCTCAAATTCAAAACCTGCCGGTGGTTTACGATTAGACGGGTATCGTCTGGCTCCGCGGCCGTCGGCCAAAGATAGGCATCCCAAAGCGGATGCGGCGTGGGCCACATTTTGCCGAGCTGTTTTTCGACGTAGCGGTCCAGCCGTGCCGCACTTGTGATTTCGATCTTGGTAAAGCCGCCAGCATTCTTCAGGTTGCTGAAAAGAAGGCGAAAATGTTTCGCCTGCACCGCCGGAAAAGTCACGGCCACCGGCCCATAAATCATCGGGCCGATGCTGGGAATGAGTTTGGTGCGATTAATGAGAAATTTTTGGATGGTCTGAAACTGACCGGTGGCATTTGCCGCCTGCAATTCGCCGTCCACGGCCAACGGCTTCGCCGCCGGATACAGCAGGAGCGTCCGCGCGGTGAACGGCTGCGCCACTTCCAAGTCCACGATAAACGGCACCCGGCCTGCCGTCTTTGCGGGAAACAAAAATGTCGCCGCCGGACTGCCGTCGCAAATCTGCGCGAGGTTCTTGGCTGCCGGGGTGGAGGTAACGCGCGGCGAGTGTTGGGCCAGCGTATCAGCGTCGGCCCCCGGCGTGGGGAAGGCAAGCACGGCGATGTCCTGAAAGTTTTCCTTGGGCACGGGCAGCTTGCCGGTGAAGTGCTGCGGGCCATGCAACTGCGTTTCGGAACTGACCACGTAACGCATGGTCTGCGACTGCTTGACCCACGGGCCGCCGGACTGGCTCCAGCCGGGACCGTTGAATACGCCGAGGTTGACGCCGGTGCGTTTGCCTTCGCGCAGGGCGTGTTCCATGAGCTGCCACCAATCGTCGGAAAGCACCTTCACCTTGCCGCGCGCCTCGGGTTCCTGATTCACGTCCACGTTGCCGATGAAGGCCTCGCCGATGCCGACGCGCGCCATGGCTTCAAGGTCATGCGTAATGCCGTTACTCGAGATGTTGTCACTGGTCCAATACCAGTAGCACCACGGCTTGGTTTCAGCGGGCGGATTGGCAAAGCCGGTTTCCAGCGGCTCCCCAGCTGGGGAGGGAAAGTTGGCCGCCATGACTGCGGCGGCAACGAATAGAACTGTTTTCGTCAGTTTCATATATCAATGATATTCAGGTGGATTTATTTCAAGGTTTTAACTCAATATTGACTGCCGAATGGTGGCAGGGTTGATTTGAATTGATGACGCCCCGGCCCGACCTCGTGACGGTCGCCAGCCTGGCCTGGAACCTGCACGGTGGCGGTGGTGTTGGCCGGGATGGTCACGTCCAGCGTCAGCTTGTTGCCGGCGCGTTTCCAGTTGCTAACAATGCGTCCGTAAGGCGATTCATGGAAACATTTCACCCAAGTCACGTCGCCGACAATGCTGGGTTGGATGAGTATCCGCTTGAATCCCGGGGCGGCGGGCCGGATACCGGCGAGAGTTTGGTAGAACCACGCGTCGAGGTTGCCCGCCTGCATCAACAGCGCCTCGCTGTTCATGCCCGGACCGCGCGTGTCCATATCCCAACGCTCCCAGATCGTGGTGGCACCTTTGGCCAGCATGTAGCCCCAGCTCGGACGGGACTTTTGCGTGACGATGGTCCAGGCAACATCCGGCCGGCCAATGTCGGTGAGCGTCTGCATCAGCCATTGCATGCCGATTAACCCGACGGATAAATGACCTTGGTGCTGAACCAGAATATCGTCCACGAGATTGGCAATGACCGCATCGCGGTGTTCCGTCGGTACCAGCCCAAAGGCCAGCGCCAAGACGTAACCGCACTGGGTCCCGCCTTGATAGACGTGTGTTTTTGGATCGAGAAATTTTTGGTTGAAGGCCGTCTTCATTTTGTCCGCCAGCGCGGCAAATAACCGTTCATCTGCCGCTTGTTCAAATTGGCGTGCCAGCCGCTCCATGATCCGGCAGTTGTGATACTGATACGCGGTGGAAACCAATTCGCGGGGCGTTGCGCCTCGATTGGAAGCTTTTCCATCCATGGTGTAGGTGTCGCACCAGTCCCCATAGCTCGTGGCTTTCAGCGTGCCGTCCGGCAGTTCATGCCGCCGCATCGCCATAACCCACGTTTTCATGGCGGCATAATTCGTGGCCGCCACCCGGCTATCACCATAGAATTCCGTGAACCAATCCGGTATAATCGTGAAGACGCTTGGCCATTCCACCCCGTCGCCCCAGGTCCAATACGTTGCCACGTCGGGAATCGAACCATCGGCCCGTTGTGACCGCCGCACATCGTCCATCCATTTGGCATAGAACGGCGCGACGTTGAAGTTATAGGCCTCACTTTCGGCGTCTCGCGCCGGATCGCCCGTCCAAGCCTGCCGCTCATCGCGGTCAGGATCCAGCGGCGCGCTGCGCAAATACATCCTCATCCCCCAGCGCATGGCCGTGTGAATCCGGTTCACAAGTTCGTTCGAACATTGAAACTCGCCGACGGGATCAACATCGGTGTGGATGACGAGTCCTTTGAAATTGTCCACCGTCGGCACGCCGGGAAAGCCCGTCACCTGCACGCGGCGGAATCCCTGGCCCTTGAACCGCGGACTCCAGACTTCTGTGCCTTGCCCCTTGAACGTGTAAACATCGGTGGCTTTCGCGCCGCGGTTGTCTGCCGTCTTGAGCGTGCCATCGGGCTTGAGGCTATAGGCGCTGGTCAGCCGAACTTCAGTTCCGCGCGGCCCGGCGGCCCGGAGACGCACGGTGCCGTAGAAATTCTGGCCCATGTCCACGATGTAAATTCCGGGCGCCGGGTTGGTGATCGCCACTGGATGAATGAGCTGCGTCACGCGCATCGGCTCGATCATCTGCGACTGCAGCCCGCCACCCGGAGCGGCCACCAACTGCGCTGGCTCCCACTTCGCATCGTCAAACCCCGGGCGATCCCAGCCGGGCATTTCCATCCGCGCATCGTACTCTTCGCCATCGTATTCGTTATTGGCGCGAATCGGTCCGTTGGTCGTCAGCCGCCAATGCTCGTCGCTGACCACCGTGGCGGTGGTGCCGTCGGCATATTCGAGCTCAAGCTGGAGCAACAGTTTGGGATAACCGAAAGTCTGGGTCCTGGCTGGTGATCCCAAGCGCGGGGCGAAGAACCGTCCGTTGCCAAGCATCACGCCGAGGGCGTTGGCGCCCCGGCTTAGTTGATGTGTCACATCGAACGTCACATAGTAATCGGCCTTGACGTAATCCGACAGCGCCGGGTCCATCCGATCAGCGGAAACTTTCTTCCCGTTCAGAAAGAGATCAAAAAAACCCAGCCCGCATACATAAGCGATGGCGCGGGTGACCTTCTTTTCGACCGCAAACTCGCGGCGCAGATAGCGGGCTTCCAACCGGTGCGAGGCGTCTGCCGTCAAGTGGCCCCAAGGCCTGATGCCGTAGGCGCCGAGTGCCTTCGCCAAAGCCCATTGGTTTTGATTGGTGCTGGCCTCCCACTGGCCGTCCGAGACGAGGTCCAGCGGATCGCCACTGGAGAATTCAACGTGAAGCTTAACGATCAATCCCGCCGAACTTGGCGCGCTGCCGGCATTCGTCGCCGTGACGGCAAGCATATTGTCGCCCGAATGCAAAAACGCGGCAACGTCCGACGTGACCGGCTGCTGCCACTTATGGCCCTGGGCGGCTTCCCGGCCATTGATAGCCAACCCAAAATAATTATCCGCAGTGACGGTGCAGATCGCCGCCACCGGCGTGCGCCCTGGCGGCAAAACCAGGGTCCGACGAAAAAAGCGTGTGCCTGGCGGCGCGCTGACGGCGGGGTTGCCCTCGGGAAACCAAATCCATTGCGCCCCTTCGAGCCCGCTGGGCGGAAGGGCATCCTCATGGCCGATCCACTTGGCCTGCCAATTGTGCAAACCGGTACTGAACATTGCCGACTTGCTCCAAGCGGAGACCTTTCCCGCCGCATCCCACACCCGGACTTTCCACACGAATTGGCTTTGCGATGCCAATGTCTTGCCATCATATTTGACACCCACGGACTGGTCCGACTCTACTTTGCCGCTATCCCACGCTCCCTCCACCACGACTTGATACGCCGTTTGCCGGCCGGCCGAGAGTTGCCAACTCAAGCGCGGCTGCGCGATCTCAATCCCCAACGGGTCTTGCCGGTATTCGCACCGCAGCTTGCCCACGCTGACGGCGTGCGCCACGGAGACCGCGAGCAATAAAGCGGCGATGATCAAGGTTTGTGTGAGTTTACAGTTTTTCATTTTGAATCAGGGGTTTTGAGTTGGATTACGGAAGTAAACTTGTGGATCCCTGCACTGACGACAACTGGCGTCTGGCCGGGCACGTAAACAGTCGCGCTACTGTTGGGGGGCACGGATATCTTCCAGTGGAAGGTATGGCCGTGCCGGCTCCACTCGCTGGTGACCGGGCCGCGCACGGTCGGCACGGTGGCCCTGGCAAAAGTGAGATCCCCGACGAGCGCCGGGCGAAATTCGATCTGTTCATAGCCGGGCTGGAGTGGTTTGATGCCGGCGACGTGTTGGAGCAGCCAGGCGGCGATGGATCCTCCCAGATACATGTGGCACTTCGATAAAGGCGCATCGTTCCAATCTTCCCAAAATGTGCCGGGTCCGCGGTCCATCATGTAGAGCCAGCTTGGATAGGAGTGTTGCGTGGCGAGGGCAAAAACCACGTCATTGCGGCCGTTGTCGGCGAGTGCGGGGACCAGCGACAATGTGCCGAGCACCCCCGTGTTGAGATGGTTGGTACGGGCTTGAATATCGGCGAGCAGGCTGGCGAGCACGGCGGTACGGGCGGCGGCGGGCACGATGCCAAAATCCAGCGCGACCGCGTTTGGGGTCTGGTCATTGTCACAATAGAACCGCTTTTCCTTAAGCCAGCGTGCGTTAATAGCGTCGCGCACCTTGCCAGCCAACTCATGGTAATGCGCCGCGTCGTCAGCTTTGCCCAGCGCCGCCGCCATTCTGGCCGTGAGGTCTAGGTCGTGGAAATAATAAGCGCTGGTCAGAAAACTGGCGTTCAAGGTCCAAGGGTGGGCGTGGGCTGGCCCGGGGGCTAACGCGGGGTGTTGCCAATCGCCCCAGTACTTCAAAAAATTGTCTCTCGGTTTGCCGTCCGGATCATGCCACGGCGTTTCGGCGTCAATCAGCCAATCGCCGCGATCCGTGTGTGTGACGACGGCTCTCGTTTTAGCATCGTAAACGACCTCGTCGAGTTTATCGAACCAGTTGACCAGGCAGTCGCAAAATTTTTGGGCGCGTTCAAAACCGGGTGCCAGGTACATTTTGTCGCCATAGGCCTGCCAGTAATCCCACGGCACGCGCACGCAATGGGACTGCCACAGCAACGCGAATCCACCCGCGTCATAGAGCACGGCACTGGATTCGCCATGCGGACCGGAACGCGCGTTACTTAGATCAATCCACATTTCCTGGAAAAAGTGGGCCACATCAAAGTAGGCCATGGACGCTTCGGAGACACACATCACATCGGCGGTCCACGGGGCGCGCTCGGCGCGCTGATTACAGCCCGAGTGGTCAAACATGAGGTTGTCCAACTCGGTGTTGTAAAACGCCTGATAAATCCGGTTCAACGACGGATTGGAGCACTCAAACTGTGCCGTCTCCCGCTGCACGTCGGCGGCGGCACGCCGGAACCGAAGGTTCTTGGATTTAATCACCCCGGGGAAGCCGGTCAACTCGACATAGCGGAAGCCGTGGTAGGTCAACTGCGGCTCCCATGTCTCGGTACCCTGTCCGCTCAAGGTGTAGCTGTCTGTCTGTTTGGCGGGAATGGCGTTGGTGATGGTGGACATATCCAGCGTGCCATCGGGATAGAGTCGTTCGGCATACCGCAGCGTGACGCGTGTGCCCGCCGGGCCACTCACCCGCAACTGCGCCCAACCGCTGATTTGCGTGCCAACATCGGCGATAAACACGCCCGGTTTAGGCTGGGTAACCTTTACCGGCGCCAACGTGTCGAACACACAAACACGATTAAGCACCGCTTGCTTCGGTTTGGCGACTTTGGTTAGCACGGCGCAGGGCTGCCAATCCCGGTCGTCGAAGCCGGGCTGATCCCAAGCCAGATTGCGCCGCGCATCGTAAACTTCGCCATCATACATATCGGCGGAAATGACCGGACCGCCCTGGTAACCGAGGCACTGCGCGGTGGTGCCAAGGTTTGTGCGGCTGCCATCAGCGAACCAGACCGTGAGGTCGCAGAGCAGGCTGTTCTGATCCCTGCTCTTATCATTATTACGAGGATTTCCAATGTCACCAAACATCGCGCCGAAGACGTTCTCCCCCGGGTGAAGCAGCTTGGTCACGTCCAACGTATAGATCCCCACCCCAAAAAACGTGCTGGATCGCAACGGAAACACCTCCTCCGGCATCCGTCCGTTCACCCGGAACACGAAAAACGACAGCGGAAAATGCTGCGCTGCCACGTAGGCCCGCGCCTTCACAATTCGTTTGCCCGCCGGCAAGTCGAACCGCCGTCGGATGAGATTGAATTGGTTGGTGGCATCGGCTGGCGGTCCGCCAACCCACACCCCAGCCCAGTCCTTCTCCAGATCCAGAATGCCGGTCTCGAAGGTGGCCGGATTGCTCCAGGGACTTTCGTGACCGGACTGGTCCCACGTGCTCACCCGCCAAGAGTAGGCGGTCTTGCCGGTCAGCGACTTGCCGTCGTAGACGATGCCATTTTGGGCGGCGGATTCGACTTTGCCAGAGTCCCACACAACCGCAGCTTGATCGTCCGAGGTCACTAACACCCGATAAGCGGTCTCGCGGGCCGTTGCGCCTGGCAGTTGCCAACTGAAGTGGGGTTGCGCCACTCCAAGACCGAGGGGATGGTCTAAATATTCGCATCTTAGCCCGCGTGGAACGAGTCCAGCCTGCGCCGCGCCCGCAGCCCGTAGCCCGTCCGGATGAATCGTTTGCACTGGCTGACGATCAGATAGAGCGATGGGCGGATTCAAGGGCAAATCCAGCCATGCCAAGCCCACATCGCGCTTTATGTGGCTGGTGCTATCGCCGCCGGGCGCATCGTAGAAAATCGCGAGCCGGTGGCCGACCTGGACCACCGATGGAAGTCCGATGCACTCATGGCTCCAGCGGCAATTCGTGCCGTCCAACACGACGGCTTTGTCGTCGGAATGCCAATGGTTCAGATCTTTTGTCCAATAAACCCAAACGGCGTCGGTGCAATGATGGATGTGATTGCAGAATAGAAACCACGTTTGGTTGGTCGGTTCAAAATAAAGGCTGGAATTTTCACAAGTTTCGTCCCAGGGCAACATCGGCTGCGGATCAAAACTCCACTGGCCTTCAATGTCTTTGGTGCGCGCGAGGGTGATATTGCCGAAAGGTCCCCGATTATTCTTGGCGGAATAACCGCCCCCGCTGACGAACATCAAGTATTCATCGCCGGATTTGACAATCATCCCCGGACTGGCGACCACGCCCCAAGCCGTGCCGTAATTGGCGGCAGGAATATCGCCGGGACGAAACGGAAGAACTGCCGGCTCTTTCACCCACGGTCCCCAAGGAGACGCACTGCTCGCTTTCATGGTTAAATAGGGAACTGTTGGAATTCGATCCGGCGCGGGGGTGGCATGGCGTGTCCCCAAATAAAACATGTGCCACTTCTTACCATCAAAATACGTCGTGCCATACGAAGCCGAGGCGGAATCGTCCTCGTTGGTTTGCCCAAGGGCCAGCACCGGTCCAAACTTGGTCCAGTTGGTCAAGTCGCGGCTCGTGGCGAGACAGGCCAGCCAGCCGTTGGTTCCCGCGCCGTCATAGTGCATGAAGTAAGTGCCGCCACTTTTCCACACCCAGACGTCGCGGGCACCAAGATAATCGCAGCGGTCTGGCCCGTCACCATGCTGCAGCACCACGCCGGCATCCTGCGCTTCCAGACGATATTTGGCCGAAGGCCTGCCATCAGCATAGCCGACGGGGTTAGCCGCTGGAACTACGGTTGCGCCCGGCAAACTGTTCAAAGCCAGCACCACGAAGCCAAGCAGGAATGTTTGCCACGTCCGCAACCAGTGGCCAACGCTTTGGTGCGTTACCGATTCAATGTGATCATGCCAGAAATCCCGCGGCAGTCGGTCCACTGATTTACGGTTGAGAATGGCTAAAATACGCTGGCGTGGTGTCATTGGGTTAACCTCATTGAATTTTCGTAGGGGCACAATACTGGGGCGAGTTGATCGTTGTCATTGCTAGGTCACCAGTCGCTTGGTCCGGCTTGATTATTTAATCTGTTCCTTCCGGGCTGGGGATGGCGTCCGCGCGGCTTTCGGTTCAGTACTCATTCTGAAGTTGTCCGTGCGAAAAGGCGTCACTGGCAGGCCGTCGCTCGAATAAAGATTGCACACGGGATTATCCGCCCACGCATAGCGAACTGCGATGGGTGCCGCCACCTCCGGGCTGCCTACCTCAACTTCGTTCGTCCCAATCAGGGTTCCCGTGGCCCAATGCCACACCTTGTCCGCACCGCAGAGGGCAAAGCCCCGGGCCTCTGGAACTCCGAAAGGCCGGAGACCGCTGCCAAAACAATCGAAGGTGACCAATGCCTTGTTGCTGGTAATCGTGAGACTCTTAAACTCGGGACTATGATACGGCAGATTCATGCCATAGTCCTTGACCAGCGGCCAACGCACCAAACGCGCGGCGACATCGTGCTTGTCTGTGGGATGAATGTTATTGCCTTCGCCCAGATCAATGATGACCGCCTGGCCCGTGTTCGGTAAACGCATCGCTTTGGTCTGCGCCTCGCGGAGTTCCGCCCAGTGGCTGTCGCCCGGGGTTTTGGTTTCCGCTTTATAGTTGGCGAGTTGCACCCAGTAGAACGGGAAGTCGCCCTGGCCCCACTCTTTGCGCCACTGCTCGATCAGGAATGGAAACAGGCTGGCATATTGGTAAGCCCCTTCCGCATTGCTTTCGCCCTGATACCAGATGACCCCCTTGATGCCGAAGCCAATCGTCGGAAACAGGACGCCGGCGAAAACATTGCCGGCGAAATACTGGCCGGTCAGCCATTGGGTGGGTGGGCGCGGCGGCGTTTTCCCTTCCGCCTTTGCCTTTTCACTGGCGGCTTTCCACTCCGCCATCGCCTGCGCAGAAGCCGCTTTGCCTTTCTCTGTCTTGAGTTCCGCTTCGCGTTTCAGGGTGGCGTCCATAAGCGCCTGGAAACGCGGGTCTGATTGCAGGGCCGAGCGGCGCACCCAGGCCTCCGCTTGCGAGGCGCCCCACGAATTGTTAATCAGCCCCACGGGCACTTTGAGAATTTCACCGAGATAACGGCCGAAGATAAAGCCCACCCCGCTGAACCCTCGAACCGTTTCTGGCGATGATGCCCGCCACTGCCCTTTAAAGTCGTTCTGAAATACCTGGGTGCCGACATGCGGAACGGTGATTAGCCGAAGGTTCGGAAGTTCCGCCTCGGCGGCCTCAAGATTGCCATTCCGTTCAAAGGCCAGCTGAAACTCCATGTTTGACTGGCCGGAACACATCCACACTTCACCAATGAGCACGTCCCGGATCTCGCGCTGGGTGGAACCAGACACAGTGAGCGTCTGGGGCGTGGCGTTGGCGGGCAGCGGAGCGAGCTTCACTCTCCATTTGCCATCGGCCCCGGCTGTCGTGGAATATTTCTTATCGGCGAATGTCACGGTAATCTTTGTGCCGGGCGTGTCCCAGCCCCAGATGGGATCGGACTGTTTTTGTTGCAGCACCATGTGGTCACCGATGATGGCGGGAATTATCAATTCCGCCCGCAAGGCAGAGGTCAGCACTAGGGAAAGCACAAGGAGTGACGGGAGTTTTGTCATATTAAATGTGGCAGAGGTTTACAGATGTATGTCGCTGCGAAACGGCGTCGCCGGCAGACCATCATGTTAGCATTCATGGTAGGGAGGCGAGCGGGGATTTGCCGTCAAAATATTTGATCAAAGAATAGGCGCGCTGATTGATTTTGTTCATGCTTTCCAGCAATGGAGTGTAGGGTTCAAAACGATTATTGAACATGCCTTTGTTCGAGTCGCGATTCGACGGGTCGGTTTTTGTGTCAGCGGGATCATTGTCAATGTATTTGAACCAATGCCAGCCGACACAGACTTTGGATTCCAGCAAACCAAGTGTGAAATTCTCATAAAACTCACCGCGTTCGCGCTGGGTTTTCACCAGCCAACCGGCGCCGCCGGTGTTGCCCATGCCACTGTCCATGCCTTTGGCATACCATTCGGTGATGAGAATCGGCTTATGTGATTCGCGTTCCCACGTCCCTAGCCGAGCCGCATCCGGCGTCCAGGTATTGTAATAATTCACTGAAACCACATCCACAAACGGCCCTGCCGCCCGAAGAATTTCCGGCTCGGCCAATCCCCGGCCATAAAAGCGGCTGCCCAGGTAAAGATGGTTCGGGTCATATTTCTTGATGGCCGCCGCGACGATCCGGAAATAGCGCGTCACGACGAATTCCAGAAAATCGCGGTCATCCTGGACTGTGATCTCTTTCAGGCCGGCCTTCGCACCGTGACGTATCTGCAGCCATGTCAGCGCCGCGCGCTGGCCGGGGTCGCCTTTGGGCAGGGCCAGATAATTGGTCAGCAGACCGGGCTTGAACGGCAGTTCGTTGTCCGAAAAATGACCGAGCAGGTGGGGATCATTTTTGCCGGCGGAAAGTTGTTTGGCAAAATCGTCACAGAAAGTCTCAAACGCCGGGTCAAAGACAAAAATGCAGTCGTTTGGGTAGCCCGTGTGTCCCGGTTGCACAAAAGTTCCGCCGCGCTTGTGGCCATAGCTCGCCATGAAATTCCAGATGCGCGTGCCCGCCAGCGGCTGCGGGACGGTGCCCATCGCGTCCACGTCCGACCAGGCGCCAAACCCGTTGAAACCGAGGTCGTGAAGCTGACTGGTGGTTTGGGCCGCCCAGTTCGCTAGATTGCCAAACTTGGACTTGAAGGCGGCTTGCGCTCCAGGCGTTTTCAGCGGCGCGACGCCCACAACGCCTTTGTTCAAAAACAAGCCGCCCTCGGGATCCACCAACCACCATCGGCTGCCCAGCTTGGTTGCGTAAAAAAATCCCGTGGCTTTGACTTTTTGCGTGGCTTGGCCGCCATAGCTGGTGAGCGGCGCATCCACTTTTTCAGAAGCCGCATCGGGTAAATCAGCCAGTGTGCGCGTCGGGAATAGCTGCCAGGGATGACCGGGCTTGGCGGCCGCCTCGACGGTGCGCGACGACGATTGGGCCGGCCCTGCTGCCGCCAGCGTGAGCGCTACGAGGCCGATAGAGGCCAGACAATTCCGAGATGTATTTTTCAATTTCATATTCAGGGCGTAGCGGCGCGATAAAACCGGGCCTGATAATTAGTGGCAACCAGATCAGTGAAGCTCCAAATGCCATTTGTCGCCGCGAGGTTAGTGCTGATGGTGAGCCAGTTGGTCGTCAGCAAGTTTGTCGCCGCCAGCACGCGATACGTTTGACTGGGCGTTCCCTGAAAGCTGATGGTGAAACTGCCGTTGCCGTTGGCCGCAATTCCGGTGACGCGGTTGGTGACCACCGTGCCGGGAACGGCCAGAACTTGCAGGGTGGCGCTGCCGAGCGCCAGCCGCAAGCCGCCAGAGTTGTCGTTGGTGTTGTCAACCCCGGTCAGCACCACCGTCACCCGGTTGTTAAATAAATAACTTCCGATGGCCGGAATCATGAAGGAGTAAGCCGTCGAGGTCGCCCCCGGAAAAAACAGGGGGGCGCCGATGGCGGTGGCCGTGTACGCTCCGTTGGTCAGCAGGTTGTCCGAGTTGGTATCGTTCGCTTCCGCCGTGTTCCAAGTGACGTTCGTATTTAAACCGGGGTAATCCTGGTTCAGCGCCCAGAGTTGTGCATCATAGGCAAATGTCTGGGCGGAAGTCGTGACGGTGAAAACAGCGTTGGTGTTGGTCTGGAGGTTCACTCCCGGGAGATAAAATTGAAAGTAGGCCTTGCGCGCGGAGCCGAAAGGAGAGGGATAGTATTTTATCATGATGTACCCCTGCGCAACCAGGTTCACATTGGTGGCGGCGTTCGTGCCGCCCCAGATGTCGGCCTCGACCGTCTCCACCAGATTGGTCCATACCGGGGCAGGTGGATTGACCATCTCTGCCGCGCCATACACCAGCCGCAGTCGGGGGCCGGTGTCACCGGCGGTGCTGGTAATGCTAATGCCATCCGGTTGGGTGTCACCAACGGCAAGCGAGGGCAGCGTCACATCCCAGCGCGGATCCTGCGAAACCAGAAATGAGACCATGCTGTTCGTCTGTGAGCGCAGGTAACTCGTCACATCAATCAGCTTCTCGCTGGTTGAATTGGAAGTCACTACGAGTTGGCCGACGATGAACAGGCTGGTCCCCTGGCCCTGGCCCACCGCGTTGGTAATCATCGTCCCGGCCGGGATGTTGCTCTTGAGATTGGGCGCATTGCTCCAGGTGATGGTGCCCTGCGACCAGGCGGTATTCGTCAGCGCATAGACATGCACCTGCACGTTGCTGTTCAGACTCGCCGTAGAGGCGTGCAAAGAAAGCAGGGCAAATTGGAGGCTGTTTGGATTGTTGGTGGGCAGTTGGAACTTCATGAACGCCACGCTGCGACTGGCGGTGTTGGTGGGGTTATTGCGGACGATCATGGTGGTTGCCCCCCCGTAATTCATGTTGTCGTTTGTGCCGTCATTGACTTGTGCATTGTCCATGGCGGTGATAATTTGCTCCGCCTGCTGCGCTCCGTTGGGAATGGTCAGCAGCCAGGCCGAATAAGCCGGCTGCGTCCCGAGACTGGACTGGATGGCACCCACGTTTGTCCAAAGAACGCCGCCGCCATAGGCATTTTCGCTCACCTCTTCAAGCAAGACCTTGTTGGTGGCCGGCAGGTTCAACGCGGCGAGATTGACGCTCAAATTCACCGGGTTGGCGGTGCTGTTGGCAAAATAAACATGGTAACACCCCAGGATGGGGTCATAGCTGGTTTGCACATCCAGGTTGGTGGCATCGGTGTATTTCAGGGTGTCCAGCAGGGTGCGACCGGCGGCAAAGGCCTTGGTGAACAGCCGATACACCTCGCCCGCCTTGGTTATGCCACCGACATTGTATGGTGAGTTGGTGTTTTCCACATAATACATGGCATTCTTCTCCACCGGATAATTCCCGCTATAAGAAACCTGGGAGAACTTAAAGGCATACATTTCACTGATGCCATTGTCCATCAAGTTCACGGCGATGCTCCCGAGGCGGGAATAATCCGCCGGCGAATCAATGGTGGTCGTGATGGCGTCGTAACTTGACGCCGTGCGCGTGTTGAACTCGGAAATGGAAACAGGAAATGGCGGTTCGGGCGACATATAGGAGATGAGCAAAGCATTGAGACTGGCCAGGTCGCTGCCAAAACCAGCTCCGGCCGCGCCGTATTGATGATAATCGTAATCCTGGAACAACCAAAAATTGGTGCTGGTAACACCAAAGAAACTCAAGTGCCGGTTCGTCACGAGCAGATCACCCCACCCGACGAAGGCGCTGGTGGCGTTGCCGGCGCTGACGGGCGCCAGCAGGTGCGGATTCAGCGAGGTGCCGTAAAAACTGTTCACATCGGTCAGCGCGGCTTGGAGAGCGTCCGCCACAATTTGCAGCCGCTGCAAGAAATCAGCCTGGGTGATGCCGGCATTGTTCGGCTCATTATACATCTGATAATGATCCACGGCAAAAGCGCTGCCGAGGTAGAACGCTTGCGCATAGTAGTATTGCCACAAAGCCCATTGGCCACCCCAGTCATTGGTGCTGGCGATATGAAAGGAGCCATCACTGACGGTAATCTGCGCGCATGCGTGACCGCCGAGGCTGACCACCTGTCCCAAGGCGTAGTTCACCTTGACATGATTGATCGGATACAAATCTGTATTGGCATATTCATTGGTCAGGTAGGGCCAATTGATATAATTGGTGCCGACTGGGTTGGCCCGCAAGGCCGCCTTCTGAGTGATGAAACTGGCTTGATTCGTTACGGCATTAGCCGGCGGTTGCGGGCTTGCGGCGAGCAAAATGCTGCCGGGGGAAATGAAAATCCGCACCCCGTTCACACCTGAGTAACGCCACCAGTCACGCGTGTTGCTGCCCGGATAAAAATGCCCGAAATTGTAGCCGATGATGCTGGGCGTCGGGCCGATAATATTGGCTTGGACGGTAATACTGCCGCCAAGGACTTCGTTCAAAGACAGCAGCACCCCGGCCATCGTGAATAGCCTGCCAGAACTGGATGTTGAGAAAATAAGCATGTTTTATACATTCGCGCTTGAGCCTCAAAACGCGGTCAACCGCTGGTTCCGCCCAGAAGCCACCCACTGAATTCCGCTGGGCGTTGCCATGGGCTGTCTGTTCCGGGCTTTCAGCCCGCTCGTTGGACTCACGCGGCTGAAATACCCAATATAAACGTCGCGGCACCCAAAAACAGTTGTTTGGTTTACCGGGCCGTTAAAATACCACCCTTGAACGATTTTACATGCCAGTCGAAATAGACCCGATTCGCGGTTGCACCATGCTGGGATGGGGGGAGAATGTTGCCCCAATTATTTGCTTCGGCGCCAATCGAGAGCAGTAACTGATTATCCACGTCCGAAACCGCGTAAACATCGGACGGTGGGCCATAATGCGGAATGTAGGTTGTTTTATGAGGCAACTGCATGGGGGTGCTGCCCGAAATCGGGTATCCAAAGACATTGCTGTCAACCACCACACCATTTGCATAAGTCCCATCGCAAGTCACGATATAATTGACCTGCGACATCGCGACCGTGGGATCGGCCGTGGAGAATTGTCCATACCCGGGGCAAAACATCGCCGGCAGATAGTCGGTCTGTCCGGCAGCCAGCGAGGTGCAGTCCGGCGATCCCAAATATTTCGCAAGAAAATATGCCAGACCGGGCTTGTAGGGCCAGCCGAGCGACTGGTTGTAGGCAGAGGCATTGCCAAACAACACCGGTCCCGGCAACGTGTCATCGTTATCGTTCGCATACATGAAGATCGCCAATCCCGTCTGTTTCAAGTTTGACGCGCATTTTATGGAAATCGCCTTCTGCTTGGCCTTTGTCAACGCCGGCAACAGCAGGGCGGCCAGGATGGCGATGATGGCAATGACCACCAGCAGTTCGATCAATGTGAAAGCTTGCCGTCGTAATTTTGCAAATGGCCGAAGAGAGAATTTTTTCATACTCTAAAACTAATTATTGCGTTTAAAAGAGAAGCCGGAACCGCGCCGGCTTCTCTCACCACCCACTCCATTTATTCCGTTACGGAGAACGAATCTGGAAAAACACCGTCGGTTCGGTGGGATCCATGGTAATGATATTCGTCGTGCTGGCCGAGCTGCCGGCGACATCCACCCAGTTGGTCGTCAGACCGGCAATCAAACTGTTGGTCTGGGACTGTAAAATCCAGCCGAGATGATCCGCAGGCCAGGACAGGGTCAGCGTGCTGCCGGAGACAACGGCGGTGATATTGGTCGGGTTGGTGGCCACGGTGCTGACCACGCTCAAAACTCCGTTCGTTGGATTGAAACTCCAGGCCAGATTGGCGCCGGGCGTGCCGGAAATACTGCTAAAGTTGTTCGTTGGGTTGCCCGCGCTGAACAAGGTGAACTGGCTGCCGTTGGTCGTGGTGCCCGAGAGGTTGGTGACAACCAGCGTGCCCCCATAGGTCACGTTGTTCATGCCGGTGACCAAGTCACTGGTGCCTGCGGTTTGGTTCACTTTCATGGACACGGAACTGCCCGCTTGCAGGGTCAGGTCGCTGTTGAGGGTGAGTGTGCCGATGGCCCCGATGCTGGGGGCCAGCGTTCCGCCGCTTTCCACGGCTACGGGGCCGTTAAGGGTGCCAGTGCCGGTCAAAGTGCCACCGCTCTTCACGTCCACGCCGGCAACCAGCGAGCCGGTCACCTTCAACGTGGCATTGCTCACAATTGTGTTGCCCGTATAAGTGCTTGTCCCGCTCAAGGTCAGCGTACCGCCGCCTAGAAGGGTAAGACCACCATCGGGCGTCGGCACCATCGAATCCAACGTCGAATCATGTTCCAGATTTTGCCCGATGCCGATGGCGAAGGTGGCGAGATTCAAGTTCAAGCCATTCGTGCTGATATAGGCATGTTGGTTGGCATAGCCAGCTCCGAACGGAAAGAAACCAGCCACCGACGCTGTGGGCTGAACGGTGACACCATTGAAATACATCTCCAGATCAGCCGAGCCACGGGACTTGAAAACGTAAGTATTAATCGTGCCGCCATTGAAGTAACTGGTAACGGGGTTGTTGCCGTAACTGTAGGTATACAGGTTGAGCACGGCTCGGCTGTTCACCGTGACCACGGCGGGAGAACTGAAGCCGTTAAGCATTTCGTTCGTGGTTGTAAACGTGCCGCTGTTGAAGGTGGCTTGGGCAACATCTGAACTGACAACGTCGCCCACCGCAAAATACGCGCCGCCGTTGACAATGCCGCCGTTCATGATGAAGTCGCCGTCGGCTTGGACACCTGTGCCGCCAGCATGTTGACCACCACCATCCAAGTTCAAAGTGCCGCTGTTCAGCACCAACGTCCCATAGGCCTGGGCCACCAGACTGCCACTCATATTCAACGCGCCTCCGTTGATCGTCAGCGTGCCGGTCGGGCATGTCAGACCGGACAAGTTTAACACCCCGCTGCCAGCGCTATTCGTCAACAGACCAAAACCGTTTACGGACGCCAAAGTCTCCGTCTGGCCAGCCATGTCAAACGTACCGCCGGTCAGGGTCACACTGGCGCTGTCGTTGATCTGGTTGCCGCCACTGCCCGCGAGTTGCAAGGTGCCGCCCGGATTGACGGTGGCCCCGTAGAGTGCACTGACGCTGCCACTGCTGGTCTTACCCAGAACCAACGTGGCATTGGTGTTGATCGTGGCGGTGGCGCTGGTGTTATCGCTGCTGCCGCCCAGGGTGAGGGTGCCCGAATTGAGCTGGAGGTTGGGGATGCCTCCGCCAGCCTTGATGGTGTTCGTCAAGGTAACGGCATCGGTGCGGTTGAAGGCGAGCGTGGTGCCCGGCCCCGCCACGGTCACCGCGCCGGAACCGAGAGCACCAATGGTGCCTCCATTGCCCACCTGCAAGGTGCCGCCCGCCAGCGTGGTGCCGCCGGAATAATCGTTGCCGGTGGCCAGGATCAAGGCGCCACTGGCGTTCTTTTGCAGACTGGTTGACCCACTGATTTTGCCGCTACCAGTGATGGAATAATTGGTGTTCACATTATTGAAGGCAACGCCGACGGGGGAAACGGTCGTGTTCAAGGTCACGGCGGAGGAACCGGTCAAAGTATCGTCAAAGATGACATTCGTGGTGTTCTGATAGATCAACCCGGTCGTGACGCCGGACATCCAGTTGGCGCTGCTCGTGTCCCAAGTGGCAGAGACGTTGCCATTCCAGACAATTCCCGGTGCCGGGGCAACTGGGGCGGCCGTGACCTGAAGGGTGATGGGACTGGCGCTGCTATTGAGGGTAGCCGTTACCCCGGCGGGCAGTGAACCGAGAACAAAACTTCCGGAGCCGGTCCGGCTGCCGTAGGCGATAAGCGGATAATTATTTGAGGCGACAAAGGTGCCGTTGGTGATGTTGATGGTGGTGGTGCCGTTGGCCGCCAGGTTGCCGACGCAGGTCAGCGCGGCCGTGGCCGTGCTGTTCAAATTTTGGAAATTCAACGTCGTCGCCGAAGTGTTCAAAGTCAACGAGCTCGCATAAAGCGTTGCACCCAAGCTGGCGACATTGACGCCCAATTTGGCCCCGTTGGCCACAGAGATAACATTCGTGTAACTGGTGGCTGTCGAGACATCCAACTCGCCACCATTAACGCTGACACCACCCGAAAAAGTATTGGCTCCGGTCAACATCCAGGTTCCCGGTCCGGATACCCAGAGATATGTGGTTAACCCACCGCCCGCATCCACCACGCTTCCCGAGATGATTCCATTACCGGCGCCTTCCAGGATAAAACCACGATTTGAGCTGGCAATGTTTTTAAGTGTCCCACCTAGCACCAATGTGCCGGCATCGGATTCGATCCAGACGTAACCGCCTGAGTTGGCAACGCTGAGGTTGCCATTCCAGACGTTGCTGCCTGAAATACTTTGCAGAAACGGCAGCACCGGCGACGAGCCTCGACCGCCGATGGTTATGCTCTTATTGTTCACCGTCACCCCGCCGATGAGCTGAATGCCGCCGGGCGCTTCATTCACGCTGGAAGTCAAGTTAATTGTCTTGCTCGTGGCATCAGGTCCGAGCGCCGTGCTGGAGGCTACTTGTATCCAGCCATTCGTAGCGCTGCCTATGTTGGGCAGGGTCACGGGACCGGTAAACGTGTTGTTGCCGCCCAAAATCAGGTTGCCCGGGCCGGGTTTATAGAAGCCAAGGTTATTGGTGCTGCCAAGCTGGTTCTGAATCGTAGAGTTACAGGTGAAGGTGCTGCTGCTGGCGTTGATTGGGTTTAACGCGAGGACGGCTCCATTGGTGAGCGTCAACGTCCCCGGACTGCTGCCCAACTGACCCGTGCTTAAGAGCGTGCCGATATTCGCGTCCGTGTATTCACCTGGGCCGCCAACATTCAGCGCCAGCGTGCCGGTGACAGCCGTGTTCGCGCTGAGCGTCACGCCCGCCGAGTTGGTGATCGTCAGCGAATTAACCAGGGCAGGCAGGCCGAGCGTGACCTGGGCGGCGGTGCCGTTGAACGTATAGCTGGCTCCCGCATTCAGGGTCACGGCTCCCGCGAAGTTGAACGTACCCACCGAGCCATTGATGATTCCATTGGGATTGGCGGTGATCAACGTGGCGCCCGAAGCGAGCGTGAGCGAACAGGTCGCGTTGGCATTGCCGTTGATCACCTGGGTGCCGGTGATGAGGGTGCCGCTAATGGTCGAAGCCAGCGTACCGGAACTCTTGAATTTCAACGGCGTGGTCAGGCCCGAGATGTCCACCGTTTTGGCGGCGGTGACGCTCACCAAGATTTTGCCTCCCGAAATATCGCCCGAACCCTGCCAGAGGCTGTAGCCGCCAAAGGCGATCACATTTTGCTGGCTGGTGTCGCCATTGATCGTGCCATTGTTCACGAGGTTGTTTGTGAGGGTGAGCGTGCGCGCCGAGGTGCCGGTGCCGATAGTCAGGGTGCCGTTATTGGTCACCCACCCCGCCGTCGTGGCGGACGCCACTGTGAACGTCCCACCAGCATCAATCGCCACGCCTCCGACCGCCTGGGAAGCAGTGGCATTGGTGACAATGTTGCCGGTCAGAATTTCCACCGTGTCGGCGGCCCCGGGCGTGCCGTTCGGATTCCAAGTGGTTGTGGTGGCCCAGAGGCCGCTGCCCGCGCTCTGGTACGCCGTGGCGCTGGCGGAGGGCGCGATCGTGAACAGCGCCAGCCCACAAGCCAGGAGGGCGAACGCCAATCGCGATGGAAGAGCGGTCTTAAGGAGGGAGGTCAGGATGTTTTTCATGGTGAGTTGTGCTTTTTGGTGATGTGTTTGTTTATGGGATCGGCTAGCGGCTGCTGGACACCTGAGAAAACGCCCGGTGGCAATTTTCAATCGCCAGCAGGCGGCGAACCACTGGTTCGCCAAAAGCCCGTCGGCTGGGAGTGATTTGTTTCAGGAGCATGATGAAGTCTCGCCTCATTCCCGTTTTCCGTAAATCCCCGCGAACGCGGGGGTAGTCCGCTGGTGAATTGGCCGGCGGTCAACTCGAAAAGAAACCGTGCTTCATCGCCTTGCCCACCGCGCCGGCTTGACTATGCACGTGCAGCTTGGTGTAAATGTTCCGCAGGTAATCGTCCACGGTGTGAAAACTCAAGGCCAGCCGCGCGGCGATTTCCTTTTTCGCAAGGCCGTCCCGCATCAACTCCAAGACCTGCCGTTCCCGTTCGGTGAGCCCGAAGTCCGTCTTCGGCGCAACCATTTTGGTGAACATGGCCAAAACGGAGGTGGCGACTCGCGGCGACATCGGCGAGCCGCCCGCCACGACTTGATGAATGGCCTCGATGATTTTGTCCAGCGGCGAGGCCTTGACCAGATAACCGGAAGCGCCCGCGCAGATGGCGCGAAACACCCGGTCATGATCCTCGAAAACCGTGAGCATCACGACGCTCGTCGCCGGCGCGAGGGCCTTGATTTTCCGGAGCCCGTCAATGCCACTCATGCCGGGGAGTTCCACGTCGAGCAGGATCACGTCTGGCGCCGCGCCCTGGTTGAGCAGGACCAGCGCATCTTCGCAAGCCGGAAAAGACCGGGGGCAAAGGATGTCGGCGGTCTGGTTCAGCAGTTGCGAAAGCGTGTTGCGAAAGGCGTGGCTGTCCTCAATCATCCAGACCTCAATCGGCAGCTGCGCTTTAGGACTGGGCGGCGCGGCTTTCATGTTCGGGATGATCGTGGTGGCTGGCACGGCTCTCTGAAGATAGCCCTTGCGCGCCGAAACCCAACCCCCGCGTTTGCGGGAAGGGTGCGTAAAACTCGACCGTCGTCCCCTGACCCGGCGCACTGCGAATCTCCACCGACCCGTGCATTTCGGCGGCGCGGCGGCGTAAATTGCGCAAGCCGTTGCCGGGCGTGATACGGTTTTCGTCGAAACCTTTGCCGTTATCCTGGATCTGCAACCGCAGCGCGCCGTTGCGGCAGTCCAGTCGCAACTCCACCCGGCTCGCTTGCGCATGGCGCGCGGCGTTATGCAAGGTTTCCTTGAAAATGGGAAAAATGTTGCGGCGAAAGGACGGCGGCAGCCGGAGGCCGGGATTGGGCACGATCGTTTGGAAATCAAATGCGATGCCGACCAGCAAAGTAGGAGCGGTATCGCCCATCCGCGAAACCAGATTGCCGAGATTGTCCCGCGCCGGGTCAATGAACCATACGATATCGCGCAGCGCATCAATCGTATGCAGTGCAATGCGCTGCACGTCCGCCGGATTGCCGAACGGCGGCCGCTTTTGCATGGCCTCGGAAATCAAGGCAATGCTGGCCAGATTCGCGCCCACGTCGTCATGCAAATCGCGCGCGATCCGCAGCCGCAGCCGTTCCAGTTGCCGAAACCGCGCCATGCGGACGTAATATGCGAGCCATACCAGCCCGGCAATCAGGGCCAGTACCAGCAGCCGAAACCACCAGCGCTGCCAAAAAAACGGAGCCACCACAAAGTCCAGTCTGGCCCCCTCGCGATTCCACACGCCCCCCGCGTTGCATGCCTGGACGTGAAATTCATACCGTCCCGCCGGCAGTCGCGAATAGGTGAAACTGCGGGCGGGGCCGGGTTTGCTCCAGTTTTCATCCCAGCCTTCCAGCCGGTGCTGGAGCAAAATATTTTCCGGGGCGCTGAAATTGAGGGCGGTGAATTGGACTTCGATATTCCGGTGCGCCGGCGGCAGGCGCAGCGCGCGGCCCGCCGTCGGAAAGCCCTGCGGCTGGCCATCTACCAGAATTTTTTCAATCAGGACCTCGGGCGGATTCCGGTTGGGCTGCAAACGGTTAGGCCACGCGGTCACCAGTCCCGAGCGCGTGGCGAACCATAACCGGCCGTCCTGTCCGCGCACGGTGTTCGGCCAGTAACCGTAGCTGCCTTGCAAGTTTTGCACACCTTCGTTGCGCCCGAATTCCCGCGCCAGCAAGCGATTATCCGGCCGGCCGGCCACCCCGGCAAACTCAACCGGCTGGACTTGGAATATCCCGTGGCTGCCGGTGAACCACAACGCGCCGCCAGAATCCGACTCAATGGCGCAAATATTATTGTCTGGCAGGCCTTGATCCACTCCAAAGCAGGCGAATTTTCCGTTTCGCAACCAGCCCACGCCCGCGCCAGCATAACC
>Ga0364866_10415_pt1 | contig 27511 bp, 25 predicted proteins | sample ExccelAu500001D3_3_FD_206913 | JGI IMG/M metagenome (GOLD analysis project Ga0364866, IMG submission 206913) | Enriched cells from Trout Bog Lake Hypolimnion, Wisconsin, USA - BchlTB.Aug13.5000.01.D3 | ecosystem: Environmental > Aquatic > Freshwater > Lake > Hypolimnion/Profundal zone | place... | reverse complement strand
ATCCCCACTATTCAATCACGCTACAGCACCTATACAGACCGGGAGCACCGCGCTTTGGCGGGGCTTTCAATGGGTGGCGGCCAGACGTTAAATTTCGGACTGACTCATCTTGATACTTTCGCGTGGCTGGGCAGCTTTTCGGCCGCTCCAAACACCAAGCCGCCGGCGGAGCTGGTGCCGGACCCGGCGGCGGTAAAGGAGCAGTTGAAAGTATTTTGGATTTCGGCCGGCAACAAGGACGGCCTCATCGGCATCAGCCAGGGGATGCACGCCTATCTCAAAGAGAAGGGCGTGCCGCATATCTGGCACGTGGACGGAAACGGCCACGACCCGACTCACTGGCGAAACAGCCTGTATTACTTCGCGCAGCAGATTTTCCGCTGAACAACTGATTCTATATCTATGAAAACTCGAATCCAGCGGTCAAACTCTTGCACCCTCGTGCTTGCGGCGGCGTTACTTGCGTTCGTCGCAACTGTCCGGGCAAACGACAAGCCGACGCTCAAAGACGCTTACAAAAATGATTTCTACGTCGGTGTGGCAATCAACCGCACCATTGCGACCGGAGCCGCAGTCCGGGCCGACAACGTCAACAGGCGTCAGGAACAAGTGGACAAAGATACCGCGCTTGTCAAAGAGCAGTTCAACCAAATTTCGCCGGAGAACGACCTGAAATGGGCGCTTATCCAGCCACGGGAAGGCGCGGACGGTTACAATTTCGGCCCGGCCGATGCCTACGTGGATTTCGGACTGAGCAACCAGATGTACATCGTGGGGCACACGCTCGTCTGGCATAGTCAGACGCCGAACTGGGTATTCGCGGGAACCAATCCACCTCCCGAGATGGCAAATCTGCCGGGAACGAATACTACCGGAGGGCGCCGATTCGGCGGTTTCGGCTATAAAGGACCACGCGCGTCCCGTGAGGAATTGTTGCAACGGATGCACGACCACATCGCCGCCGTCGTCGGTCGCTACAAGGGCAAGATCAAAGTCTGGGATGTCGTGAACGAAGCCGTCGCCGATAACGGCACGAACCTCCTGCGGAACTCGCTGTGGTTGCAAATCATCGGACCGGACTTCATCGCCAAAGCCTTTGAATACGCCCACGAAGCAGACCCGGATGCGATTCTCCGCTACAACGACTATGGATTGGAAAACCCTGGTAAACGCCATAAACTCATTACTTTGATCAAATCATTGCAGGCGGAACAAGTCCCGGTTATGGCCATCGGCACGCAAACTCACGTCAGCGTTTCTTCACCGAGTTTTGAGGGAGAAGACCTGTCCCTGACGGAACTGGAGACGCTTGGCCTGCCGATCCACGTCACGGAATTGGATGTAAACGGCGCGCAGGCGGGCCAACGCAATACCGGGGCGGATGTCGCCAACAATTCCGCGACGACGCAAGGTGGTCTGGTCAACGAAGCCAGTCAGCGTCTCGCCAGTCAGTACGCCAATCTTTTCAAGGCGTTCCTCAAGCACAAGAACTCGGTCAAGGTGGTCACCTTTTGGGGAATTAACGACGGCGTTTCGTGGCGCGCCGCCGGCCGCCCGCTTTTGTTTGACGCCAATGATCAACCCAAGCCCGCCTTTGATGCGGTGATCAACGTCGCTACCGGCAAGCAGCCAAAATCGCCCTAGTTTTTGGACTGCGGAGTCACATTAATTTCCGAATGTCATGAAAAACACGGTAACATTGTCTGTATTGACAGGAGTTCTTTTGTTGGGAATGAGCGCTTTCTCTCAGGATACAAATTTTTGGGTGTTCCTGTGCTTTGGACAGTCAAACATGGAGGGCTTTCCAGGAGTTAAAGAAGAAGACAAGGGGCCGGTGGATGAACGCTTTCAGGTTCTGGCAGCGGTTGATTTTCCGAAACAGGGAAGACAGAAAGGCGAGTGGTATCCCGCCAACCCTCCATTGTGCCGGCCCTCCACGGGTCTTTGCCCTGCCGATTTTTTTGGCAGGACAATGGTTTCCAATCTTCCGCCAACCATCAAGGTGGGCATCGTCAATGTGGCAGTCGCCGGCTGCAAAATCGAACTGTTCCAAGAAGACGCTTACCAGGCTTATGCCGCGACAGCGCCAGGGTGGATGAGCAATATTATCCGCGCTTACAACGGGAACCCGTATCAGCATCTTGTTGACATGGCGAAACTGGCCCAGACCAAAGGTGTCGTCAAAGGAATCCTCTTGCATCAGGGAGAATCGAACACGAACGACAAGGAATGGCCAAACAAAGTCAAGGGCATCTACGAGAACCTGCTCAAGGATCTGAATCTCAAAGCCGAAAGAGTTCCGCTGCTTGCGGGCGAGGTTGTTGATGCCGATCAGAAGGGCGCCTGCGCAAGCATGAACAAGATCATTGATGAACTTCCCAATACAATCCCCACCGCCCACGTCGTCTCATCGCGGGGCTGCATAGGCCGGCCGGACCATCTGCATTTCACTCCGGAGGGCTACAGGGAATTGGGGAAGCGATATGCCGCGAAAATGCTCCCGATACTCGGTTATAAGATGACCGATCCCGAATGATTTGAAGCGGCTAGGCAGCGAAGTGTAATGTTTGACGTTCAAACCAGATTGAGAATGAAAGAGACGTCCAAAATCCTGTTGTGTTCCACCCTGATCGTCGCTTGTGTGTTTCCGGTCGCCCGAACAACGGCTGCGCCTGTCGCTGATGACTTCTTGATGCTTTGGTATAGCCAGCCGGCGCAGAAATGGACCGAAGCATTGCCAGTCGGCAACGGGCGCGTAGGCGCGATGGTATTCGGGGGCGTTAGCCAGGATCGGCTCCAGCTTAACGAAGACACGCTCTGGGCCGGCGGCCCGTATGATCCGGTAAATCCGGAGGCGAAGGACGCGCTGCCTCAAGTCCGGCAACTGATCAACGAAGGCAATTACCGGGAAGCCTCTCGATTAGTCCGGGCCAAAGTCTTGTCCAAGCCGATCAGTCAGATGCCATATCAGACGGTCGGCGATTTGTTGCTTACCTTTCCAGGCGCGACGAATGCGGAGAATTACCGGCGAGACCTGAATCTTGACACGGCTACTGCGACCGTCAGCTACACCAGCGAGGGCGTGCGTTACATTCGCGAAGTTTTCGCAAACGCGCCGGACAATGTCATCGTGGTGCATCTTACGGCTGATCGGCCCGGCAAGATTTCGTTGATCGCAGCCATGAGAACCCCAATGAAGGCGACGGTGGAGACGGACGGCAAAGAGACGCTCGTAATGCGCGGAGTCGGGGGCGATTCGGCTGGCATCAAGGGACAACTCAAATATCAGGCCCGCGTCAAACTCATGGCCAAGGGCGGCAAAACGACCGCTGAACCTGAAAGAATTTCCATAACGAATGCCAGCGAGGTAACTCTCCTGATAGCTGCGGCAACCAGCTACAAGGCGTTCGATGATGTCAGCGGCGATGCTGAGAGCATTGTGAAGAAACTGATGGCCTCCGCCACGAAAAAATCCTTCGCTAAACTTCGCGATACGCAACTCAAGGATTATCAGGGTCTATTTCATCGCGTGACTCTTGACCTCGGCAAAAGCGACGCGATGAAACTGCCGACGGACGAGCGTATCAAGCATTTCGACGATGGCAACGACCCGCAACTGGCGGCGCTTTACTATCAGTTTGCCCGCTATCTGCTCATCAGTTGTTCACGCCCGGGCGGGCAGCCCGCTAATTTGCAAGGCTTGTGGAATGAGAGCAAGAATCCCCCGTGGGGCGGCAAATATACCATCAACATCAACACGGAGATGAACTACTGGCCTGCGGAATCCGGCAATCTGGCCGAATGCGTTGAGCCATTGATCGGAATGGTAAATGACCTCACCGTGACCGGTGCCAGGACCGCCAAGGAAATGTACGGCGCGCGTGGCTGGGTCGTGCATCACAACACCGACCTTTGGCGCGCAAGTGGGCCGATTGACTTGACGGATTCCGGCATGTGGCCCAGCGGCGGGGCCTGGCTGTGCCTGCATCTTTGGGATCGCTACGAATACAGCGGCGACAAAAAGTACTTGAAGGAGATTTACCCGGTGCTCAAGGGAGCGTGTGAATTCTTTCTCGACACCCTCCAAGAGGAACCCAAGCACAAATGGCTTGTCACTAATCCGTCACTGTCGCCTGAGAACGGCCACCCCGGTGGTTCGGCGATCGCCGCCGGGCCGACAATGGACATGCAAATCCTGCGCGACCTGTTCGCCAACACAATACAGGCGTCCGAGACACTGGGTGTGGACAAAGACTTTCAAAAGCGACTGGCGGAAACACGCGCACGGCTTGCGCCAAACCAAATTGGGAGCGCCGGTCAGTTGCAGGAATGGCTGGAAGACTGGGACATGCAGGCGGGCGACCTTCATCATCGACATGTTTCGCATCTCTACGGCCTGTTTCCGGGCCACGACATCACATTGCGCGGCACGCCGGAGCTGGCGGCAGCGGTAAAGAAATCCCTCGAAATCCGCGGCGACAAGGCGACCGGCTGGGCGACGGCCTGGCGGATTTGTTTATGGACCCATCTGGACGATGGTGATCACGCCTTCGAGATTCTGAAGCTCCTCCTTAGCCCCGAGCGTACCTATCCAAACATGTTCGACGCGCACCCGCCTTTCCAGATTGACGGCAACTTTGGAGGTGCGGCAGGAATCGCCGAAATGCTGATGCAGAGCCGTGTCGGCGAAATTGAATTGCTGCCCGCGCTCCCAAAGGCATGGCCGAGCGGCACAGTGAAAGGTCTGCGCGCACGCGGAGGTTTCGAGGTCGATGTAACATGGCAAGCTGGCAAGCTGGCCAGCGCCAGGATCAAATCGATTCAAGCCGGCAAGAAGACAGTCCGCGTCCGATATGGCGGCGTTACCGAAAGCATCGAATTGAATTCGGGCAGCGAGGTTACTCTGAACTCCGAACTTCACTCTGCGATGAACTAATCGACGGCCGCAAATTTGAGCGCACCGCTACGGCACGGGGATGATCTCGATTGCATTGATCTGCGGATTCTCCACTTGGGGAGTGAACTTGATATTGAGCTGACCGTCGGCAATTTCAACGGGGACCGTTTCGACATATGGCCGGGCAAAACCTCCTGCCTTTACCCAGACGTCAAAGTCTTTGAAAGACTTGCCTTGAACATCGAACGTGAACACCCGCTGGCCGGGGCCAGTGATCCCCTCATAGGTCTCACAGAAGTGAAGCTTCACCTGGTATTTTCCATTGGGAAGCTTGTAGGTGAACGAGTCCATCGAGTAATGTTCGGAACGGTAAAGTTCCGGCTTTGTGGTATTTTCGATTTTCAGGTCCGGCCGCGCAATCACGTCGCCGCCATTGAATCCACTGTCCCCAAGCCACTCAATGCCGGAGGAATCCTTCAAGGCGGGCCCCCCGGCTTTGATTCGGATTATTGAAGAAAGAGGCTTGGTCGAAACCGACTCCGTGGGAGTCTTGGGAGCGGAAGCACTCGCCGTCGCTTCCGGCGCTGCGGATGAATGATCGCTCGTTTGCTGTGATTCGGATTTACAACCGGAGATAATCACAACTGCGGAAACGAGGATTGACAATATGAACAAGTGGGGTTTCATGGACAATTCATGTGGTTAATTTGTGGCAGACATATCTCACATTGGGACAAGCTCCGCCATACGACAATCGTCGTATCCTCGTAGCACGAATACGACGTTTGACGGATTGATAAGGCGTTGACGGCACACAAACAATGTGACAACACAATGGCAAAACACCTATCACCCATCAGTCCAAAGTCTCGTCACTCTGATGCAACCATGCGCCGCAGGCCAACGCGCCGGAACGGAGGTCGTTCAACTCTACATCCGCGACTTGTCGTCGATCCCGGCAAGTTTGCGATTACGGTTGGCACTCGTCGCGCGACCTGGATTTGCAAAAACTGGTTCTTACAGTGACGAAGTGAACCCCTGAATCCCCAAATACATGGCTGAAACCCATTTCCACCAGAAAATTTCGTTCGTCGAAAAGGCGGGTTACTCCGCGGCGGACGCGGCCGCGAACTTCGTCTTCATGACGATGATACTGTTCCAGCTCAATTTCTACACCGACACCTTCGGTCTGACCGCGAGCGCCGCCGCAGCCATCCTGCTCTGGCCGCGACTGTGGGACGCGGTATTTGATCCCATCATGGGGGTGCTGGCTGACCGCACACGAACCCGTTGGGGGAAGTTTCGTCCGTGGATTCTTTGGACGGCAATGCCGTGGGCCTTGGTGATGGTTCTCGCCTACACCACGCCCAAGGGCTGGGACAAAGGCGCACTTATCGCCTACGCGTGCATAACGAACATGATGCTAATGACGCTCTATTCGATGAACAATATGCCGTATTCCGCCTTGGGGGGAGTAATCACGGCCGACCTCGACGAGCGGGCCCGTTTGAACTCGTTCCGTTTCATCGCGGTCAATATTGCTCAGTTCATAGTTGGCGGCTTCACGCTGCCGCTCGTGGCCAAGTTTGCCGACGGTCATGACCGCGCCTACGGCTGGCGGATGACCATGACCATCTGGGCCGCGCTCTGCCTGGTACTCTTTCTAATCACTTTCTTGACCACGCGGGAACGCATTAAACCCGTGGTCGAAACGAAATCGTCACCGAAACAGGATTTTCTCGACCTGCTCAAAAACAGCCCGTGGCGCGTTATGGCGCTGATGACGCTGTTTCATTTCGGCATCCTCTCATTTCGCGGTGGTGCGCTCTACAATTACTACCATTACTACGCTGACAAGGCGGCGATGTTTGACTTCGTGGAAAAGGTCGGGCTGACCGCGCCCCCGCTCGCCGACGGCGCGGCTAAACCCAATGGGTTGCTCGAATGGCTCGGCTACATCGTTCACGGCACGCGCGATAACCTGGCCGCCTCCAACGTGGCCGATGTGTTTAACAGCATCGTAAACATGGTCGGGACGGCGACAATCATCATCGTCATCTTGCTGTCGGCTTCGTTGGCGCGCCAATTTGGCAAAAAAGCGGTGGCAGTTGTTGGCTTTGCTCTTTCGGCCGTGGGTTCTTTCGCGTTTTACCTGCTCGGGCCGACGGAGGTCTATGGAATGGTGGGAATAACCATACTGGTCTCGGCAGTTTATGCCCCAACGATTCCATTGGTTTGGGCAATTTATGCGGATGTGGCAGATTATTCGGAATGGAAAACGGGCCGTCGTTTCACCGGCATGGTCTTCGCTACGATCGGTTTTGCTTTGAAAGCCGGATTGGCGATTGGCTCCGCATCGTTCCTATGGCTTATGGCCGGTTTCTTCCGTTACGACACGAAACTGCCCAACGCGCCTGACGCTGTCGCCGGCTACCGCGCGTTGTCTGGTATTGCGGTGGGTATTCTATTCACCATCTGCACAGGCTTGCTGATTCTCTACGGACTCAACAAGCGGCTGACAATTCAGATGTCCGACGAACTTGCCGAGCGCCGTCGCCAAGGCACCGGAATCGCCCCCGCGTTACAATAAAATAACGACATTGGTGATGATCCCGCTGATCTGGCAACCAGCCACTTGCTAAACCGCGTTCTGTTTTCCGGCACTTGGCGGGATGGTGCGAAGATATTTGGCAGCCGCTTGCGTGCGGCAATGGACATGCAGCTTCTCGTAGATGTGCATCAGGTGCGTCCGCACGGTGGCGCTGCTGATGAAAAGTCTCGAGGCAATTTCTTTATTTGGACATCCCTCCGCGACGAGCGCCAGGATTTCCATTTCCCGGGACGAAAGATGCTCCGTTCCTTCAGAGGCGGGGATTTGGGCCGAATCCGCAAACGCGCGCACGACCATCCGCGCGATTTCGCTCGTCATCGGGGCGCCCCCTGCCCGCACCTCGGCGATGGCTTCCAGTATTTCGCTTTCATCCGCTCGTTTTAAAACATATCCGCAAGCGCCTGCCTTTAGGGCCTGGAATATCATTTTGATGTCCTTGTAAACGGTCAACATGATGACCTGCAGGTCGGGCATCTTCTCCCGCAATCGCGCTGTGCAGGCGATGCCGGATTCACCGGGAAGATGGATGTCCATCAGAACTACGTTCGGGCGGTGCTTCGGGATCTCCAGCATTGCCTCTTCAGCCGATTCACATGCGCAAACGCACTTGTGATGTGGAGTGCCGCCAACAAGTCCCACCAGGTATTTTCGCAGCGTGGCGTTGTCTTCAACGATGGCGACTGTGGTCATCAAATCTGTTTCGGCGTGTTGCGTTAATTGCGTGGGCATAGCCGCATTTTTTCCGGAAGGATTGCTTCACTCCAGATTGATGACATCCTAGCTTGTGGACGCCAATTCGGAATCCGACAAACGTCGTATCTATCGTCCATTCGATTCATTGAGGTTTGCGTATCCGGTTGCCGCGAGCGGCACGTGGAATTTGACAATGGTCCCGCCACCGTAACGTGACTCCACCGTGCAATTACCCCCTATTTTTTCCAACCGGGAGGAGAGATTCTTAAGACCGTGGCCATTGCCTTCCACCGCGTGCTCAATGCCTTTTCCGTTATCAGCAACGACAATTTCCAGGCAGGCGTCAGCCATGGCCATCCGAAATTCAACTTCTGTTGCCTCGGAATGTCGCACGATGTTGTTTAACCCCTCCTTGACTGCCATCAAAAGCTCGTGTCGCAACCGACCCTCAAGAGTGACGGGCGGGAATGACACTGGCACTTTGAAACGGCAGTTAATGTTCGTATGAGAGAAAAAATCGTCCGCGTAACCGCTCAAATAATCAGCCAGCGATTGCAACGAGTTGTCTTCCGGGTCCACGGCCCACACGATGACATCGAGCGCCGAGATGAGGCCCCGCGCCTTTGCGCCAATGGCCTGAAACAAACCTGGTTGATGCTCCGCGCTGATATGACGGGTCTGGCCCGAGCTTGCCAGCACGCTGATTTCGGTCAGGCTTGAACCCAGATCGTCGTGCAAATCTCGCGCAATGCGGGACCGTTCAGCTTCGAGTGCATGCTGTCGTTCGACTCGCTCACGTTCGTGAATTTCGTGCTGGAGTTGGTCGGTGCGCTGTTCCACCAGTCGGCGTAATTGCGTGTTCCAAATCACCGTGAACGTCAGGACCACCAGCAACACCCCCACCACAATGAAAAGCCGGGGCAAGGTCCACCACGACGGCTGCGACAGGACGGCGATGTCCGCCGGCGAATTGACGAGCAACTCAAAGGACTTGTCATCGTCACTGGGGCTCTTGTTGCGTCCGTTTCCAACAAACACTCCCGCCAAGGCCAGACGGCTGCCCGGGCGCAAAGAGAGCGGGACGGATTTTTCCGCGGCAATTCGGGCCACATACAACCGGACACCGGATTGCATTTCCAGAACAGGGAATCCCTCCTCGGCATGCCACCCGAGCAAATTTCCCTCCACGCGTACACGAGTCGAGTTCGCAGTATCTTGCGATAGCGTGGACGCGGCCAGCTTTCTTGGCCGTGGCAATGGCGCTTCGCCCGTTTTTCTCAACAAGACTTCGCGCAAGAGCAGTTCCGTTCTTCCGATATCAGGATATCCCACCGCTTCGACCAAATCGCCCGGGCGCACGTTTGTCCTTTCAACCGGCAGCATACGCAATCCGGTCCCGTCCGCCTCCAAGAAAAGCTGCCTTGGGTCCGCATAAACAATTTGTCCGCGCACCTTGACCGGGCGGAACGCCGAGGCTTGCGCGTCAAACAATAAGAGCTCGCGTGGCGTTCTTACCACGGCATCGAATGGATCAGCAGGCGCGGGGACATCCACACTAACCGTGGAATTGCGCATCATGACCCTGCCGACGCGGACCTCGCGCGTCGCGGCATTCCACTCTGCGTAAAGCACCCCGCGAATTCGCACATTGGCTTTCAGAAACGGCTCAAGGTCAGCCTCAAACGAACCTTCCAGTTCAACATCCAAACGCCCTTCGGGCAGGTAAAGGCTGATCGTGTTGCTGTGAACGCCGGTAACCAATCCTTTCAGTTCGGCCCATTGCACGTCTCGGCTGCCGTTGAGCAGTTCTGTCCAAGTGGGGTTGACAGGTGCCGGCAGTAAGCCTTCACCGAGACGCGTGATTTTGTCGGCTATTATAATGGGGGCGAAATTTCCAGCCCCGCTACGGCCTTCAATTTCCCACAGCTCGCCAAACGCGGGAACCGGGTTGGAAAAGGTGTCCAGCCTTACAAAAGCTCCGCGCGTGTCGTCCTGAAAAGACATCCAGTGTTCAATGCTTGTCTTGGTCGCTCCGGTTACAATTCCGCGGATGCGGACCGGCAAGCCTTTGCGGGCGCGTTCGATTGGCAAATTCTGCACTTGCGCCACCGATGTGAGCGGAAGCGCCGGGTCACCCGCTTCAAGCGGGCGATCAACGAAGATGAGATTCTTGGCGCTGGCCGCAAACAGTTTTCCCAATACCTGCGTCTGATCCAAGGTCATTACACCACGGGCGATCCCAGTTATCCGCACGCGGGCATTGAGCAAGTTGGAAATATCCAATCCGTCCGCATCGGCCAGTTTGACCGAGATGACACGCTGGTCGGACCTGAGATCAAAGCTCACGCCTTCTCCATCGCGGGTTACAAATCTCACGGTTCCCTCAACCACAGTCCACCAACGCTCATCCAAATTCGTCATGCCAGCGGACAGGAGACTGCTCGGATTCGCTTCTGGTGCTTGCCTGCGTCCGAGGGCGATGACGGGCACTCCCATATCGCCGAGAAACAACACGGCTCCGTCGTCCGACCGCACTACGAACTGGTAATGTCCGTCGCGGGCAACATCCAAATAACCGGAGTATTGGACCCCAATTCCCTCATCGCGCGATCTCAATCCCAGGTCGAAGTTCGTCACCTCTCGCGTAGTTACGGGTCGGAACAGATCGAAATCCGGAAGATTCTCCCACAACCCTTCGTAATACTCTGCGCGCAGCCCGGGGAGGAAATTGGTTGCTCCGGACTCGGATACGACTGCGTGCCAGAGGTTGGAAGATTTGATCGATTGGGGTGGCTCGTTGGAAATCGACCAGGACACATCAAGTGAGAAAACTCCCAAATTATTAAACCATTCCAATCGCAGCGGAATTCTGCCGGCCTTCAAAACAACCTCCTTCGCCTTGGCTGTTTTGGAATGCATTCCATCGTTATTCACCAGGGGCATGGCAGATATCTGCACTCCCATCTCGCGTTTGCGCAGCAGGCACGAGCTGCGCCGGATGCGGATTTGCTCTCCGGGCAGGATTTCCCGGCCGAAGTCGCCGACTTGCAGCAATTCGAACCCAGTCTCGTCTTGCGCAATCAGCACTCCCACTTTGGGCCGGCTGGCGGCGCATACCGTTACGCTTAGATCCACATCCTGAATTGTTTGCCGGACGGAACTTAACGCCTTCGTCAATTGATGGAGATTTGTGAGTGCTTGGCCACTGGCAACGGTGGTCGCGTATGCCATTGCCGGCAATGTTAGCGATAACGCAACAACCCTCCGGAGGCGCGCCCGGAATCGGCTGTGAGCTTGCGTTGGCATAATGCCAGTTTACCTCGGCGATTCTCCGCCTCGCAACCACGAAAGAATCTCGGAACTTACAATCTACTGGCCGAACCGGTGCCTCCGGTGAGGAGACGCGTCTCCCGTTCGGCCATGTTACGAAATCGAAAACGGTCTCGCGCGGTAGCTTCGCTCCTTGTATTCAAAGAAATCGAAATCAGCCGGGTGCGCCATTCCACTTAAATCCTGACATGCCAACCCCACGAACGCGCCGGTGAAATTCGCCGTGCCTGGAGCGCACGCTTCGTCGGAGAGAATGCTCGCGTCAAATTGCTGCGGCAGCCACTGCCAGTCGTTGTCTATTCCCTCGACGCGATACCCAAAATGAAGCCGCTCAAAATCGATCTCGGCACGCAAGTGAACGGGCTTGCCGGCAGAGAGCGGAATGGGCGGAGTGAAGGCATCGGCCTGCGGCGAATCGGGCAGGCACGACATCACGCGCAGATGTTTGCCTATGGTTTCGTCATGCGAGATATGGAGGTAATGAAACTTGGCGCCACTGTAGTAACAGACAAGGCCCGCAGCTTGCTGAAAATGTTTCGGCTCGAATTCCACGACAGTCGCGGCGCTGATGCAGTGCGCTTGTTGGCGTCGCCCGACGAGTGACTGCCGGAACAAACTCCCAATGGTTTCGCGGCCATAGAGTCGCAGAAAACCAGGACGCGCAGCGAGGTGGAATATTTCTTCCGGCCACGGTGTGCGCAGCCATTGGAAATCAATCGGCAGTTGAGGCGAGTTGAAGTCTTCGGTGGTCGGCGAAGTTGGAAATGCGCAAGCAGGCAGCGGCGGAGCCGGCGTTTCGAGCGCAGGAATGCCTTGACCATCCAACGTTCGCAGCCAATCGTCCTTGCCCCAGGCCATTTTCTCAATCGCCGTTTCGCGACCAAGCGTGCATCGGCCGCGATTCCGCAACGGCCTGCCGCAGAGATAAACCATGTAAGTCTCGCCGTTCTGCGTTTCAACCAGATCGGCATGACCGGCGCGCTGCAATTCGACATCAGGACGGTTACGCGCTGTCAGGATGTGCGTGTCTGGATGCAATTCATAGGGACCGGCCAGCTTTCGCGAACGAGCCATGGTTACCGCGTGTCCCCAGCCGGTGCCGCCTTCCGCCGTTAGGAGATAATACCAACCTTTGCGCTTGTAAAGGTGCGGCGCTTCGGTGAATCCCAGCGGAGTGCCTTTGAAAATATTCTTTCGTTCCCCGATGAGCCGGCGCTCTTTCGACGAGAATTCCTGCAGAACGATTCCGGCGAAACGGTTGCATCCGGGCCTATGGTCCCAAAGCATGTTGACGAGATACTTGCGGCCATCGTCGTCGTGAAAGAGGGAAGGATCGAAGCCGCTGCTGTTGAGATAAACCGGTTCGGACCATTCGCCGTCGATCCGCGGACTGGTGACGAGGTAATTGTGGAAGTCGCGCAATGACGCGCCACTCGCGCCCGCGACCGTCGTGCGTCCGTATCGTTTCACGTCGGTGTAAATCAGCCAGAACAATCCGTCCGCGTGCGTCAAGCATGGCGCCCAGATGCCGCACGAATCGGTTTCGCCGAGCATATTGAGCTGTGACGAACGGTCTAGCGCCCGCGTGAGCAATCGCCAGTGGGCAAGGTCGCGAGAGTGGTGAATTTGCACTCCCGGAAACCACTCGAAGGTCGAGGTCGCGATGTAGTAATCATCGCCCGCGCGCACGATGGATGGGTCCGGATTGAACCCGCGCAGGATAGGGTTCTGAATTGTAGTTTCGGCGGACATAATTAGATTCAAGACTTCGGCGAGGATGGATTAAGCGGACGCGGGACCGAGACGAGTTCATCTCCGCGGGCTCTCGGTTCTCGCACCAAGGCCCACAACACCGCCGCTCCGATCAAGTCCAGTGCGGCCAGTATCACAAAGAAGGGAGTGTAGCCAATCGCGGTGACGAGAGAACCAATCACCAGATTGAAAATGAGTAATCCTCCATTTCCACATGTGCCCGCCATCCCGGCAACAGTCGCAACTTCGTTGCGTTTGAACAAATCGGAAGACATGGTGATCACCGTCACGGACAATGTCTGGTGCGCAAAACCCCCAAGGCTGAGCAGCGCGATGGCCGCGTACGGACTGTTCACGAAACCGACGAATGCCATTCCAGTCATCAGACACGCGCCCAATGTGAACGCGCAACGGCGCGCGTTTATCAGGTTCACGCCGCGCCGCTGCAATGCCATCACAATCACCCCGCCGAACAGGCAGCCAAAATCCGCCGCCAGAAAAGGCATCCACGCGAACAGGGCGATTTGCTTCAAATCGAAATGGCGGACTGTCGAGAGGTAGAGCGGCACCCAAAACGTCAGCGTGCCCCAGGTCGGGTCGGCGAGAAAACGCGGCAATGCGATACCCCAGAAATTTCGCCGCGCCAGAATTTTCAATATCGATGGCCGCCCACCATCGCCTTGAAGATGCCTCTCCTGCCCTGCGGCAATGTAGCCGCGCTCGTCATCTGAAAGCGCCGCGTGCTTTTCCGGCGAATTGTAGAACGCCAGCCATAGCCCGCTCCACGCAAGCCCGATGATTCCGGTGATGACGAAAGCTGTTTGCCAGTTGTATTCAAGGATGGCCCAGGCGACGAGCGGCGGCGCGAGCATGGAACCGACCGACGCGCCGATATTGAATACGCCCCCCGCCAATCCGCGTTCTTTGGCCGGGAACCATTCCGCAGTCGCTTTCATTCCCGCCGGGTTGGCACAGCCCTCGGCAAATCCAAGCAGACCTCGCAAACCCGCGAACGACTGCCAACTCCGCGCGAACCCGTGTGCCATACATATGAAGGACCACGCGACGGCGAAAATTCCAAGGCCGATTTTCAATCCCACCCTGTCGAGCACGTAACCGCAAACTGGCTGAAGCATTATCGTCCCCTGAAATGTCCCCACGATCCACGAATACTCGCGCTCGGTGATTCCTAGGTCTGTTTTTAACGTCGGCGCGGCCGTCGCAAGAGCGCTGCGCGTTAAATAATTAACAATCGACCCGAGCATGAGTAGCCCGATAATCCACCAACGCAGGCCTCTGATTTTGACAGCAGGCATTTAGGTTGGCCGAGCATGAGGCAACGGCGATTGGCAAACAAGTCCAACCTCTGCATTCCACGACGATCGAGAGCCCGGGTGTTTTGTTGGGACGGTCTTCCCTCGTAAGCGCCATTCGCCATTCGTGTCGCCATTCGGCCATTCGTGTCGGTTCTCACTATTTACACTTTTTGCACCCCTTCGCAATCTGCGGAATTGACCGAGGGTGGGCGCCAGTATTTGACGTTCGATGATCCCGGTGTTTTGGCGGCAGCGAAACGCGACCCCAACGGTTTCGTCGCCGGTTTGAACACCCCAATCACTCTGGATGAAGTCCAGCATGTGCCTGAACTCTTTCCAGCCATCAAAGCGGCCGTTGATCGGAAGCGGGAATCAGGACGGTTTTTGCTGACGGGCTCCGCAAATGTCATGCTCCTGCCGAAATTGTCCGAGTCCCTGCCTGGCCGCATGGAGATATTGACGCTTTGGCCATTTTCGCAGGGGCGAAATGAACAGCGTTCGTGAAGGCTTTATTGACACATTATTCTTGAAGCAACCGGTCTGGACTTCGGAAAAATCGCGGGAGGGCGGGCGTGATGAACTGATGGAAAAGGTCCTGGTTGGCGGCTATCCCGTAGTGGTTGCCCGCAGCGCCGGTGCGCGCCGCAAAGCATGGTTTCAGTCCTACTTGACAACGATTCTCCAGCGTGATGTTCGGGATTTGGCCAATGTTGCGGACGTGACGGCTGCGCCTCGCCTCCTCTCGGTCGTTGCCGCCCGTTGTGATGGCCTTTTGAATTTTGCCGACTTGTCACGGACTCTCGCACTTCCCCAAACAACATTGAAACGCTACTGTGCCCTGCTGGAAGCGACTTTCTCGGTGCAGCTTTTGCGACCTTGGTCGGGAAATTTGGGCCAACGCCTCATTCAAACGCCGAAAGTTTATTTGGATGACACGGGGCTGCTATCCCAGTTATTGGGATTGACCACGGATCGATTGCGCGTGGACGGGACTCTGGCGCGCGCAGTGCTGGAGAATTTTGCATTGATGGAGTTGCGTAAACAATCGGCCTGGAGCGAGATTCAGCCGGAGTTTTTTATTGGCGCACCGCTTCCGGTCAGGAGGTGGACATCGTGCTGGAAGACAAAACCGGGCGATTGGTCGGGGTGGAAATAAAGGCTGGCGCCACCTTGGGCGGAAACGACGTTCGTGGTTTGCAGGCCATGTCCCGCTCTGTGGGCAAACGTTGGGTCCGCGGAGTGGTTCTCTATACTGGAACAGAGGTCATTCCGTTTGCCGCAAACTTACACGGCCTGCCATTGCCTCTCCTTTGGGTTGCACATAAATAGCTCAGTTGGTAAAGCAGAGGACTGAAAATTCCAGTTTGACTCGTTTCACGCCATTTTTCCTGATTGCTGAAAACCTCACGAAACCATTGATTTTATTGGAGCTTTTCGACTTTTAGGCATTTTCTCCTCGTATTCAAAAAGCCTCATTCGCAACCACAAAACTAGCACAGAAACTAGCACAGAATACGTCCTCTGGTCTTCAGCGTGAGGAAAAACCTTCCATCCAATCATAATACGCCCGCTCCAGTTTTCTTCCCATTATAACGTCATCATGAAAATCCTTTGAACGAACCAGTGCAGTCTGCCAATCCATCCACCCGCCGCCGTAATACGCCCCCTTTACCGGTCGATCCGAATTGTGAAGAGTCGGACGACGAAATGGCAGGTGTTCCACAACAGTAAGGAGAACCTCGTAAATTTGCCGCCGCGATCCGGGCGACATTTTTTCGATAAGAACACTCGTATTTTCCGGCACCTTGGACCGACAATCCCGCGCAAGCGCACTAACGAGCGCTTCGAGACGGTCCGTAGTCACTGTTTTGCTTTCCAATCCTTCTTCCCTCCATTTCAACTCTTCCAGAACCCGCCTTGCCACACGTATCCTGTAAAGCAATCTGGATGGTTGCCACTCCCGCATCGTCCCCGGTTTTGCGCGAATCATTTCGAGGATTGCTCCATTCACCTCGATCTTTCGTTGCCAATAATAGCACTTGCCGCAGTACCCACGCCTTTTAACCGGGCGCCGCTCACTTCGACAGTTGGAACACACACAACTTGCCATATTAGCCGTTTATATACACCGCAACATTACGACGATATTTCCCGTTACAGCAAGTAGCGCGTTGTCGTACCCGCTACGCGATCCCGTGTTGTCATCCGGCTTGCTCAAAACGAGAGGGCCAAGCCGAACGCCAACACGCGAACGCTCAGCCCCGTAAAGTGCCTGGTCGTGCCGTCATTGTCACCAGAATTGCGCCCTGACTGCCCTCGCAACACTGCTGCCAACGCCGTCACCGCCAGGGAGATATTTCCTCCTCCGTAGCCCGTGGCGTCAGATTTGCCTTTCCAGACCCAAGCCCATATAGATAGACTTGGGTTATGACAACGCCGGGCGGATTCAAAATTTGCCCATTTTGCAAAGAGCAAATCCGAGCCGAGGCAATCAAATGCCGGTTCTGTGGGGAGTGGTTAGAAACTCCCGCTCCGCAGAAACCCCACACCGACCACCCGATTGAGGAATCCACCACAATTCCCCGGGCCATGTCGTTAGAGGCCCCAGTTGCCAGTTCCCCAAACGAACTAAGCAAACCAGATTGCAGAGGCGTTCAAGAACCCCAAACGAAACCCCAGATCCGCACCTGGGAAATTGGAAAAAACCCGCTGCTGCCACTATTACTTCTAACACTATGGCTCTGCGGTTGCGTAGTCCCTCAGGCGATAACTCATGGCGCATCGGGAGCTTCCGGAATCATTCTTGGTTCACTCAGCTATTGCACGACTCCCAATTCCTTGTTCGTCTTCGCAGTGCTTGGAATCTGGCTATGGTCAGCACGCCGCAAGCAACCGTTCTCCCAAGCAATCCTTAGAATCCTGACAAGACCGATTTGGCCAACTGTGTTGATTATGGGCGCATACGCAACATTACTTGCGCTCGCCTACGACAACGTGCATTCTCTCTTAGTTTCTCAAGATGGGGTCAAACAGCAACGACTGGAGGCTTCGGGACTCCATCCCGACGCACTTAAGGGATGGGAAATAAGCAACCCACACCACGAACTCATCAACCCTCGTGGTGAACCAACTCCCGCCGCAAGAAAGAGCATGCGCGAAGAATTCGCGTTATCTCTGATGGGAGCCGTCGCAAATACGCCAAACGTCAAGATCGAACTCCAGGGTTCTGAACACGAAAAGTTGATTTTCTCTTCGCCCACAATGAGCGTGGTAATCGCGAGCAACCTACCCGATGCGATGCGGCAAGCAGATCCAGATTTTTGGAACCGCGCAAAGTTTTTTGGGTTCAGTGAACTCATATTTTCTGGGACGAACTATTATGAGTCGATACCTGCAACACAATTCTCTCAATGGGCAACGAACTATGACCGCTTCGTTTCTAACCTGGCCGAGTTGTATAACCCAGCCCCGACCCAACGCCAACCATCGGGCTACGAAAGTGGAGAATTCAGTCCTAAAATTCAAAAAATCATGCGCCAAAATTTCGCGGCAGCGCTAAACGGCGGCCTAAACGCCCTTTACAAGTCGCTAGAAGTGAGGCTGGAAGGCCAAGACGACAGCACTTTAGTTTTTCACCTAAAAGAAATGGACGACGCCAGTCAAACCGAGTTACTAAAGGCCTTGAAAGATAACAATGGCCGCAACTTTGGAAACGCGCTTAGGGCGATGGCATTTAATGAACTGGTATTCAGTGGCGACAACTACCACCGATCATTTTCCGGGGCAGATTTTATTGACTGGTCCTACCACTATGAGAATTACTTAGCAGAACTCCGCAAGGTTGCCGCGCAAATGTCCGACGCCTCGAAACGTGATTCGGGTCTACCTTAATCCAACTGCATTCCCTGACGATTCAAACAAATCATTTTGCACAGCCGCTACCGTCACTGGCCCTTCGTAAATATTGTCCGCTCACATTCGCCGGGATTCCTGCCGACTTGCGTCCGCCGACTCGTCAAACGCCAATTCCGTCGGCAGGTGTCGCGGCAGGTGTCGGTTCGCACTTTTGACACTTTTCTGATCTTCCAAACTTCGAAGAATATCTAAACGACTCCCGTTTAATAAGTTTGCCTGCGAAACCCGTGCGTTTGAATGTCTGAATCCGGCTTGACATCCCATGTTTTTATGGGATATTGCCGGTCGTGAGACAGATTGTTCTTTGATATCTGAAAACTGGCTCGTGGAACCAAACCGGTTCCGGTAATTGGCCCCCTGGCTTTCGGGACTCCCCAATCCATCCTGTTCATCCCGTAAATCCTGTCTTAAAGGGTTTTAATCCCCTGCTGTGTGCTCTTTGCGTTCCTTTGAGGCAAAACTGAGACCTCAATCCTCGTCAAACAGAGTCGCACCGCGTCAAACCCAGTCAAACCAATCTGGCGCTTGGATTTTCGTATATCGGCATTTCCCCGCCGCCAACCGAGCTCAATCCAGTCCAATCAAGGTCAATCAAGGGCGCTTGAAGCCCATTGGCGCCTGGCCAGTTTTGGTCGATGCATTCTGAATTCTGACTCCTGGCTCCAGAATTCCGCCTTCCGCCCCGGGCAATCAAGGTCAATCAAGATTGGTCAAACCTCCGAATTCGCACGACACGGCTTGCCAAAGCCCTTTGGCACGGCGTATTATGCCCTCCGGTTCAGGCAGGATAGCTCAGTTGGTAGAGCAGAGGACTGAAAATCCTTGTGTCGCCGGTTCGATTCCGGCTCCTGCCACCATTCGACATACACAACGACACGCAATTGTTTTGTCACGACACTAATATTCCGCAATACCATAGGCCCTTGCCGCACGATAACCCCGTTCCCCGCCCTTTATCTCCATGAGCCTTGACCGAGAGCTGACCACTAAAGTCTTCCATCCGTTGGGCCGGGCCAAGTTTTGGGACAAAGGGCTCCGCGTGCCGATTCTGACGTATCACAGCCTTTCACAAGATTCCCATTCCGCACTCCCTGCCGCCTCAAGGACCGCGACCGATCCGTTTACATTCCGCCAGCAGATGCGCTCGTTGATAACCTCAGGTTGCAATCCGGTGGACCTTTCGCAGGTGGTGAGATGGCTGCAAGAGGGTCGCCTCCCGGCGGGCAAGTCCGTCGTCATCACGTTCGATGACGGCCTTCGGGACTTTTACACGCACGCCTTGCCGGTGTTGCAGGAATTAAGTTTTCCGGCCACGGTTTTCCTTCCGACTGGTTTTATTGCGGCATCGCGGCGTTCGCACAAAAAGGCGGAATGTCTCACATGGGCTGAAGTGCGCGAGATTCACAAAGCCGGCATCCGACTCGGCTCGCACTCAGTCAGCCACGCCGATCTGTCGGAACTTCCGCGAGTGGAGATGATGCGGGAGTTGGCGGTTTCCAAGGCCGAAATCGAACGGCAGATTGGCGCGCCAGCCGTGTCGTTTTCATATCCGCACGGTTTCCCGAAGGGCAAATCCACCTTCGCCGCAGAATTCCGCGATCTCCTTGTGAAGACGGGATACTCGTGCTGCGTCACCAGCGATTTGGGCCGCGTCAAAAGTGGTGACGATCTTTACCGGCTCAAACGGATGCCCATCAACACTTTGGACGTCCCGAAGTTATTCCAAGCCAAGCTTGAAGGCGGTTACGATTGGCTGGGGTGGACGCAACCGCTTTTGCATAAGCTCAAGCGGAAGCAAAACCCCAAGACAAAGGCGTGAAGTTGCCGGATTCGTGGCCTAGCTATTCAGCCTCAACGTTTTAGGCAGAACTTCCTCGCTCACCTCAGATTCGGGAAAAATCGTCAAAAACTTGCTTGACGCCACAACCCTTTGTTGTTACGACATTGCGAGGCTACATTATGTAGCGGTTGACTTGAGTAATATGCGTTGTCCCAAGTGCGGCAATCAGGACGATAAGGTCATCGATTCGCGAGCCTCCCGCGAAGGATCGACCATTCGTCGGCGCCGGCAATGTTTGCAGTGCAACCATCGTTTCACGACTTACGAAGATATTGAGCATGAAGGGCTTATGGTCGTAAAACGCGATGGGCGACGCGAGGAGTTCTCGAAGGAGAAACTCATCTCGGGACTCAAGAAAGCCTGCCAAAAACGCCCGATCGGCCCCAAGGTCATTGAAGACCTGGTGGAAAAGATCGTGGATGAAATAAGCGATAAATATGAACGCGAAGTACCAGGCATGGCCATCGGAGAGCGGGTCATGGAAGGATTGCGGGAGATCGACAAGGTGGCCTATGTGCGCTTTGCCAGCGTGTATCGTCGCTTCGAGGAAGCGACGGAGTTCGTGCGAGAAGTCAAGAACCTTGAGGCCAACCATGATTCAACTTAAAACAGACTGTTTGATCTTCCAGACTAACGACGGCGAGCAAGTCCCCTGCTCTGCCGAATGGGTGACGCTGGAATTGATGGGTGAAGGCGCCCAACTCGTCGATCCCGAAGTGGTCCGGCACGCCTCGGCGGCGGTGTTGCACTATTTCAAACACGAATTGCAGCGGCAATTTGTGTCGGTCGCGGAATTTGCCGCTGCCCTGGAAAAAGTGCTACGCAATTTCGGCCTCAGCGTCTATGCCGACCACGAAACGCCGGCGAATCCGCCGCCGAAAAAACCGGAGCAACGTGTGGTCGATTGCAACCTCCACGAAATGGCCACAAGCGCGGTCTCGGAGGGATTTGAGCTGCTGTTCTTCCCGCATTTGCGCGAGGAGTTGCAGCGTCAACTGAAGCAGGCGCCGCACATGGTCCGGTTTCGCGGGTTGCGCCCATGCGTCAAACAATTGGCCGGCACGCCCCGGTGGAATAGGCGCTGTCAAAGCCTCAATGACCAAATCGTCGAATTCTTGCGAAGTTGCTGGCAAACCGAATCGGCCAGCCACTCATGCGCGCTGGTCGTGCTATGAGCAAGAGCGTCTTTGAGAAAATCATCGACCGCGAAATCCCGGCCAGCATCGTTTATGAAGATGATCTCGTGCTGGCCTTCAAGGACATTAATGCCCAGGCGCCTGTTCATGTCCTCATCATTGCAAAAAAGGCCATCCCACGAATAGCCGAAGCCGTGCCGGACGACCAGAAATTGCTCGGCCACTTGCTGCTCAAAGCGGCCGCGGTCGCGGATAAACTGGGGCTTTCCAAATCCGGCTACCGGCTGGTCATCAACAACGGTCCAAACGGAGGGGAAACCATTCCGCACTTGCACTGCCACATTATGGGAGGGCGACCAATGGCTTGGCCGCCGGGATGATCTCGGATAATCTGACCGGGTTCAGTGACGGACATCCATGATCACATTTCTGCATGGCAAATTGATCGACGCGCTGCCGACTCAGGCGACCATCGAAGTCAACGGCGTGGGGTACGACGTGCTGATCCCGCTCTCTTCGTACGACAAGCTCCCGCCCCCCGGCCAAATGGTGAAGATTCTGACCCATCTGGTCATTCGCGAAGATGCGCATGTCCTATACGGATTCATGACTACTACGGAGCGGGAAGTCTTCCGGCTATTGATCAACACCGTCAGCGGCATCGGACCAAAGATCGCGCTGAACATCCTCAGCGGAATCACGGTTACGGCTTTTCGCGGAGCAGTTGCGGGAAGCGATGCCAAGATGCTTTCGCAGATTTCAGGCGTCGGCAAAAAAACCGCCGAGCGCATCATCATTGAGCTGAAGGACAAGATCGGGCCGGGCGGCGTGTTGGAAGCCCAGAGCGCGCAACGAGCCTTTTCCCCGGACGAGCAGAAAACCAACGACGCCGTCCTGGCGCTCATAGCTTTGGGTTACAAACCGGCGGAAGCGCACGAAACGATTCGCGCGACACAGGCGCTCCTTGGTCCGGCGGCCGGAGTTGAAGAATTGGTGCGCGCAAGTTTGCGGAAAGGAGCCTGATGGCAGTCCCGAAGCGGCGGGCCTCCGGAATCGTGGTGCCGACATCGCTGTCGTGGCATCGCCGACTTTCGGCATTCATCGTGGCTACATTTCTGCGCCTCTGCATCGGAACGTGGCGTCTCCGGTGGAACGGTTCGCCGGTCGGACCGGACGTGGAAAGACCCGTCATTTACTGCGTGTGGCACAATCGAATCCCAGTGGCGCTGGCCAGCTACGCTGTCGTCAGGAACAAATGGCCGGAGGAGGGCATGGCGGCGATGATCAGCGCAAGTCGCGACGGCGGGTTCCTGGCGAATGTCGTCAAACGCTTCGGCGTGGAGACAATTCGCGGTTCGAGCAGCCGTCGCGGACCGCAAGCGCTCTTGGAAGCAACGACATGGCTGGAGCGCAACTTTAGCGTGGTGATGACGCCGGACGGACCCAGGGGGCCGGTCTATAAAATGCAGGACGGAATCATCCAGTTGGCGAAGGTAACTGGACATCCGATCGTCCCGTTCTCCACTTTCACCCACTGGAAAATCCGCCTGAAAAGTTGGGACCGCTTGCAGATTCCCCTGCCCTTCACCCGATGCGACGTTAGTTATGGCGACCCGATTTGGGTGCCGCGCGAAGCCTCGGACGCCGAACTCGAAGTTTTGCGCGTGAAGCTGGAAAATGCGATGACCTCATTCACACGGGATTGATGGCTTAACGATTTTTAGGCGTTGCGGCAGCAACGCCCTACCCATTCCGACGGTAGGGCGGCGCTGCTGCGCCGCCGAAATCGCGCTTATCGCCGGTAATAGTCGCGGCGATTGAGAATAGATGTCACGTACATTTTTGTGCCGGGGAAACCGATTTGCGATACGAACGCGGCGCTGTTGGTCGAAGCGGTGCCTGTCAACCATTTGAGGACGTTGCCGCGTCCGGCGTTGTATTCGGCCAGGGCATAGGGAATCGGATCGTCGGCGTGACCGTAATGGCGCGAAGCGTTCTTGAGGTAATAGGAGCCCGCAAGCAAATTGGTTGCGGGGTCCAGGCAATCGTTGCGGTCAATATTCTTGATGTGCTCGGCCTTTGCCCATTCACGAGCAGCCACTTCGCGAACCTGCATCAAACCCAACTCCCCCGCCCGTCCGCGGGCATCCGGGTCAAACCGGCTTTCCTGCCAGATGACAGCCCTGATCAGCGCCGGGTCCAACGAGTACCTCCGCGCCGCTTCGGCAATGGCCGAATCGAACCGATGATTGCGCCAATAAATGCAACCCCAATAGGCGATAACGCCCAGGGCGACCACCAGCACGAATCTTCGCAGATGCTTCAAAAGGCGGACAATAGACAGCATTTTCTACCAATTGCGGAGAAAAAACTCGCCGATGCTCTCGGGAGATTATGGGGCAATACGTTCGATGTGGCTGATAATGCTTGATCGGATTGGTGGCAAAGCGTCGGGGTCAGACAGGAAAGCCCGGGGCGGGGTTTATCACTGTGCCGGCGTCATCAGTTGCCAACTGCCGTTTTCGGCGTGATTCGGATCGTACGAGGCGTCATTGGAGTTGCGATAATTGCCGTAACCGTCCGTCCAGTGATATTGCTCAGTTAAGGAGTGTTGCGAAGTTCCGGTGACAGGATCATTCATTGTTTCCACGCCGCGAATATAGTCGTCCTGGCCGTCGTTCCCGGTGCGCGTCGCGCCACCCCCCGGGCCGCCGCCGGCCCCGGCGCTTTGGGCGCGCTGAGCCACGAGGCTGCGGTCAACATTTCCCAGAAATTGATTTTCGCTCGCCGTAAGCTGCGCGCTCCGCTGCCGCGCGGCGTTGACCTCGGCGGCGTCCGCTCTCATCGTCGCCGCAAACTGCGCGCTGAGTTTTTGTTTGACCATCATGATTCGCTGCCCGTATTCCGGCGTCATTCTGAATGATTTGATAATCGCCGCAAAAACGTTCCGTCGCCCGTTCAATGTCCCGGCTGGCGCGCGAAAACTGTGAATGCAACCCAGGCCCCACAGCGCTTCCCCCTGCACCATCTGGTAATAATGCACCGCGTAGAACTCTTCCTCCACCGGCTTGCCGTCCAGCGTGTATGTCACCTTCTCGCCGATGCCGCGTTGTGTGGTTGCAAGATTGGCGGCAAGCGCCCTTGGCAAATCGGGCAAATCCCGACTGCCGACGAATTTCAAATCCGAATATTGCCCGCGGGTTTTTTGGATAAACGAAGCAAGCGCCTGCGCCGGCTGCATCGGGCGCAACATGACGCCATCAAGACCGTCCTGGCCCATCCGCATCGCCGCGCGGGGTCCCGGAAGGAAACAGCAGATCATCGGTTGGAAAGCGAAGCACGCCTCGGCATTGGTGGGACTTTCAATTGTGACGGACATCGTTGACGGATGGGTCGTGTGTTGGAAATTCCAATATGTCTGGCTGGTGTCGCGCCAACCCTTCGGCGCGCTGAAGCGGTAGGCGAGGACGCCGTTCAACCTGGCATCGGTGATCTGTCGCACGGTGAAATGCTCGCCATCGACAACAATACTTTCCGCTTCGTCGCTCGCCTGCATTTTCGCCGCGAGCGCGCCGATCACAAACGCGCCAACAACAAATCGGAAATATGTCGTTCTCATAATTTGAAGATTCGTCAATTCAACACTGGCCGCAGATAAATGTTGCGATATTCGATGCCCGTGTGGTCGCCTTGCAGATAGATTGGGCCGGGCCGGTCCACTTCAGGCCAAAGCGCGCCGCCGGTTGGGCCAAGGACGGGCTGGTTGTCGATAATCTTGATGCCGTTGAGCACCACGGTGGCATGGCGTTTCACGAACGTGATGTCCAGCGTCTGCCATTCGCCCGCCGGCTTTTCGGCGGCTACAGTCGGCTTGATGCGGCTGTAAATGGCGCCCATGTTGTGCGAGTCGAGCGGCTTCCCATAACTGTCGTACACTTGCACCTCATAAATCCCGCGCAAATAAATTCCGCTGTTACCGTCCTTGGGCACGCGCGTTTCGGCGTGAATCGTAAAATCCTCGAATTCCGCGACCGTTCGCAGGTTTCCGTAATTCCTATGCGGTTTGCCCGGTTCCTGCACTTGCGTGTTGGAAAGAATTCCGTCATGCGCGCTCCAGCCGTTGGCCGCGTCGGGTTCAACCAGCCTCCAGCCGTCCAGGCTGTCACCGCCGAACAATTGCACTTTCTCGCCAAACTTTAAATTGCTCAAATCCGGCGGGGGCGGCATCGGCGGAAGACGCTTGCCCGTAAATTCCGAACGGTCCTCGCCGCTCCCATCGGCCTTGGGAGTAACGCTCACCAACTTGAGCGAATCCCCATCCCGCGTGACAATAATGGTTTCAGCAATTTTGGTTTTGGCCTTCGTGCCATCCGGTTTCTTGCCGTCGGCGGTATGCAATCGTGTGAGCAAAAGTTTTTCCCCATCGAGGCGCGCCCCATCCAGTTTGAACACGCTGCCCGACCTCCAGAGCATTGACGCATGGACTTCATTCCCGGCCCCTTCAACTTCGAGCCAGCCGGTGTAATCGCCTGGCAGCGTCAACGCCCAGTCGCCAGCAAAGGAGTTATCGGCCGCGTCCGCCCGCGAATAAGCAGTGACGCAAAACAAACTGAGTAAAATCGCCGGAAGGTACCGAATTGCTTTCATCGCCGCAATTTGCCCTTCCCAACCTAAATTGGCAAGACCGCCGCGATGACGACTGCATCTTGGGGCGTATTTTGACCCTGCTACGAAAACCGGCAGGGCAAAGCTGCTGCTTTGCCCATTCTTTCCAGCGGCCGAAATGGTCCCTTAAACCCTCGCACGAACAACTCACTTCCCTTCCGCCGCCGACGCATCACGATAATTGTAAGTGCTTGCGATGATGCTGAACAGGATCGCCACCACAAACGTCAGGCCCGCATACAGCAGAAAACGACTCGTGCTCACGGACGCCGCGTGATTGCCTGCGCCCGCTTCGGAAAACAGCTTCGTGATGCCCACCACGAACAAATCACCCACTGTGATCGTCAGCAAAAAGAAGCTCATGATCGTGCTCTTGAGTTCCGCCGAGGCTTCGCGAAAGGCAAACTCCAGGCCAGTCGTCGAAACCAGCACTTCCGCCGCAGTCAATATAATGTACGGCACGGTCTGCCACATCACACTTAATTGATCGCCCGACTCAATCCGTCTCTGAATCGCCGCGACCGCGAGGTACGAACCCGCCGCCAGAAACATCCCGGCAGACATTCGCCGCAGCGGCGAGGCGTATTTTCCAATGCGCGGATAAATTCCCAGTGTGAACAACGGCACCAGGATCATGACGATCAACGCATTCATCGACTGCATTTGCTCCGCGCCGACGTCAAGACCAAGGATCGTCGTGTGCAGCATTTTTTCTCCCTGCAAAACCCACGTTGAATTCGTCTGGTCGAAAAGCGACCAAAAGATCGGCAGCAACGCGAAAACGAAGAGTATCGGGCTGACCGACCGCGCCGCGGAAATCTCACTTTCTTTGTAACGCATTTGCGCGCCCTTCCAGAACTCGTCGCCGGGATCGTGTTTTCGCAGCACGCTTGTCGCAAGCACGGACACATACCAAAACCCAGTGCAGATCACCGCCGCCCAGCCAATAGCCCGTGTCACCGCCGTCATTGTAGTGAACGCGACAATTGTTAACGCGACGATAATGAACATCGGCGCGCCCAGTGTGGTCAGGATATTCAGCAAAGGACCGGGTCCGGAATCCTTGCGATTGGCATAGGCGTTGAAAAAAATCGGGATGAACCCGCCGGTCTTCGTCTCGCGCGTCGGCGGCACACGTGTGTACTTCGGAGTCCCAAGCCAGAAAATGAAGGTCGCGATTGCCATCAATATTCCCGGCACCAAAAACGCCAGGCTGTAACCGTGATGATCCTTGATCCACGGAATGACGAGGAACGAGAAAAAGGAGCCGAAATTGATCGCCCAATAAAAGGCCCCGTAGGCCTTCTGCATCAAATGCGATTGCTCCGGCTTGAACTGGTCCCCCATGAACGCCGA
>Ga0364866_10411_pt1 | contig 27724 bp, 17 predicted proteins | sample ExccelAu500001D3_3_FD_206913 | JGI IMG/M metagenome (GOLD analysis project Ga0364866, IMG submission 206913) | Enriched cells from Trout Bog Lake Hypolimnion, Wisconsin, USA - BchlTB.Aug13.5000.01.D3 | ecosystem: Environmental > Aquatic > Freshwater > Lake > Hypolimnion/Profundal zone | place... | reverse complement strand
CCGTTGCCGAAGTTGCCACCGCCGCCGCCGCCGCTATAGCCACCACCGCCGGCACCGCCGCCGCCGCCGCCGCCGCCGCCACCGAAGCCGCCGAAGCCGTCGCCGGAAAAATAAAAATACGAGGTGCTGCCGCCGCCACCCCCGCTGATGAAGCTGCCACCCCCGCCGCAGTATTGGTCGTCGTCGCCGTCGCTGTAGAAGCCGCCGCCGGCGGCGCCGCCGCCGTAACCATCAGAATACAAGGTGTGGCCGCCGCCGCCGCCAGTGCCGCCGGCACCGGAGTAAGAACTGTTATTCCCGGCGCCGCCGTTGGCACCAGTAAGACCGGCACTGCCTGCGCTGCTTTGGCCACCGCCACCACCACCGCCGGCGACGACCAGCGCTGTGCTGCCGTTGACCACAAAACTACCGCCGCCGCCACCGCCTCCGAAGCCGTAGCCGCCGGTGCCGCCCACCAGCAGAGTGAGGGTCGTTGATGCCGGGAAGTTAAATTTGCCACTCATCTCGGCACCGAGGCCGCCAACGCTGCCAAAGTAGCTGCTGCCGCCGCCCTGGGCGCCGTAGGCGGTGATGAGGTAAGTGCCTGGGTTCAGAGTGATAGTCGTTTCCGACCCACTATAGGTGTAGATTTGGGCCGAACCGGCAAGCATTCCAAAATGCAAGACAACCGCAACCGCACAGACCACTCCGAATGAATGACATCCGGCGCGAATGAAGGATTTAAATTCAGTTTTGATACGGCTTCAGAGTTTCAATGGTAGGCCTACCAAAGTCTCAAAACCGTGTCAATCCAAGTTATTTGTCGGCAAAAATGTAACACCTCATCTTCGGGTGCGCTGCGCCTCAGCTGCCGGCAAGCCGCCAGAATATTGGAACGCATCGCAAATGAATTGGTTAGCACGGTGAGCCCAAGTCGCCGTAAATCCGGTCAATGTTTACACCGTATCAACCTCCTCCTTCCTTAAAGAGACCCCTTTTCAACGTTGTTTGCCCGGCAAAACGGCGCAAGTCCCGGCGGAATTTGCGTCCTTACGGTGGCAATACGACGCAAATACTCTTCTCGCCCGCCGCGGACAAACCCGCTTGAATAGGAGTGGTTAAAAGCGGTCAAATCATGAAAACGCATAACGGCAAAATTGGACGGCTGCCGGCCAGTCTCCGGGAGCAGTTGAACCTCCGCCTGAACGATGGTGAATCGGCCGGTCCCCTGCTCGCCTGGCTGAACGCCCAGCCGGAAACTCTGGAATTATTGGCGCGGGATTTTGGGAGCGAACCCGTCAGCGAGCAAAATTTGACCAACTGGCGTCAAGGCGGGCATGTGCTCTGGCTAAAGCAGCAGGAACGGCGTGAACTGGTGCGCCAAATGGCCCGGGACGCCGGAGAATTGGAGTCCGACGCGGGCGGGGTCGAGGTTGGCCATCATTGGTCCGCCTTGCTCACCGCGGAATTGGCGCAAACCGCCACTGAAGTCTTGGAAACTGTCACCGAGCCGATTGAGCGCTGTGTCCGGTTGCAGGAATTGTTGCAAACCCTGGTGCGGGTGCGCCGGGAGGATTTTCGGGCGGGAAAACTCAAGATTGAGCGTGAACGCCGGGAACGGGAGCGGCTCAAAGAGCAGGCGGACGACGAATGGCGCCAGGAAAACGAGCCCTGGTTGCGCAGTATGAAGCGCTCTTCCATGGCAGTGCTGTTTGCCGCGCCGGATATTACCTCGCAGGCGCTGGCAACCCAGCAGGCGGAATCAATTTTGCGGGACGCAAGCCCGGTTTCCGCCTCTCCGGGCGGTTTTGCCCGGCCAAATCAAGGTGAATCAAGGTGAATCAAGGTGAAAAACGAAATCGAAGATGGCGGAATCCGATTTTGGCCGGCCAAAGCTGTCACATGGGTGCGTTCACTGTGGTAATATTCTGGTTTATTCCGCGCTGGTGATCTGACAGGCTAAGCGTTATGAAAATTGTCGGCATCATTCCCGCCCGGTTCGCCTCCACCCGCTTCCCCGGGAAGCCGCTGCACCTCATCGCCGGCAAACCACTGATTCAGCATGTGGTGGAGCAATGTCAAAAGGCTAAATCCCTGGCTGAAGTCATTGTCGCCACGGATGATACGCGGATCTGGGAGGCCGTTCAAAACTTCTGCCGTGTGGAAATGACCCAGCCGGAACATCCCAGTGGCTCAGATCGGATTGCCGAAGTCGCGGAGCGCTGCCATTGCGACGCGGTGGTGAACATCCAGGGAGATGAGCCATTGATAGTCCCGGCGGTGATTGAGGCGGTGGCGGGCGCGCTCGCCGGGGCGGAAATGTCGACGGCCGCCACCGCCATCCGGCAGGTCGAGGAGCTGGACAACCCGAATGTCGTGAAAGTTGTTGTCAACGCCGCCGGTCACGCCTTATACTTTTCACGGCGCACGATTCCGTATGTGCGCGAGGCCGCCAGTAGTTCGGTTAGCGAACAGTTGGCGGCGTTTCCATTTTTGAAACATCTGGGAATTTACGGGTACCGGCGCGAAACCCTGCTCCGGCTGGTCAAATATCCGGTGTCACCCTTGGAAAATGCCGAGAAGCTGGAGCAATTACGGGCCCTGGCGCATGGCATTGCCATTGCCGTGGTGACGGTGGATTACAACAGCATCGGGGTGGATGTGCCGGACGATGTGGCGCGGGTGGAAGCTTTATTATTATGAAATTTATTTTTGTAACGGGTGGGGTGGTGAGTTCACTCGGCAAAGGTCTCACAGCGGCGGCGCTGGGCACACTGCTCGAAAACCGCGGCCTGAAGGTTGCCCTGCAAAAGTTCGACCCGTACCTCAACGTGGATCCCGGCACCATGTCGCCCTATCAGCATGGCGAGGTTTACGTGCTGGATGACGGGGCGGAGACCGACCTGGATCTTGGGCATTATGAGCGTTTCACCAATGTGAAGCTCACCCGGATCAACAACTTGACGAGCGGCCAAGTTTATCAAACGGTGCTGAACAACGAGCGCGAGGGCAAGTACCTTGGCAAAACCGTCCAAGTCATTCCCCATGTGACGGATGAGATCAAAAACCGCATCCATGTGCTCGCCGAAAAAAGCAAGGCGGACGTCCTCATCACTGAAATTGGCGGCACTACCGGCGACATCGAGGGTCTCCCTTTTCTTGAGGCGATTCGGGAATTTGCCCTTGAGGTGGGCTACAATAATGCCATTTTTCTGCATGTCACTTATGTGCCGTATATAGCCGCGGCTGGGGAATTGAAAACCAAGCCGACGCAGCAGTCGGTGGCCAAGCTGCGGGAAATCGGAATCATGCCGCACGTGCTGGTCTGCCGGTGTGAAAAGCCGCTGGACAAGGAATTACGCCAAAAGATTTCCATGTTCTGCAATGTCCCCCTCGAAGCGGTCATCGAGGAAAAGGACGTCGATCATTCCATTTACGAAGTCCCGTTGATGCTGCAACGCGAGCGCATGGACGACCTGATCTGCCGGTTGCTGCACCTGACCACCCCGGTGCCAAACATGTCCCACTGGCAGGAAATTATTCGTAAATTGATCGCGCCCCAGCACCGGGTGCGCATCGGCGTGGTCGGCAAATACATTGGGTTGCAGGACGCCTACAAATCGGTTTACGAGGCAATCATCCACGGTGGCGTGGCCAATGATTGCGGGGTGGAAATTGTGCAAGTGGATGCCGAGGATATTGAAAAAGTGGGGGCCGCCAAAGTTCTCACTGGCTTGGGTGGCATTCTGGTGCCCGGAGGCTTTGGTGAACGCGGAGTGGAAGGCAAAATCCAGGCGGCCCAGTTCGCCCGGGAGAATAATATTCCCTATTTGGGCCTTTGTCTGGGCATGCAAATTGCCACGATTGAGTTTGCACGCAATGTCTTGAAGCTGACCAAGGCCCACTCCACCGAGTTCGATCCGGCCACCACCAATCCGGTCATCGCCATGCTGGATGAGCAGAAACGGGTGACCAAAAAAGGCGGCACCATGCGCCTGGGTGCTCAACCCTGCCAGTTGCTCGTCAAGTCCAAGGCGGCCACCCTGTATGGTTCATTTGTCATCCAAGAGCGCCACCGGCATCGCTACGAATTTAACAATTCATACCGCGAACGTTTCGAGCAGGCCGGTTTTGTCTTCAGCGGCGTTTCGCCGGATGGCAAATTGGTGGAAATTATTGAGCTGCCCAGCCATCCATTTTACCTCGCCTCCCAGTTTCACCCTGAATTTCAAAGCAAGCCGCACCAACCACACCCCTTGTTCAAGGGCTTCATCGCGGCGGTGCATCAGTACATGCACAAAAAACCCTTGTAAGAAAAAAGTGGCTTCCCGCCGGTGATGGATAATGGGAATTGCATGACTTACGCTGAAGCCATTAATTTTCTTCAGGATCTGGGCGTTTTCGGCGCCACTTTCGGTTTGGAAACCACCCGCCGGCTGGCGGCTCTGGCCGGGAATCCACAACACAGCCTGCGTTTCATCCATGTGGCTGGCACCAACGGCAAAGGTTCAACCTGCGCCATACTGGAAAGCATTTACCGCGTCGCCGGACTTCGTGTGGGCCTGTTCACCTCTCCTCACCTGGTTTCCTTCCGCGAGCGTCTCCAGGTTAACCGCCAATTAATTCCCGAAACTGATCTGGCGCGTTTGACGGCCGGCCTCCGCGATAAAAATCAGGGTGCTCCAATTACCTTGTTCGAGTTCACCACCGTTCTGGCGCTGGCGTGGTTTGCCGAACAGCAGTGCGACTTGGTGATTTGGGAGACCGGACTGGGCGGCCGTCTGGATGCCACCAACATCGTCACTCCCATCGCCAGTGTCATCACTCAAATTGGATTTGACCACGAGCAATGGCTGGGCGACACCCTGGCAAAAATCGCCACTGAAAAGGCCGGCATCATCAAACCCGGCGTCCCAATTTTCACCGCCACAGAAGCACCCGAAGCTCGGGCGGTGATTGCGGCCACCGCAGGGCAAATGGCCGCTCCACTCATTTGGGTTGCCCCCGGCGAAGCCGGCCGGCTTCCATTTCCAGTGGCCTTGATTGGCCATCACCAAAAACTCAATGCTGCCTTGGCGCTCAAGGCGGTTGCCGGATTGCAGCCCCTTATCCCAGTAACCCCGGAGGCCGTCCGGTTGGGCCTGGCCAGGGTGAACTGGCCCGGTCGGTTGCAGGTAATTGACCAGGCCAATGGGACTCAAATTCTGCTCGATGGCGCCCACAATGCCGCTGGGGCCGCCGTGCTCCGCACCGCCTTGGAAAACGAGTTTGCGGGGCGGCCATTCACCCTCATTTTTGGCTCCCTGGCCGACAAAAAATGGGTGGCCATTTGCGAGATTTTGGCACCATTGGCTGGGCGGATATTAACCGTTCCCGTCAAAAGCAAACGCTCGGCGACCGCCTCGGAAGTCGGCGCCGCCTTCCGCGCCACCCACCCCATGGTGGAAGTCCGGGAGTGCCGGGATTTGATGGACGCCTTAAATGCCAGTAAAGACGAGGGTTTTATTGTGATTACCGGCTCACTTTACCTGGTCGGCGAGGCGCTGGACCGACTGGGACACGGGCGTGCGGAGGAGAGCGAACGGGGCTTGAATGAGTGGTCGGGCCTCCCAAAATCGGGATAAGCGACGGGCAAGTAGGCCCCAAGGCCGTCTTATACTTGTGCTCGCACGTTGACGCTGGGGGCAAGGATTACTACTTTAGTAAAAGTTATGCCATACGCAGACACGCTCCCCGCCCAACGAAAATTCGGGCAAACCACGCGCCCCGATGCATGGTGGATTCAGCCCCTCCTGGTATTTCTCGGCTTTTCCGCCTTCATCATTTACTCCACTTGGGCGGGCATGCAGGGAAAGAATTATTTCCTGGATGCCGGAGGTGCTGATTACCTCTCACCATTTTATTCCCCTGAACTTTGGGGACGTGCGGATCATAGCTGGTTTGGCACCACCCAGCCTTCCTGGTGGCCGGCCTTGATTAAATTTTCCCCGGCCTTTTTAATCATGTGGATTCCCGCCGGCTTCCGCTTCACGTGTTATTATTATCGAGGGGCCTATTACAAGGCGTTTTGGGCTGACCCCATCAATTGCGCGGTGGGCGAGCCCCGCAAAACGTTTCTGGGTGAGCGGTACTTTCCTCTGATCATTCAAAATGTTCACCGTTATTTCCTTTACCTTGCCTTGATTTTCATCGTGCTGCTCTCGCATGACGCCTGGCGGAGCCTGTGGTTCACGGATGACTCTGGCAAAGCCCATTTTGGCCTGGCCGTGGGCAGCTTGGTCTTGGTTCTCAATGCGGTCCTCCTGGCAAGCTACACCCTTGGCTGTCATTCGTTACGGCATCTGGTGGGTGGTTTTCTGGATTCAAAATCCAAGGCTCCCACTTGTGCCAAGGCTTATTCCTGCGTGGGCTGTCTCAACAAGAAGCACATGATGTGGGCATGGTTCAGCCTGTTCTGGGTTGGTTTCACCGACCTCTACATCCGCCTGTGTTCAATGGGCATCTGGCATGACGTGCGGTTTTTCTAACCTGAACCCTGACTAAATTTGTGGCTACTAATTACGAAACCTTTGAGTACGACGTGCTGGTGATCGGGGCAGGCGGGGCGGGCCTCCGGGCTGCCATCGAAGCTTCCGCCGCCGGCGTGAAAGTCGGCCTCATTTGTAAATCCCTCCTCGGCAAGGCCCACACCGTCATGGCCGAAGGCGGCATGGCGGCGGCCATGGGCAACGTGGATGACCGCGACAGTTGGAAGGTCCATTTCGCCGATACCATGCGCGGCGGGCAGTACGTCAACAACTGGCGCATGGCCGAACTCCACGCTAAGGAAGCCCCGGAACGCGTTCATGAACTGGAAGCTTGGGGGGCAGTGTTCGACCGCACCAAGGAAGGCAAGATTTCGCAGCGCAACTTCGGCGGCCATCGCTATCCGCGCCTCGCCCACGTCGGCGACCGCACCGGTCTCGAACTCATCCGCACGCTGCAGGACCATGGCATTCACCAGGGCATTACGGTGTACATGGAATACACCATTGTTTCCCTGTTAAAGGATGGCGAACGCGTGGTGGGCGCCTTTGGCTATGACCGCGAACGTGGTCGCTTTCGTATTTTTAAGGCCAAGGCCGTGGTGGTCTGCACCGGCGGCTTGGGTCGCGCCTACCGCGTCACCAGTAATTCCTGGGAAGGCACCGGCGATGGCGTCTCGCTCGCGTACCATGCGGGCGCGGAACTGCTGGACATGGAATTCATTCAATTCCACCCCACCGGCATGATCTGGCCCCCGAGCGTCATGGGCATTTTGGTCACGGAGAGTGTCCGCGGCGAAGGCGGCGTGCTCAAGAACAAGGAAGGACGTCGCTTCATGTACGATGACATTCCGGAAAATTACAAGTCGCAGACCTCGCTCGACCCGGAGGAAGGCTGGCGCTACACGCAGAATGACAAGAACGCCAAGCGCCCGCCGGAGCTGCTTACCCGCGACCACGTCGCGCGCTGCATCAACCGCGAGGTGAAGGCCGGACGCGGTAGTCCGCACGGCGGCGTCTTTCTGGACATTGCCTGGATCAAGGAAAAAATCCCGAATTCGGCCGAGCACATCAAACGCAAGCTGCCTTCGATGTATCACCAGTTCATGCAATTGGCCAACCTGGACATCACCAAGGAACCGATGGAAGTTGGTCCCACCACACATTACGCGATGGGTGGCATCCGCGTGAATGGCGACACTCAGGCAACCAATGTCCCCGGGCTGTTCGCTGCGGGCGAATGCGCCGCCGGTTTGCATGGTGCGAACCGCCTCGGCGGCAATTCCCTCTCCGACCTCATCGTCTTCGGCAAGCGCGCTGGTGAATACGCCGCCAAGTATGCGAAGGAAAACCCGCTCGGAAAGGTCAATGACGCCCAAGTCGACGCCGCCTACCGCGAAGCTGTGGAACCGTTCGAACATCCCGCCGGCAGCGGCAGCGAAGGCCCTTATCAGGTTCAATACGATCTGCAAAACCTGATGCAGAACAACGTCGGCATCGTGCGCTTGCAGAACGAGATGGAAGCCGCGCTCGCCGGTATTCAAAAGCTCAAGGCGCGCGCCGCCAAGGTGGCCGTGCAGGGCCATCTCGAGTACAATCCCGGCTGGCACACTGCCATTGACCTCAAGCACCTGCTCACGGTCTCCGAAGCCATCACCATGGCCTCCCTGGACCGCAAGGAAAGCCGTGGCGGCCATTTCCGCGAAGATTTTCCGAACAAAGACCCCGAAGCTGCTAAATACAACAGCGTCATTTCCATGGGGGCGGATGGCTCCATGAAATTCCGGCGCGAACCCATTGCGCCCATGCCCGAAGCCCTGAAACAAGTCATCGAGGAGATGAAATGAACAAGACCGTTACTTTTCGCATCTGGCGCGGCGACGCCACCGGCGGCAAATTTGTGGATTACACCACGGAAATCACCGAGGGCCTGGTGGTTCTCGACGTCGTCCATAAAATCCAGGCCACCCAGGCAAACGACCTCGCCTGCCGCTGGAATTGCAAAGCCGGCAAATGCGGCTCCTGCTCGGCGGAAGTCAACGGCATGCCCAAGCTCATGTGCATGACGCGCATGGACACGCTCGACACGTCCAAGCCCATCACCATTGAGCCCATGCGCGCATTTCCCAGCATCCGGGACCTCGCCACGGATGTGTCTTGGAATTTCCGTGTCAAAACCAAGATCAAGAAATTCAATCCGCGCCCGCCCGACGCCCCGGATGGCTCCTGGCGCATGCAGCAGGAGGATGTGGACCGCGTTCAGGAATTTCGCAAGTGCATCGAATGCTTCCTCTGTCAGGACGTCTGCCACGTGCTGCGCGACCATCACAAACACGATGAGTTCATTGGTCCGCGTTTTCTGGTCTACACCGCCGCCCTGGAAATGCACCCGCTGGACACCGAAAACCGGCTGCCCGAACTGAAACAGGCCCAAGGCATCGGTTTTTGCAACATCACGAAGTGCTGCACCAAGGTTTGCCCCGAGCATATCACAATTACCGATAATGCCATCATTCCGCTAAAGGAACGCGTGGTGGATGAATATTACGATCCCTTCGGCTGGCTCTGGAAAGCCCTGCGCCCGAAAGGCTGATTCGGTTCGGAGGTTTCCGGTAATAAATCGTCGCTTTTTGCTAAGTCGACAGCTTGATACAAGCTTAATTTGATTTTGCCAGTCTCACCTGCGTGACTGGCTCATTTGGTCTCTTTTGATGGGCATTTTATGCATAGCATTTATGCAAATTATCCATCTGGCGCTGGCGGGTTAAACTGTTACCTTGGTTCTCGTTCACACGACCACTCATGAAACCTTTTCTCCCATTGGGGAAGTATTCGTTTGGCATGGGCGACCGTTTTGCCCATCAGGGCCGGGCTCAGTTGCAGGCTTGTCTGCTGGCCACCCAACTCGGTGCGCATTTCATCCCGGTTTGGAACAAGTCAAATCGCGAACACTCCTTCATCGGTTCGGAACCGGCCAGCACGCGCGCCGCGGCGGATGACGCTGTCAGGTGCCTGGGCTGGCAACTGCCTTATCATGTGGATGCTGATCATATCCGCCTGGAAACCGTCGACCGGTTCATTCCCCACTCGGACTTTTTCACCATTGATGTGGCCGATTTTATTGGCAAGCCCCCGGACCCGGCCAGCCTCGCGGCCTTCGCCACCCGGCATCCAGAGTTGATTGGCACCATCGCCATCCCGCACATTGACCAGCCGTTTCATGCCACCCGTGAGTATGTGGAAAAAATTGCCGGCAAATTTTTGCGGGCGGTTCAGGAAGCGGGCGTGATTTACCGGCGCATCGCCACGGCCAAGGGCTCCGCCAATTTCATAACGGAAGTTTCCATGGATGAAACCGACAGCCCCCAGACACCGCCGGAGCTGTTGATCATTCTCGCGGCCATTGCCGACGAGCAAATTCCCATCCAAACCATCGCCCCCAAATTCACCGGCCGCTTTAACAAAGGCGTGGATTATGTCGGGAACCTGGTCCAGTTTGAAAAGGAATTCACCGAAGATCTCGCGGTTATTGCCTTCGCCATCCGGCAATACGGCCTGCCGGCGTCATTGAAATTGAGCGTTCATTCCGGCAGCGACAAGTTTTCACTCTACGCCCCCATGCGCCGGGCCTTGCAGAAATTTGATGCCGGAGTGCATATCAAAACCGCCGGCACCACCTGGCTGGAGGAATTGATCGGCCTGGCGGAGGCGGGCGGCGATGGCTTGGAAATTGTGAAGGAAATCTACGCCTACGCCATCGAACACGTGGATGAGTTTTGCGCGCCTTACGCCTCGGTTATCGACATCGACAAGGCCAGGCTGCCATCTGCAGCCGCAGTCGATGGCTGGAGTTCGGCGCAATACGTCGCGGCGCTGCGGCACGACCAACAGAATCCCGGCTATAACCCCAGCTTCCGCCAGTTGCTGCATGTCAGTTTCAAGGTGGCGGCCAAAAAGGGCGACCGTTACCTAACGGCCCTCAAAAAGCACGAAGCGATCGTCGGCCGCAACGTCACCGAAAACTTGTTCGTCCGGCACATGAAGCCCCTGTTGCTTGGCCAGTAACTTATGCCCTTCATCCACGAAAACTTTCTTCTGGGGACCGAAACCGCCCGCAAGTTGTACGGCAAGTTTGCCGCGGAGGAACCGGTGTTTGACTACCACTGCCACCTGTCGCCGAGGGACATTGCGGCGAACCGCCAGTTCAAGAACCTGTTTGAAATTTGGCTCGAGGGCGATCACTACAAATGGCGCGCCATGCGGTCCAACGGCGTCGCCGAAGCTTATTGCACTGGAACCGCCTCGCCCTTTGACAAGTTCAAGGCCTGGGCCGGCACCGTGCCCCAGACTCTGCGCAACCCACTCTATCACTGGACGCACTTGGAACTGGCGCGCTACTTTGACATCCGCGAGTTGCTGGATGAGACAACCGCGGAAAAAATTTGGGAGACAGCGAACGCGAAGCTGGCCACGCCGGAGTTGAGCACGCATGGCATTCTCAAGCAGTTCAAGGTGAAGGTGGTGTGCACCACGGATGATCCAGTGGATGATCTGGCTCATCACCGGGTCTTTGCGGCTTCCGGTCATCCCACGCGGATGCTCCCCGCCTTCCGGCCGGACAAGGCGCTCACCGTGAACCAGCCGGCCGCCTTTAACCCTTGGGTGGACCAGCTCGCCCAAGTGTCCAATGTCGATATCAATGATTACGCCGCCTTCCTGACCGCCCTGCAAAAGCGCCATGAATTTTTCCATTCCCAGGGCTGCCGGCTTTCCGATCACGGCATGAATCATTGCTTTGCGGACTTTGTTCCCGAAAATATTGCAGCTGCGATTTTCACCAAAGTGCGCCAAGGCAAGGCTGTCTCCTGGTTGGAACATGCCCAGTTCGCCTCAAATCTCATGCTGTTCTTCGGGCAATTGGATGCCAGGGCTGGCTGGACCAAACAACTCCATTTGGGCGCACTTCGCGGCAACAACACCCGCCTGCTCAGGCGGCTCGGTCCGGACACCGGTTTCGATTCCATCGGCGATTTCCCGCAGGCGCAAAGCTTGGCCGCATATCTGGACCGGCTCGATGAGGAAAACTCGCTGCCGAAAACCATTATTTACAATGTCAACCCGGTGAATAACTATGCCTTTGCCTCGATGATTGGCAATTTTCAGGACGGCACCATCCCCGGCAAGATCCAGTTTGGTTCCGGCTGGTGGTTTCTCGACCAGAAGGAGGGCATGGAATGGCAGATCAACGCCCTCTCCAACCTCGGCCTGCTGTCACGCTTTGTGGGCATGATCACCGATTCACGCTCCTTCATGTCCTATCCCCGCCATGAATACTTTCGCCGCACCCTGTGCAACCTGATTGGCCGTGATGTGGAGAATGGTGAACTCCCCAAAGACGAAAAGCTGCTCGGCACGATGATCCAAAACATTTGCTTCACCAACGCCAAAAATTACTTTTGCTTTCCCGGAGTGGAAGACTTGCCTCGGTGAATGGCTCCACCTTAAAGTCGCGTAAATTGCAGCCTGAAATTTAACGTGATGTTCTGATTGCCAACGGGGAGGCTGATTTGCAAAAATATTGCAGCTTCCCATGCCATGAACCGCCGTCAGTTCATTAAAACCGTGCCGTTGACCACGGTCGCCACCTTGACCAGTGCCAATTGGCTGGCAATTGGGGATCTAATCGCAGCAGACGCCAGCGGCCCCCGCTTCATCGACACACCCACCGGTCAGGACTGGCTGGCGCGATGGCAAAATCATATTCTGGCGGAGGCCACTCATTCCCGATATTGCGACACAGAAATGGGCGAGGAACTTGGCTGGCTGGTCAGTCCGTTTCTAAACGGTTTCTATTATGGCCACCTTGCCACGGGCGACACCCGCTGGGTGGAATTGTTGGTGGACTGGATGGATGCCTGTGTGCGACGCTCGGTAAAGGAGCCTGACGGTTTTCCCGGCTGGCCGAAAGCCGGCACCGGCGGCTTTCTGGAGGACACGCTCTACACCGATAGCCTGCTGGGAGAGGCGATGCTCTTGCGTCCAGTGGTGCTGCTTGCCAGCCACATTCTCAAAACCCCTTCCCTGGCGGGAAAATGGAATGTCCAAGCGCGTTCCTATCTCGAACTCGCCGAGATGATTTTTGAAAAATGGGACGCCAGGGGATGTTGGCGCATGTTGAAAGACGGCGGGGTGTGGGTGGTTCCCGCATTCGGCATTAACCGGCAAACCGGCCAATGGTCCGCTGGCTACACTGAAAGACACAACACCGGCTTTTCCAATCCTGACAACAAACAAAACGCCATCGCCCGCTGGCTTCTGTCACTTCACGACGTTACGGGGAAAGCCATTTATCGCGAGCGTGCCGTGGCCTGGTTTGCTCTCATGAAATCGCGCCTGAAAACCCGGGAGGACGGTAAATATTTTGTGTGGAATTACTGGGAACCGGCCGGCCCATGGGATTACCAGCCAGATGGCTCGACCCGCCACTGGGTCGGCGTGCATCCAAATGGTGGCTATTATGCGATTGATCTTGAAGCCATCACGGACGCCTTTGAGCACCACCTCGTTTTCACCGCGAGCGACCTTAACCGGCTGATCGCCACCAACCGCGATTTTATGTGGAACCAGCAGTTAATCGGCGCGCAATTCCAGCGCATTGACGGCGGCCCGCCCGACCCGCGCTGGAAAAACTTCCCCGGCGTGCTCTGGACCGCACTGGTGCCGCACGACGATACTTTGCGCAAAATTTTCGTAGCCAACCACGACCCCGCCAGTTGGGGTGGTCTGATTGCCACCACATGGTTTTTGTGGAAGTCCCAAGCTGTGGCGGCGTCTCTGTGAGCGCCGCATTAAATTACCACCCCCTGGTTTTTGATCAATTCCCCGTTCTGAATTCCACCCGGGACGTTCAACTCGAGGATGGCCAAAACTGCCGCAAACCGTGCGCTGTCAAATGGTGCCCGTTTGCACTGTCCAAAAAGGTGCCTAACCCAACGAACAATTTCGGTCACGGGCAGCATTTATACTCACAATCATAGCCTTTCCATTGATATCGGTAGGCGTGGAATTCATACCGGTCGGTGCTAAACAAGCCTACGTCCGATAGTCCTCCACTGATTTCATTAATCTCAAAGTGCAGGATCGCATAGGGCCGTTGGCCTTGCTTTTTTTCACATTTCCAATTGAAGGTTTGCGCCGTCCCTTCCGAGACGCTAATTCCGATGGAGGTCGCTACGTTGCCTGCAATCTTGACCTCGCCCGAGGGCCCGCCACTGCCACCGACGCCCCCCTTTGCTTCGGCACCCACCGAGGTGGTCTGTCCCCATGAGAAGTTGTAATTCTTGGAAGTGGCGAACGTTCCAGAATATTCCTGGGAACAGGCCCCATGCGTGGTCTGATCAGCCGGGTAGGTAAAATCATTCCAAGTCACAATGTAGCCCCCGAGCAAGCCAAAGGATTTCTGCCCGCCCGCGCCCACGCTGGCCGGCCCCGTTCGCACAACGTCGGAAGGCGGGGTGACGCCGAAACGCACCTGGCCGGAAGGATCCGTATAAAACACGGGATTGTCGCTGGCATACTCGTACAAATTCAGCCCGTTCGCATATCCCCGGGGATCCCGCTGCAAGAACCGTCCTTTCGCCGTGTCATAATGCCGGGCCCGGTAGAAATACAGGCCATCCTCCTCATCCAGTTGCCGGCCAGTGAAAAGAAACTGGTTCGTAATGGCACTGCTGGGGGTCCCCCAGGCATTCAACATAATCGGATTGCCCAAGCCGTCCGTGATCGTGACCAGTCCGTAGGCGTTGTAGCTGTAGCGTTCCACCGGATTGGCGGCACCGTCCGTGACGGCAACAACTGACCACAGCGCATTTTGGTGGTAATAATAGGTCTGTCCCCCCCGGTTCATGGTCAGAACTTCATCAACATAATGGCCGTAAGTATAATCGGCCAGCGCCACGGCGGCACCGTTCTGTTCCTCGATGATCCGGCTGGCATCATAATAATAAACTTTGGTGGCCGCCGTTCCTGAAGGGTTGGTTTCGGCGACAACGCGACGTCCCAGGGCATCGTAAGCATATTGACCCACCAGTACGCTATCGCTGTCCCGGGTCGCAGTGATGAGGCGGTTTTCACCATCGTATGTGTAGGCATAGGTCCCGTCATTCAGCAGGTTGCCGTTGGCATCATAAGTGGGATTTGGTTTGCCGGTAATGGTGATAATTTCATTGACCGCATTGTGTGTGCGCATCTGTGTCCCCACGTTGTTGCTCACACTGGTCCAGTTGCCAAGCGCATCAAGCTGCCACCGCTCCCCGTACAATGGGGCCGGAATTACTCCACCTGAAAGGGTGCCCGCGTCATAGTTGGTAAGCCGGTAAATGGCGTCGTAAAGGTAACTTTCTGACTCGGACGGGAAGACTTGGTTCATTTGATAATGCTTGTTTCCCTCGTTGTCATACGCGTAACCAAACCCGGCAATAAGATTCACGCCAAAAGAGTGTGTTAACTGCGTGATCCAATCGTTGGCATTATAAGTGTAGGCGGTGTCCGTTCCGTTGCGATTGGCACGGCTGAGGGGATTGTTGTCCAAATCGTAGGTAAACTGGCTCAGTAATGGACTGCCCCCATCGTTGACCGTGCCCAGGCGCAACCGCAGGTCGTAAGTTTCGGTTATCACCATGCCATCGGGATAAGTGATGGTGCGGATGCCGGTGGGGACGTCATAGGTGTAAACGACCGCCTGGCCATTCTGAACGGCGGTGATGACGCGGTTTATCCCATCGTAGGTGTAGTTGTCGACCCATCCGTTCCGGGTGGCGGTTAACATTCGGCCGCCAAGGTCATATGTGTACTGGTCATTCGGACCAACCGTGTATTGCCGGTTGGTAAGATAATAAAAATCATTGTACTGGTAGGAGGTTGTTTGACCGTCCTGATCCAGTCTGGAAGTCATGTGCCCGGTGGCGTCATAGCCATACGAACGCGTGTCCGAGGGCGTGTCCGGATAGGTTTCCTGGATTCGCCGGTTGGCCGCGTCGTACCCGTATGTGGTCGTGTGACCCAGTGGATCCGTGGTTGAAATGACATTTCCAACCGCATCGTACGCCGTCGTAGTGCTGTGATTCAAGGGATCCAGCGTGCTCGTTTGGCGGTTGTCCGCGTCATACATGTAGGTCGTGGTGTTTCCATTCCGGTCTACGCTGTTGGTCACGTTGCCGACCGCGTCATAGGCGGTGGTTGAGTTGTGGCCAAGTGGATCGGTAACCTGGGTGGCGCGATTAAGCCCGTCGTAGGCGGTTGTGGTGGTGTTGCCATTGCCATCCGTGCTCGAAATGACATTCCCCACGGCATCATAGGAGGTGGACCGCACCAGCCCGATGCTGTCGGTCGTTTGAATAACCCGGTTGTCAGCATCGTAGGCATAGGTGGTAACATTTCCCCGCGGATCCACGGTATCCGCCAAATTGCCGACGGCATCATAATCCGTCGTGGTGATGTTCCCGGCCGCGTCCGTGCTTTTGATCTGCCGGTTCAATGGGTCGTACATCATGGTGGTGACATTGCCATTTGGATCAGTCTCCGTTAGACGGTTATTCTCCGCATCATACGTGATGGTGGTCACGGCATCGCTCGGGGTGATGGTATCGGTGGTAGTGCCCGACTTGTTGACCACCTGGTAACGCCGGTTCAATTCATCATAATGAAAGTAAGTGTACTTGCCATCCGCATCAATAATGCTCGTGATCAAGTCCGATCCGCCAGTCGCCCCGCAGCAGGGCATGCCCCCGGTATTCGCGTAATCGTAGGTGGTCGTGTGGCCCAGCGCGTCCGTAACGGTTGTTTTGCGGTTCAGGGCATCGTAGCCATAAGTGGTAGTGTGCCCGTTGGCATCCGTCGTTGAAAGCATATTGCCAGCCGGGTCGTACGTGGTCGTTGTCAGGTGGCCCAGCGGATCGGTCGCGTCAATTTTACGGTTAAGCGTGTCATAAGCGTACGTATTGGTGTGATTATCAGCATCTGCCCGGCTGAGAACGTTATTATTGGCATCGTACGTCGATCGGGTGATGCCACCCAGGGCGTTCGTCGTGTCCACCAGCCGGTCGCGCAGGTCATACGCATAGGTTGTGACATGACCATCGGCATCCGTCCGCGATATCACATCGCCATCCGCATCATAGGCGGTGATGGTGGTGTGACCGAGCGGATCCGTGGTTCGGATTAGGCGGTTTAAACCGTCGTAAACATACGAGGTGGTGTGGCCATTGGCATCCACCGTGTTGGTGCGGTTGCCCACCCCGTCATATCCGTAAGTCGTCGTATGGCCCAGTGCATCTATCATCTGGACCATGTTCCCGCTGGCGTCGTAGTGGTATTGGGTGAGATATCCCCGTTTGCTTACCATGCTGGTCATGTTTCCATGGGCATCGTAGGTCCAGGATTCGGTTTGCAATAATGGATCCGTCACCAAAATTTGGTTGCCATGGGCGTCGTAACCGTAGGTCGTGACCCGCCCATTCGGGTCTGTCATGCTCGTTATCTGGTTGAACACGGGATCGTAAGTGTAACTGGTGACATTACCCAGGGCGTCGGTTATGTTTGTCCGGTTCCCTGCGCCATCATATTGGTACTGGGTGGTGTGTCCGTCGGCATCTGTTTTGCTCGCCACTTTCAAAGTGCCCGGGTCGTAAGTATATTTTGTGATGCTGCCATCCGGTGCCACCACATTGGTGGGATAGGAGTGGGCGTCATACTCGTATTTCCAAACATTGCCCCGGCCGTCCGTTTGGGATGTGGTCGAGGGTGTGTAGACCCGCTTTTGTTGCGCGGCCAGGGCGCTCGCCGACGTGCTCCAGTTGGCCGGATTGGCCAGCTTGTAAAGCGGCGACGACGAGGCATCCTGGGTCCCCACTGGCAAATTATTTTGATATTGGTACGTGAATTTTCTCCCGTCCCCATCCACTTTGGATGTCATCTGGTGCAAGCTGTTGTACGTGTATTGCGTGGTTTTTCCGTTTGGGTCGGTGATGTCGGCCAGCTGGCGCCCCGTGCTGTCGTAGGTGAAGGTGGTGACCCGCCCTAATGGATCTGTTTCCTTGGTCAGATGACCGGTGCCATTGTAGGTGTATTGCAGTGTCCGCCCATAGGTGTCGGTTACGGCCGTCAGATTTCCGCCACTGTAGGTCATCGTGGTGACATTTCCATTGCGATCCGTGATGGTTTGAACTCGATAGACGGGGCCGCCAATCGCGAAAGTTGTTCCTGGCACGGTTGCAAAACGCCACGCCGTTTTGAATTTGTCTGTCAACGTAAACGATCCATCCAGGTTTTTTACCAATGTGTCGAAATATCCCGTGTCCGGCGTGTATGCCCCGCCGGCTCCGAATTGGAATTTTTCAATCCGGCCATCCCCGCCCATGAAGAACATGCTTTGCACCTGGCTGAACAGGAACAGGTTGTAAGAGTGCGTCCAGCCATAACCCAGCACCGTGTCAATCTGGGATTGGGAGCCGTCCGCATTGAAAGAGTTGTACGTCGCAGTCTGATTCAGCGTCGGCCCGGAACCGCTCTTGAGCGTCGTGATGGGCGGAACTTCCGTAAAATTACCTTCCGTCAGGCTGCCGCCGGCGGGTCCGCCATTGACGGTTCTCTGGCACGCGGGGCACGCGGGTGGCGGTGGATCCCCGCCAATATAGTTGGCCCAGGTGGCCGGGGTGAAAACACCGAGCGCCATCACCAGGGAGAATCCCATGCGCCCACGGTTTAAGGATGTATGCGTGCTCATATCAACTCCAATTATTTGGTTTGCCCTTTAAACACACCGGTCCCCGGGACGGGTACCGGGCACCGCCACCCGGCGTTAAATGTTTCGGTCCACCGCCGAAGCTGTCCTGAAATTGGTTCGTTTGGTCCGCCGCCACCATAGGCCAACTCCTCCGGCCATCGACACCAGAAGCATGGCATGCAAATTTGACGGTTCGGGTGTCGCTTCCACGGCCAGATCTTCATTATCCAATTCCAAATACAGGTCATAGCTGCCCGCAGCCAGACTCAAACTGCCGGACAGGGTCGGACTCACGGTGCCGGTGTCGAATTGGGAACTGGGCCCCAGTGTCAGATTATTATCATAAAAAAGCGTGGAGTTGCCATTTACATTGAGGTTCAAAATCACCTCATCCGCGAGCACCTGGCCCCCAGCGTCGGTCTCCAGGCTTTGCGTCGCGGAGGCCACCAGATTAAATGCCACCGTGGTGGATTGACTCAGGGTAAAAGAGTTGTCAAAGGAGGCATAATTGCCAAATCCGCCGCTCACCGCCGCCGATTTGCTAACCCCGTTTGGCAGACTTACCGACCCGCCCGCATGACCGCCAATACTCGACACATCCATTGAATTGGCGGTCGCCGACACATTGGCGCTCGCATAAGGAACACTGGCCGAGGCGGTTGCCGTCCCGGGATTGTTCACCGAAAATTGCGAGTTCTGATTGAAGGCCCCATCACTATTAAGCGTGGTTGACAGGGCGTTCATGGTCCACCCGGACCAGATAATCGTCCCGCTCGCCGGAGTCACCGTCAAACTGTTTACATCAATGCTCCCGGATGCGCTCGTCTGAGCCATGGCGGTTTCGGCAACGCAAAGCATTATCGCCATCACTGCCAGTCTGTTAACCTGAACCAATTTGTGTCGCATAAGTGCTCCTTCCATTGTGCCTCTGGTTTGGGCTTTCGCCTGATTTCATTGTTTGCCTCTGGCTCAGCCTCTGATTGACATCCCGCCAAATATGCAAGCCCGTCTTATATCCACATATTGACTGCCTAATGACAACATACTGCAATTGGAGCTTTTCGACAACCGATAGGGTTTTGGAAAAGCGGATAAATTTATAGGTTTTTCCATTCGCGACCGGATTGTGCCTCTGGGAAAACCAATCCCATGAATCTGGTTTGCCACATCACCCTGCCCGCCACGCCTCGGGCGACAGCCCCGTCTGGGCTTTAAAGGCATGCCGGAAGGCATCCGGGCTGGCGTAGCCGGTCGCACACGCGACTTCACGCACCCGGTTGCGCGGGTCGCAGAGCAGTGCCCTGGCTTTGGAAAGCCGTAATTCCTTGAGAAAGTGATGGAAGTTTACGCCCGTTGTTTGGGTGAATACCGCCGAAAGATAGGCGGCGTTCATCTTCATTTCCAAAGCCAGTTGACGAAGGCTGATGGGCTCGTGGCTGTGTTTGTGAACATAATCCAGCATGGCCCCCACCACTTTTTGTGTCCGATTTCCCGATCCTGGTTGTATGTTCAATTCCGGGAGGCCAGGCAAACGGTGGCACAGCTCCTCGCGCAGCCGGGCGGTCTCGGCCTCAGAAATAGTCATTCTTCGCATCGCTCGTTCCAATTCCCGTCCGGTCCGCCAAGCTTGCAAGGAAACCTCCAAGTCGTGCAAGACCAAGCGAACCAAGGCCACGGCCTGTCGAAAGGCTGCCGGGCCAACGGTTGCCCCGCCAGGTTCCCGCGGCACCCCGCTTGGGTTCACCTTGGCATCCGCCCGGTAAAAAACGTCTCTCGGCCGGACTCTCGCTTGGAGAATCAGACTCAGTGGGCAGCCATCGTCGAATTTCACCAAGGCACAATAGTTGGTCAGGCCACATTTCCCGAAAAACCTGCGCTCCTGACGGCCATGGCATTTCGCCGGTGGCCATCGGAATTGCAAACAGCATTCACAAACTTGGGCAGGTCTTGATTTGGCAGACACTTTGGGAGGTTCCGCCGGACACTGTGCCACCCGTTTGCCGGGCTTTTCTCGCTCTCCGGACCCATGCCAAATAACGTGCAGCGGCACGCCTGTTAGCTGGTGAATCAGTCGGATCATTGACTGGCTGAGGCGGGCCTCTATCAAATCCTTGCATTCCTTGATTTCCAGGGCACTCGCCAAAGCCGCCTCAGTTGCCGGGTTTCGGCTGGAACTCCCCACCCGGTTGGCGGCGTCCCCCTGTTGGGGATGGCTCGGGGGGGCCATCTCGAGTTGCCTTAAGTCAATTTTCATGGGCACCCCAGTCAGGCACTTCGATGTCAAAGCAGCCCGGCTGGCAGCTAACTTAATAGGATATAGTGATTTATACACTTAAACCGGCAATTAGGCAAGCTAAATCCGGCCTCTTCCGTTTACTTGCCCCGTGAGCCTCCTGCCCTGAAACGGTCTCGCGTCTTAGCCGGAATTATGCAATAGAAACGTAAGTGGTTGCGCGGTGGATTTTTGCGCAAGGCGAGGAGTGAGACGCGTAGCATATCCTTTATGGATCTGGAAGCGGCTCACGACGAAGACCTTGCGCAAAAAGACCAAGCAAACGCTCCGTTTCCTTTGCATGGTTCCGGCTTAGGCCACGTCACTTGCGATGTGAGCGCTTATTTCGTGTCCGTCGCCCAGGTGGCGCATTCTCGTAATTGGGTGGTTTGGCCTCGCTCTCTCCTCGCAACCATTTCATTGGGCTTAAATTTCCCGCCTGACCCAACTTTGCACTTTGAACTCAAGCCTGCGGACTTTAATCTTACCGGATGGCTGCCACTGATATTGATGTCAAATATGTCGCGCATCTGGCGCGCATCGGGCTTTCCCCCGATGAGGAATCGAAAATGTCCGCCCATTTGGCCGGCATTCTCGGTTACATTGAAAAATTGAAGGAACTGGATGTGACTGGTGTGGAACCAACCGCCCACGCCGTCCCTATGGTCAATGTCTTCCGCCCGGATGTCGTTGCCCCCTCCCTGCCCCATGCCGCCGCCATGGCCAACGCCCCGGCCCAGGCCAATGGCCTGTTCTTGGTGCCCAAAATCGTCGAATAATCCGCCATGTCCAACCCATTGACGCTCAACCAATTGAGCATTTCCGACCTCACCGCCCGGCTGGCCAGGCGGGAGATCTCCGCGCGTGAACTTACCCAAGCCTGCCTGGACCAAATCTCCCGCGTGGATGGCACAATTCACGCCTTCATCAGCCATGATCCAACCGACGCCCTGGCGCAAGCCGATGCGGCCGACCGGGAACTGGCCACCGGCGTCACCTTTGCCCAAAAGCCGCTGCTCGGCATTCCCATCGCCATCAAAGACGTGCTGGCCGTAAAAGATCACCCTCTGAATTGCGGCTCCAAAATCCTCGGCAAATTCGTTTCCCCCTACGACGCCACCGTCATCGAAAAACTAAAGGCCGCCGGAGCCATCGTGTTTGGCCGCCTGAACATGGACGAATTCGCCATGGGCAGCAGCACCGAGACCTCCGCCTTTGGCCTCACCCGCAATCCCTGGGATACCACCCGGATTCCCGGCGGTTCCTCCGGTGGTTCCGCCGCCGCCGTGGCCGCCGATGAGGCGATTGCCACCCTCGGCACGGACACGGGCGGTTCCATCCGCCAACCCGCCGCCCTCTGCGGCTGTGTGGGCCTCAAACCAACCTACGGACGCGTTTCCCGCTATGGCTTGGTGGCGTTTGCCTCGTCCTTGGACCAAATTGGTCCCTTCACCAAGAACATCCATGACTCGGCCCGGTTGCTCGGCGTCATCAGCGGACACGATCCCAAGGATTCCACCAGCGTGCCGGAACCGGTGCCGGATTATGTTGCCGCTCTGGATGGCAACATCCGGGGACTGAAACTCGGGTTGCCGAAAGAATACCTGATCGGCGGCTTGGATCCCGAAGTCAAGGCGGCCGTGGATGCGGCGGTGCGGCAGTACACCGCGCTCGGCGCGGAAATCGTGGATATTTCCCTGCCCCACACCGACTACGCGGTGGCCACCTACTACATCGTTGCCACGGCCGAGGCCTCGGCAAATCTGGCGCGGTTCGACGGCATTCGCTACGGTCAGCGCGTGGATGGAGCCGATCCCTTGGAATTGTACACCCGCACCCGCGGGGCCGGTTTCGGAGCCGAGGTCAAACGCCGCGTTATTCTGGGCACGTACGTGTTGAGCAGCGGTTACTACGATGCCTATTACCTGCGCGCGCAAAAAGTCCGGACCCTCATCCGCAATGACTTTCTCCAGGCTTTCCAAAAGGTGGACGCCATTATCACCCCCACCACTCCCACCGGCGCCTTTAAAATCGGGGAGAAATCGGGTGACCCGTTGCAAATGTATTTGTCCGACATCTTCACAATTTCCTGCAACCTGGCCGGCATCAGCGGCATCAGCCTGCCTTGTGGGTTCACCAGCTCGCCCAAACTGCCGATTGGCTTGCAACTCCTCGGCCAGCCCTTTGGTGAGGCAACCTTGTTAAAACTTGCCCATGCCTATGAACAATCCACCCCCTGGCACCGGGAAAAACCACCCAGTCTGGTTTGATTTAAATCAAGCGTGTTGAAACTGCACCTAAAAGCAGAACCGTTGCCTTGCACCAAGCCGTTGGAAAAGGGTGTTTTCTCCCTCTCCGCCATTTGCAAAATGGGGGAGAGGGCTGGGGAGAGGTGGCGCTCCAAACTGTCTGGATATCTTCCCAATTCCGAAACGGCATGGGGAGCGCGCCCGCCCCGGGCGCCGTTTTCCGCGCCCTCGCGGAAAACTTCGTACCCTCTGAATAATTCCGTCCCTGCGCGTGCGCTTTACAAAATGGGACAGGCTTCCAGCCTGTCACCGGCGAGCACGCCAGTGCGGGCAGTTCCAAATAAAGGCAGTTTCGCACCTTGCACTTGCATCGCCCTGTTCGGAGGCAGAACCAGATGCGTCCTCAGCGCGCCAGCGGCTAAAAAACGGAGTGCATCCACGCCCCCCAATCATTAGAATCTCAGCATGGAATACGAAGCAGTCATCGGCCTGGAAACGCACGTCCAGCTCAATACCAAGTCCAAAATGTGGTGCGGCTGCGCCAATGCCTACGGCGCCGCGCCGAATACCCAGGTGTGCCCTGTTTGCCTCGGAATGCCCGGCGTCCTGCCCGTCCCCAACGAGGAGGCCCTGCGCAAAACCATCCTCACCGGCTACCTCCTGAACTGCGAAATCCCCCGCTACGCCAAGTTCGACCGGAAAAATTATTTCTACCCCGACGCGCCAAAAAATTACCAGCTCACCCAGTACGACAAACCCTCCACCGCCAATGGCTTTGTCGAATTTGAGTTCCAAGGCGGGCTCGCCCGTGTGCGTATCACCCGCGCGCACCTCGAGGAGGACGTCGGCAAAAGCTTCCACTTCGACCGCAACAGCGGCGTGGATTTCAACCGCGCTGGCGTGCCGCTCATGGAAATTGTGTCCGAACCGGACCTCACCAGCGCCGACATGGCCTACGAATACCTCAATGCCCTCAAGGACATCTTGCTGTACGGTGGCGTGAGCGATTGCGACATGGAAAAAGGCATGGTCCGCTGCGACGTTAATGTGTCGGTCCGGCCCGTGGGCACCAAGGAGTTGGGCGCCAAGATCGAGATCAAAAACATGAACAGCTTTTCCGGCGTGCGCCGCGCGTTGGAATATGAAATCCCCCGGCAGATTGCCGTCGTCAAACAGGGCGGCAAACTCATTCAATCCACGCGCCGCTGGGATGACACCACCGGCATCACCGAGGAAATGCGCACGAAAGAGCACGCGCATGATTACCGCTATTTTCCCGAGCCCGACATGATGCCCCTGGCTCCGACCGATGCGTGGCTGGCCGAAGTCCGCCAGCTCGTCGTGGAACTGCCGCTGGCCCGCAAACAGCGCTTCATCCGCGAATACGCCCTGCCCGCTCCCGACGCGGAAACCTTTAAAAACGACGTCGCCTTGGGCAATTATTTCGAGCCGCTGGCCAAACAATCCGCCAACCCGAAGGCCCTCGCCAATTGGGTCATCAACAACCTCCGCGCCAAATTGGCCGAGACCAACGAGCGCGAAAAATCGGAACAAGGTGCCCTGGGCATTGAACCCGCCGACCTGCAACTCACCACCCTGGCCGACCTGAAATTCCCGCCCGATGCCTTGCTGGAACTCGTCGCCCTGGTTGAGGCCAAAACCATCAGCAGCGCCGCCGCGCAACAGGTGTTCACCGAAATGTTTGCCACCGGCAAGGCCCCGGGTGCCATCGTCCAGGAAAAAGGCCTCGCCCAGGTCAGCGACACCGGCGCCATCGAAAAACTCTGCGACGAAGCCATCGCCGCCAGCCCCGGCCCCGTCGCCGACTACCGCGCCGGCAAAGTCGCCGCCCTCAACGCCCTCAAGGGTTACGTCATGAAACTCTCCAAAGGCAAAGCCAACCCCGCCCTGGCCGGAGAAATCCTGGAGCGGAAATTGAAAGGTTAAGCCGGAAAAGTAGATTGTAGCGCTCCATCCGTATTACCCTGGGAGCCGAGGCCCCCAAGCCTCCCAATCGCGCAGCGACTTACAGAATTCCTTGCACCCCGGCAGGGGTGCCAGATTCAACACCCGCCCAGAGTGCGGCTGCGGACGCCCTTGGCGAAACCAAAGGCCAAAGGGAGCCTGTTATTTGTGCCAATGAAGGGGAATTTTCCTGTCGCGCAGCGACAATACGATGGTAGCCGTGTGGCTTCAGCCCACGGATTAAATGGCCAAAAGGCAGCTTGCGTCACGGAGTGACGCCTGATCCCAGAGCCTTGACGGATTTTCGCAAGTTTCAGGCAAGTGTCGCCCCCCACTATTTACACTTTTATATTATTTGGCCAAGGAAATTGGAATCGTGGGACCCACTGGCCTGGAGGTCGTTTCAATGCCACTTCGGAAACCAGCACTCCGGGCTGCTGTTTTGGCTCCTCGCCGGAGGCCCATAAAATTTCAAATCTCCAATCTCCCATTTCCAATCGTACCCTGCCCTACTCTGAGATCGGCTATCGGCTATCGGCTATTCCCCCGCCAGTTCGCCTCGTGCCGCCCCGGGCAGGTCTTCCCCTCCCCGTCCGACCAAAACTGCCACTGGCAGCCGCAGCCAAAACCCTTTATGCTGCGGCAGTGTCGGCCAATCAACCAAACATCTGCAAAACGGAGCTACTCCTAAATCGTTTGGTTCTGGCGCAGAACCGGCTGCCTGATCCGGCCAAAGATGCACAAATCCTTCCAAATTAAAGCGAAACCGGCCCAGCCATTTGCCATGGCCAGACTGGCCAGGTTTCTGGTTTTGTGGCTTTTGGCCCAATGGCTTGCCGTTGCCCAAACCGGATATTCCAGCCTGGTGGCATGTCACTACAACGGCGCGGGATTTTTGACCAACCGGGCCTTTGCGAGTGGCAAAACCCAGGTCCTCCAATGGGATGCCGCTGGCCGGCTGGCGACCCTGACCCAACGGGATAATCCCACCAACGGGTTTAACTGGACGGCGGTTTACGATCCCATGAGCCGCCGTTTGCGGACCATTCAGGTGCCGGTCGTCAATGGCTGGACCAATATCGGGGCCACGTTGACGGTGGATTCATACTATGATCCCCGCGTGCAATTTGAGGAGGTCGGCGTGGCGGTCAATGGGCAACGCACCTGGAAAGTACTGGGGCCGGACTTGGATGGCAATTTCGGCAGTTTCCACGGAGTGGGCGGCCTGGAAGCAACCGTGCGAGAAAGTGATGGATTAAACACCCCGGTGCTGAATGATTATCTGGGCAATGTTCTGGCCACCATTTCGGGTACGACGGTTAATTGGAGCCCGGTGCGAGTGGGTGGTTACGGGCCGGTGTTGGGGTACCAATCGCCCCCCTTAACCGCGAGCACGCCCCTGGCGGACACGCTGGTTTGGCGGAGTCGGACGATGGATGCGGCCGGATTTTACTGCCTGGGCCAGCGCTATTACGATCCCATGGGCGGTCGTTTTATCAGCCCGGACCCTCTGGGTCACGCTGGCAGCATGGATTTGTATTCATTCTGCAACGGTGATCCGGTCAATCGCTTTGATCCCACTGGCCGGTTTGGCAAAGAACTTTACACAGCTTCAACCTATTTGGGGGCATCGGGCAGTTCCGGATTTTCCACAATGGCCAACAACTTTGGTTGGGGCATCGGCAACAGTGAATATAGAGTGGGAGGAAGCGGGGAAGATGACGGTGATTCGGGCAGCATCCGCTTCTCGGGACCGATTGGTGAATTCTCAGGTTCCTATAGCGGGGATAAATATATCCCCGACTCCAATTACCGGTCGGGAATGTCATTTTCTACGGCGGCGGCAATGATTGGGATAACCGCCTTCTCAATTGCAACTGATACGGAAGCGGCGTTGCCCGAAGAATTGGAGGCCGCTGGCATTATAATTGGAAAAAAAGCCGCCCAGGACGAAATAATTGGGAGTGTTAAGTATTTGGAACAAAACGGTCCAGCGTTGCCAGCCGCAGAGGGGGCAGCGGTTCGAGGTGGCATTGGCCCAGTGCTTCAGGGACAGGCTGGGGTTGATCGTGCAGTAGCCCAGATCGAGGCGGAGGGAGGACAGGTGCTCGGAAGAGAGATTACCGTTGATGCGGGCGGCGTGCGCACGCGGCCCGATTTGTTTGTGCAGAACGCTGACGGTTCCTATTCATTTGTTGAAGTCAAAAACGGGCCAAATGCAGGCCTGACCCCAAATCAAACAACTGGTTTTCCAGCCATACGGGCAGGCGGGGCAGTCCCGGCGGGGGCGAATGCCGCCAATACCGGCGTTCTGACTCCCGGTGTTCCACTTGGACCGACTCCAGTAAGAGTGATAAACTACTAATCCATGGCTACTCCTTCAAAAGTATTCATTAAAAGGGTCTTTCAACTCGCTGACGCCGAGTTTCGTAAGGCGGGATGGACAAAGCGAAAGCCCGATGTTTTTTCGTTCGATTTGTCGGAGGACATTTACGGACGGGTGGGCCTAAACAAGGCAGTTGGACGCGGTGATGGCATCTTGGAAATCAATCCCATAGTGGGTGTTGGCAGCCACAAATTGGAGAAACTTGTGATGGAACTGCTCGGGCAAGAGGTTCAACCCTACATTGGCGCAGCAATTGGAAGGAACATCGGCTACTTGACGCCCGAAAAGAAATACAGGCCTTGGCTATTCCGCGAAGAAGACAACTGCGAGGCGCTTCTCGCTGACATGGTGGCTACAGTTCAGACATTTGGTTGCCCATTCATGCGGGAGCACATGGAGTTATCGGCGCTACGTGAAGCAATGACGCATTCCAGATTGGGAGGCCCGCATGATCAATACCGCATTCCGGCAGCCAGTGTCCTCTTGGGGAAGAACTCGGAAGCAGAGATGTTCCTTGAGGCGAAACTTAGGGAAATTGGCAGCCGAAATGACATGGACGCCGAGTGG
>Ga0364866_10410_pt1 | contig 27765 bp, 33 predicted proteins | sample ExccelAu500001D3_3_FD_206913 | JGI IMG/M metagenome (GOLD analysis project Ga0364866, IMG submission 206913) | Enriched cells from Trout Bog Lake Hypolimnion, Wisconsin, USA - BchlTB.Aug13.5000.01.D3 | ecosystem: Environmental > Aquatic > Freshwater > Lake > Hypolimnion/Profundal zone | place... | reverse complement strand
AACCAAAGCTAAAGATGTAGAAATAAAAAAATAAAATTTTATGACTGCCTTTCTAAAACTGAGTGGGGGGGTAGTTAGATGGAGCCTGTTATAAAAATTGGGAGTCGCTCGTCTAAAACACAGTGCATACAAGGCGGATGGAACCAGATATAGAAATGGGGGTATACCGGGGTAGTGGGGTGCCGGTTCTGAGAAATATGACAAGGCTCCCATAAAGATTATCATTCCGCGTTTAGTAAACTGACGCTAGTTCTCAGGCATCCTGTATAAGTTATGCTTCGCCTTGAATTTTTGCGATAGGAACGATTAAGTTGAAGTCGTTGGGTGGTGCTCTAAATAAATCTTTTTAGGACGAGATTAGGACGCGGAGGTTGGGAATGTCTTCACCAAATAAAAAAGGGTTAAGCCGTTAAGCCTAACCCTTTGATATTACTACCGGTATTTGGTGCGCCCGGAGCGATTCGAACGCCCGACCCCTTGGTTCGTAGCAAATTAAATTACCATTTTAACAAAAACATTAAAAAACATTGCTGGACATTATAAAACTTTAATTAATTATAATATCTTTATATTTCAATAATATATATGTATAAACTATTACTATTTAGTGTCTATAGTCGTTTATTGCGTTACAATAAGAGCTGATTTACGGTGTACCCATGGGTGTACCCATAGAATGTTAACTTGTAATAAGGTGAGGTTTTTATGACTAGATACCCATCAGCGGGTAAAGGCAGTAAGTGGACTGTTAAAGAGCTAGATTCCATAGCAATCGACTTTATTGGCGATACGCTTAATGATGGCGGGGGTCTCTATGGAGAAGTTCGTTCAGGATTGTCAATTGCATTTAGGTATGGCTTCAAGCTCAATGGGAAAAAGGTTTGGCATTACTGCGGGATGTATCCTAAAGACGGTATGTCTAAAATACGTGAAGCTAGAGACGATGCTCGTAACTTGATAAAAGCAGGAGTTGACCCAAGAGTTAAAAAAGTGGCTGATAAGATAATTGAGCAAAATGTTGTTGATGCAATTATTGCCGATAATAAAAAAAGAATTGTTGATGCAGAAGTTGAGCGTGCAAAAAATCTCAGTTTTCAAGATTTATACGATTCGTGGATTAAGGATGGTGTAGCTAGGACAGATAAAAACAATTACATCATTCAGACTTTCAGTAGACACGCATTACCTTCACTTGGTCTTATTCCCCTTAAAGATTTAACAGAGCACGATTTACGTGCTTTATATCGTAAGATAATTGCTGGTGGAACTGTAGCAACAGCAGTTGAGTTGTCTAAGGACATTGGGCAGATGCTACGTTGGGCTGAAAAGCGTAAACCATGGCGTGCATTATTGGTTGATGGCAACCCATCGGAATTAGTTGAAATTAAGAAGCTAGTGCCAAAGGGTTACACAAAAGAACGTAAACGGATGTTAAGTATTGATGAACTGAAAAAATTAAAATCTATATTTGACCTTACAGCACATTTGTATGCAGAAGAGTCAAATAAACGTATTGCAGTACGCCCATTGCTTAAAGAGTCTCAGTTAGCATTATGGATAACGTTAAGTACCCTTTCTCGAATAGGTGAGCTGCTGATGACTGAATGGAAGCATGTAGATTTTGATAAACGTACATGGTTTATTCCAGCGGCTAATGTCAAAGGTGAGGATGGTGAGAAGCGTGACCAACTAGTTTATTTATCTGATTTTTCATTTGATAAGTTCAAGCAGTTGCATACATTAACCGGTGACGGTTTATGGGCATTCCCAGCATCGAATAAAAGCAAAGTAAATGTCACCCATGTATGTATTAAGTCAGTCAGCAAGCAAGTTGGTGATAGACAAATAAAATTTAAAGAACGTACTAAAGCACTCACTAATCGAGTAAACAATGACACGCTGGTTTTAGGTGATGAAGACTGGACGCCGCATGATTTACGGCGAACAGGTGCAACTATGATGCAGCAACTCAAAGTGCACAGAGATGTTGTAAACCTTTGTCAAAATCATGTCATAGGCACTAAGGTCGACCGAGTTTATTTACTTGATGATTACGCGGATGAGAAGCGTGAGGCATGGAAAAAACTAGGGGATAGATTAGAAGCAATATTAGATACCACCAATGTGGTTAGCCTTAAGCAAGCCTAGGGGGCGTTATGGATGAGCTTATATATTCTGAAGATTTAAAAGAGTTCAAATCAGTAAATAACAAAAAAGGTAAAAGTGAATTACTAAAAATACTTCACCAGTTAGAAGCAAATAGACGGTCTATGATGCAAGGGATTGAATCTTTGCAATGTGACAATATACGCCTATCTGCATTGAATGAGGCACTATTAGACAGCTTGTATAAAAATGGTATAGATACACAAAAAGAGATTCCGAATAATCTTTTAAATAACTATATTGCAGCAAGAAAAAAATTAATTGATGACACCGTCGGCACGATATCAAAAGAAGGGATGATGCTAAATGCTCAATTTGCTGGACAGGACGCAATTACTGAGCAAGCCCGTATAAGGGGAGGATTTGACAAAAAAAGAAAACCAACCAAAGCTCAATTGGATGATTACGAAATTGCTTGGTCGAAAATTCACGAGTACGAAACTGGTAGCAATTCAAAACGGGGCTGGAAAAAGGATGCCTGTGCAGAATTTAAAATCACACGAAACACTCTAGATGGCATACTTGGGCTCAGAAAAACACATTTGTAGCATGAGAAGCTAGCTGCTGACGCTTCAAAGTTTTTTACCAAGTAAACAATCCATAAAATCTCTAACAGAACAACTTAATACCACTTGGTACGAAGTTGGAAAACTGGAGGTTTTATGAATAAAGTTATCAAACGCTTAAGTGGCGTTAAAAGTATGGTCGGTTTAAGTCGTAGTTCTATTTACGCACTTATGGCGGCTGGAAAATTCCCAAAGAGTATATCCCTCGGCGAGCGTGCAGTTGGCTGGCTAGAAAGCGACATACAAGGCTGGATTGATTCCCGTATAACTGCTTCTAACGCAGTATAGGGGGCTTAATCATATGTTTAATGCGAAGCCTAAATACGCAGGCAAGTTTTCACGCAAAGACTTGCCAAGCTCAATCACATACTACGAAACACAAAACATCATACTTAAAGGCAACGGTGCTTGGCGTGATGCTGTATGCCCGTTTCACCAAGACCGCAAGCCAAGCCTAAGAATCAATGTAGAGAAAGGCGCATACCGCTGTATGGTATGTGGTGCTCGTGGGGGTGATGTACTAGCCTTTCATATGCACAAACACGGTATTAACTTTGTGGAAGCCTGCAAACAGCTTGGCGCATGGGTGAAAGCATGATGACAACTGCCGAAAAGTATATATATGTAGATACTGACAACGCTCCATTATTCACTAAAGAGCGATATGTTAAAAAAGACGGTTCTAAAGGTTATGCTTATAGCCATGTAACCAGTAACGGTGACAATGTGAAAACAATGCCCGCTTACGTTACTGGCACTAAGCTTTATAACCTCCATAGACTGGCAAAATATCCGTTAGAAAAAGTCTATTTAGTTGAGGGTGAGAAGTGTGTTGATGCCCTCACTAAGTTACGACTGCTTGCTACAACCAGCGGAGGTGCAACCAGCGCGAAAGATGCCGACTGGCAACCATTAAATAATCGAGAGGTTATTATTTGGGCTGACAATGATACGGCTGGTTTGCAATATGGGGTTGATGCACTCGCACAACTCACTAGCGTAAATGCAACGGTTACACAGATTGATATTGACCAGCTTAATCTACCCGTAAAAGGTGATTGTGTTGATTGGTTACAACAGTTTGACCAATTAAACGGACATAGCGCAACAAGTGCCGACATAAAGTCATTACAGCTAAAAACAGACGCACAGAATCAAGCCGTAAGCGATTGTTTGCAAGGAGTTGGGGCAAAGCCATTGCCTTACAATAATCACATTACTGTTAGCCTACAATGCGCGACTGATATAACCCCCGAACCAATACGTTGGTTATGGAATGGCTGGTTAGCAAAAGGCAAGTTACATATATTAGCTGGCATGGCTGGTACGGGTAAAACAACTATTGCAATAGCCTTAGCTTCAACAATCACGACTGGTGGCAGATTCCCTGACGGAAGCAAATGCCCTATTGGGAGTGTATTAATTTGGAGTGGTGAGGATAGTCCAGCAGATACGCTAGTACCTAGACTGATGGCGGCTGGTGCAGATTTAAGTAAAGTTTACTTTGTCGGTGAAACAACCGCAGATTATGAATTACGAGGTTTTGACCCAGCAACGGATATGCAACCACTTATGATTAAGGCAACATCAATACCAGACTTAGCCTTATTAATTATTGACCCTATTGTAAATGCCGTAGCTGGCGACAGTCACAAAAATGGTGAGGTTAGACGAGCATTGCAACCAGTCGTTGAATTTGGCGAAAAGTTAAATTGTGCAGTCCTTGGCATTACTCATTTTAGTAAGGGCGGGCAAGGTAAAGACCCTTTGGAGCGAGTGACTGGTAGCCTAGCTTTTGGTGCGTTGGCACGTATTGTTTTAGCAACTGCAAAGATTAATGACGGTGATAAAACCAAGCGTATTGTATGCCGAGCCAAAAGTAACATTGGAGTTGATACGGGAGGCTTTGAATATGACTTGCAAGAAAAAGAGGTTGATACGGGCATTTTCTCAAGTTATGCCCTATGGGGTGATGCTGTTGACGGTAGCGCAATGGAGTTGTTAGCCGAACCCGACAACCGCGAAACGGGCAACGACAACCAAAGTGCGCTTGACGATGCAAAGTTATTTTTACAGTTATTACTTGCCGATGGTGAGTTGTCTCAAAAGCAAATTAAAGATGATGCTAATGGGGCTAGCCATTCATGGCGAACTGTTGAACGTGCCAAAAAAGAACTAAACATTCGTTCAAGTAAAAGTCTATTAGATAAATGCTGGTATTGGAAATTAAATAGCAACTCCGCCAATAATGACCAACTCCGCCAAGAAAGCCATATAAATTATACGGCGGTGTTGGCGGACATACCTAAAATTAATCATATTTCACCTGAAAACAGCAGGACTAGCAGTAATGATTATGAAGCCATGAGATGTTAATTATGACTACAGCCCGAAAAGCAATCAAACTATTAGAAGCTAAAGCCGACACAAAGCACCCTCAAACGATTGATAACATTAGCGGTGATGTTTTACCTACCCCTACTAAAAATATTGATTTGGCGACCATTAACGATGTTCGGCTAGAGATGGCAACCGTCTATCGGTGTATGAAATCTAAAACCATAGAAACCAGCGATGGCACTAGATTGATTTACACGCTTAGTGCGATTGGAAAAATGATAGAGCTTTATGATATTGAAAATAGACTTACGCTCTTGGAGAGAGAACATGAAGCCTCTTCAAGAACGAATTAGGAAATTAGAATTAAGTCGACCTAAGGCTATAAAAGTTGATGCTAATTATGAATCTGCGATTTCTTTTATGACAAATATTAGTGAAGAGGAGATTAATGAGTTGGCAGCAAGAATAGAAGCGAGCAAAATGACGCAAGATGATATTGAGTTTATTAAATTAATACCTAAGTTTGATGGAACACCTGAGTCTTTGATAATGATGTTAAGTAATCTTTATTTAACGATTTAATATGGAGACAATATTATTGGTTGTAACTTTATTGAGGGATGCTTGAATGGTAAAAAAAATAATAATATCGCTAATATTTTTAACGTTCGTGTTGGCTATTAGCGGTTGTAAGCCTTCAGTTGAGGATACGACCAAGTCAGTACAATCATCAATGCAATCAAAGTTTGATTCTGATGATGATTTTAGTAAATATCACATGATTGTTGATAGTGTTTCATTAGTAAGAGAATCTGATAATAAATTTAATGGGGTAGCACATATAAAATATAAGGGTAAGGAGCATGAGATTCCTATAAAAGTTACGGCAGATAATAAAAATGTGCTTTGGGAAACAGAAAATTTTGCTTTTTCTTTTTTAGCATTAGATGCATTGAGTGATTTAACAAATGCTGGAACGGACGATGTTAATAATGCAACATCAGATACATCGAGCAATCCATTAACGCCAAACATAGTCAAAAATCCAGAACCAAGTAATGGGTATCCAAAATATAAATTACCTTCTCAAAATAATCAGCTTTATTTGTTTGATTTGTTTAAGTTGTTTCCAAGTTTGGAGAGTACCGTATTAAGAATTTCTGGAAATCAGAACTCTTTGGTTAATAAAAGGGTGAGTGGCGTTCAGAATCCAATTGAGATTTATGAAGATGGGGAGATTTTGGCAAATGGGTGCGTTCCGCACATGTGCCTTGATAACGAAATCAGACTATATATCAATAATAACGGAGCTATAGCGTTCTACATTATTGATGATGGTTTTAATGATTCTACTCAGCAATTTGATAAAAAATTGATGTATTTTTCAAATCTTAAAAATCCAAAAGATGTTCCAAGTAAGTTATATGAATCTATGAAGGATTATCTTAGCAATCCTGAATATCAAATGATTGAAAATCCTAATGTCGTGAATTTGAATAGTTCGAAAGATATTACGGGACGGATACAAAAATTTACTGATAGTTTAAGTAAAGCGATGACTGATGAAAATAAAAAATCTATAACAAAAGGTATTGTAATTAAACATTCTGACCTAGACCTAAATAGTATCGGAAAATGTCCGAATAATATTGATATCGGGAGTCAAAAGTACCCGCTAGGTAAAACCCTAAAAACTTTTTTTAATCAGAGTTATGCTTTCATCAATGAAAGTGGCGACTATCTTTTGAGCGAATCGTGTGAGGATGATATTCTCAAGACATGTAGTATGCGGTCTTTAGATTTTAAAAAAAATAGATTCATTCAATACAGAAGTAATTACACAAATTACAAACATACAAATTTAGAGTTTAGTGATTTCATGAAAAGGGCTCTGACCCCAGAAGACGATATGATTTGGAGTGATATTAAATCAATCTGTAAATTCAATGATTATGTTAAAACATCAAATTACTTTTGTAACTTACAAGGCGATAACATATCCTGCCAAAATCTTAGAACCAAATGAAACAAAATATTAAATTTTTCTATACTAGCTGTTTTGTAGGATTTATTTATTTTCTTGCCTATAGCATAAATGCAATTGCAGGTGAACCTATAGACAGGGGTCAAATGTGCCGTTCAAAGGCTTACGTTTATGAAATGGCAGCTACTGGGAGAGATATTGGCTATAGTCCGAAACAAGCTTTGTCTTTAGTGGTTGGGGCAAAAGATGAACAGGAATGGAAAAATAAGATTGAAGGTTTAGCGAAGGATGGCGTTTCGCTTTCTTGGATGAAAGAAGCAATAAATCAAGTTTATTTTGATTCTAATTTTGCTAACGCTAGAGGCAACAATTTTTTCATTCAGATCTGGAGTTTATGTATAAATCCAAAACAGCAATTTGAGCGACTCAAATGAAATCTGTTAAAAAAAGAATTACATTTTTAGAGAATGCTGTAATTCATAAAGTGGGCTTCAGACCTATGCCCTTAAAATATTTCTATGGAGAGTCATTACCAGCAGACTTTTATACGAATCATATATATGAAAAAAGCAAAGTGCCTAGCATTGTGGAGTTTTATCAGTAAGTTTCTTTTAAGAGCCACTAGTTCGATGAAAAGGACATGCTAATTCTATGTTCAATTTTTTCAAGAAAATATATATAGATAAGCCTTTTAACTCAAAAACTCCTGAGTTGATTAAAGATACTTTTATTATTAATCAATCTGAAATTGAGTTAGTACTTTTGAACGAGTTTATGAATCCAAAATTTGCAAATCGTGTTCTTGCCTATTGGTCACAAGATATACAACAAACTGTTTTTGAAAAACTAATCTCTACTGGAGACTTAATTAAACCACCAATTGAATCAATAATAAATGTGGCTTACAAAATAACTGATTTAAAGAAAATTTTACTAGATAACAAGTTATCCGTAACTGGCAATAAGCAAGTGTTAATTGAACGAATTATTATTAACAATATTGCTTATGGTGAAGTTCCCAATAATATTTATGAGTGTTCACATGCCGCAAAGCAACGTGTGGAAACTTGGCTAGAAGAACGGAGAATTACGGAGTTTGAAGTAGTTAATAAGGTGGTGGATTTTCTAAAGAAAAGAAATGTGGTGGATGCTTATAAGGTTAGAAATGGTTTCAAGAAGAATCATCCAGCTAGGTCTGATTTTTGTGAGGTAAATAATCCCTTAACCATAAAACTTCCATCAGAAACTTTAAACAAAGAGATTGAATTGATTCTGGGAGCAAAGCCAAAACTATTATCTTACTTGAGTCATGAAGACCTTGAGCGAATAAAATTGTCTACAGCATTGTTGGAAATGGGATTTTTTGGTTCAAGCTTAGAGATTCCAATGGTGGGTTTTATTGGCAGCCCAAGATTTCCATCTGCTAGGCTAAGGCATCTCATCCATAATCATGAGCAATATTTATTAAATCATGAAGTTCTTAAGCGTTCAGGAATAAAAGAATTTGAAGTCTTTGCGTATGACAGAACTACTTTATGTGCTAATTGTGCAAAATATATTGATAAAACACTAACTGTTGATGACCTGCCTGAAATCCCCAATCCAAATTGCCTAGAGGGGTGGGGTAAATATCATTGTGGTTTGTCATATAAACCAATTTTAAGTTTTGATGAATAATTAATTGAAAATTAATGCTGGTGTACCCATAGGTGTACCCATGAGAAGCTAGAAAGACAAAAGGCTCACAGGATTTAATCTGTAAGCCTTTGTTTTATATGGTGCGCCCGAAGAGATTCGAACTCCTGACCCCTTGGTTCGTAGCCAAGTACTCTATCCAGCTGAGCTACGGGCGCATGCGCAGTATTATACGGCATGCTGTTAGTTTATAAAAGAACTAATTCTAGAACTTTAAATTAATGCTTCTTAAAGCTAGCTTTAAGTAGCATGGTGTATTTTTTTAATTTTAACGATAACCCAATAGAAAAATAAGTTTCTCAGTGATAGGAAAAGCAGGTGGTTACTTGGTTTGAAGGGGTTGTAATAAATTTGTAGTAATAATCGTTTAAAATAGACAACATGAAATTTTCAAATAATGTTTTTAAGTTCATTTTTTTAGTGACCTGCTACTCAGTTTTCTCAAGTCAAATTGCATTTGCTGAAGATAAAGCTACAGAGCCATCAAACAAGAATTGGGATTTCATGTCGGATACGCCTACATGGTTAAGTCTGCATGGCCAATACACAAATACTACGCAGTACCATTCAAGTTTTAATGCAGCCTTTTCAGGCCCTAACAGTATGCTTTCAACAAGCTCAACAAAAAACACCAATGATCTAACTCTTTTTCTCGGGGTGTCATTATGGGAAGGCGCTGGAATATTTTATAATCCTGAAATTGATCAAGGCTATGGATTAAGCAATACATTAGGTCTGGCTGGCTTTTCAAGCGGTGAAGCTTATAAAATTGGTGCAGGTTCTCCTTATTTAAAAATACCCCGTTACTTTTTTCGTCAAACCATTAATCTTGGTGGAGAGTCTACTAAGCTTGATGAGGGTTTTAATCAGATGACTGGTACTAGAACGGCGGACAATCTGATTATCACTGCAGGTAAATTCTCAGTGGTGGATGTCTTTGATACGAATACCTATGCTCATGATCCTAGGGGCGACTTCTTGAACTGGTCTATTTTAGAATCAGGTGCTTTTGACTACGCCGCAGATGCTTGGGGGTATACCTATGGAGGTGCATTGGAGTTAACAAAAGATTGGTGGACGGCAAGAGCGGGTATTTTTGCTTTGTCTGTGATCCCTAATCAGCCATTAATCGATAGCTCGTTTCACGACTATGAAACTGTTGTTGAATTGGAAGAGCGCCATCAACTTTGGAGTCAGCCAGGTAAATTTAAAATCTTAATGTTTACTAATCATGCCAATATGGGGTCTTACAGCACGGCCGTTGCAGAGATAGGAGCAGGTCCAAATGCAGTGCCTAACACGGCATTAGTCAGAAGTTATGCTACTAAAATGGGTGTGGCATTAAATACTGAGCAGGCCATTACTGATCACATTGGATGGTTTGGTCGACTTAGTCTAAATGATGGGTCAAAAGAAGCGTATGACTTTACTGATATTAATCGTTCAGTGGCCACTGGGTTATTAGTAGATGGTAATTTATGGGGCAGACCGAAGGATAAAATTGGGATTGCTTTTGTAGAGAATCAGCTCGGTTCATCTTCTGCTAAAAGTTATTTTGAGTTAGGTGGATTGGGTACATTGATAGGAGACGGCAAGCATTCAGGCTACGCACCAGAGCAAATAATTGAGACCTTCTATTCAATGCAAGTAGAAAAACATATTACAGTCAGTTTAGATTATCAATGGGCAAATAACCCAGCTTACAATCCAGCGAGAGGACCGATTAACATTCTTGGCTTGAGAATGCACGCGGAGTTTTGAAGTTAAGCATACAGTTCTGATCCCCATAAATTAAGGGGGCATTAGACTTGGATTAAACGAAAATAGGACTGTTATTTTCTAAACAATCTTGCATGGAATTAATGCATCTTCATCAAAGCGATAAACCGCGCATAGGCGATGATAGCCGTCAGCAATAATCACATTACCATTCGCTTTATCCCTTACCAGAAGTAAAGGGGAAACACTTATGCCTGTTTTGATTTTCCTGGTATCTTTGCGTACATGATAATTACTGATACCAAGAAGTGATAAATTAGAAGCTCTGAATAAATCTTTGGCTTTATAGTTTGTTATGCCAATAGATCTTAATTGATCAGCAAAAGTTTCAGCTACCTTGTTTTCATAGATTAAGCTTAAGTAGGACACTGCTGCAGGATAGTCATGGTCTTCGGGAACGTCTAACCACTTAATCTCTTGCTTTATTTGTTTGGCCATGAACAACGCTCCTTATGAAAGTGTTCTTTACTAATCCGCGAGTGACCAGATCTTATCAGAGTTATTTCTTTGCTGACTCAATTCTAATTTTAGCCATTTTCTCACGCCACTCGTTGAGGTGCTCTTCCTCGAGCTCTAATTGAAGTGCTAACGCGTCTTCACGGCTCAGCTTATCATTGTGTAAACGCTTTGGCAATTTGCCGCTCATCCTTGATAGCAGGCGCTCTGCTTCCTCTGTATTTAATAACTTTGCTTTATCAATAAACTCTTCGCTCGCTGTTTTTTTTGCCATGGTTATTGTTGTTCAATCTATATTTATGAGTAAAAGCCATTCTAAGAAGTAGTACGTTCAGCAGGTGTGAATTTTTTGTGACATTTTGGACTTTCAAAGGCGTACTTAAAAAATAGGTGACAAAAAAAGCCCTTTATATAAAAGGGCTTAGGCTGCCTTAGATTTTAATCGTGCGCGACAATGAACCCTTCAATAATTTCTGGTTTCTGGTAGATGACGCCTTTGTTATCAATCTTGCGAATACGTAACCAATCGGCAAACTGCCTGTCAGTGAGAGTCCCCGCAGCAACATCTAACATGACTTGAATTGCATCTTCTATAGTGTATTTGATGCTCGCTCCATTATCAGCTAAAAATAAACGTGTAACAATCCAGCCTGTACGCTTATTACCATCATTAAAACCATGGTTTCTCGTGAGCCCATAACCATAGATAGCGGCCAAATCAAATATATCGGGTTTGGGGTCACCATAAGATTCTAATTGTTGAGGTCTGGCAATTGCTGAATCAATCAAATTATCATCTTTAACGCCATCTAAGCCCCCATGTTGTGACAACTGCACGTCATGAATAGCCAAAACAGTATCGCGACGAACCCAGCGCCAAGCTGTCATTTAGCAAGCTCACGTAAAATTTCGCGATCTTCACGCATAATTTTTTCGGCTAAAGTCATTTGACGCCCAAAATCAGGGTTATATGGTGTAATTCGCAATCCACCGCCTGGGGCATCTGTAAGATACAGAGTGTCACCTTTTTGTATATTCAATTTGACTTTGGCTTCCTTGGGAACAATAAAGCCTTCGGATGCTCCGACGGTCGTTAATTTAAAAGTAAGCATATTAGTCTCCTATATAATTATTATTATATATATATACCTATAATTTTACAAACCAAATATGGTTGATTAATTAAGCCTAAAAGAGACGGGTACCAATACACTTAAGTCGTGCTCACGTAAATCGATGGGTGGTTGACTAAATGGGGTTGCCTTTTTCACCATTTCTAGCGCTTGATTATCGAGTAACTCGTAGGTGCTCGATTGATAAACATTTGCTGCGATAAGCTTACCGAGGCTATTTATTTGCAGTTGTAGTACCACTATCCCCTGTTGCCTAGACTGCTTGGAAGCGGGTGGATATTGCTTAAATTTCGCAATTTCTTGTGATAGCAATATACCGTATTGAGCACGTTTATTTTGTGTATCAGCAGCGCTTGGTTTCTGCGGCGGCAAATCGACTTTTTGTGGAGATGCTAACGCTATAGGCTCTTGTTTTATATCCCTTGTTTCGGTTGCAATGATGGCTATATCGCTGGCATTTTTTTGATCAGTGATTGGGGTGTCGATATTGGTTTCTGCTCCTGATGTTGGTGGATTTTTCGGAGGAGGTTCTGAGGGAGATTTTTTTGCTACTATTGTTAGTGCTCAAAAAGACCAGGCATTAAGTATTGAGTCAGAGGTCAACGTTGGAACGCCGGTGATTGATGAGTGTCAGCCAGAGAAAATTTGTCCTACCCAGCCTAATTTGTGACATTAAATTTTCTTAAATGGAAGCATTGGCAATCTGCCGAAGCTTTCTTGAATAAGGATTGAAATTATTTCTGGGGAATGCAAACCAAATAAATTGACTAGGGTAGAAGTTGCTTAACTGAGTCCTATTTAATGACGGCAGTTTTAGCCAACTCTTCAACTAGCACTTTGCGTTTTGCATCCATCAAGCCTTTAGTCACATTAAGCTTAACCTCATCATAAGGCGCTGGTTTAAATTTACGTACATCATCCACCTTCAGAATATGCCAGCCTAAATTAGTCTGCACAGGATTACTGACACTACCCTTTTTAAGGCTAAGAATGATGTCATCTAGTGGCTTAACAATCATCGTCGGTAGTAGCCAACCCAACTTACCACCTTGCGCCGCTGATGGCTTGTCCATCGATTTTTCTTGGGCAATACGCTCAAACGGTTCATTATTTTCTAAGCGCTTTGCCACTTCCTGCGCTTCTTGCTCGCTACTTAGTAAAATCTGTGACACGGCATATTCGTTTGAATTTTTACCGATTTTGGTTGATTCTAATTGGCGGTTATATTCTTCGCGTACTTGTTCGTCTTTAATCGGATTTTGATTAAAGTAATCTGCAAACCAAGCGTCTACCAATACTTGTTGTTGTACTAGTTTCATTTGCGCCCTAACTTCAGGTGAAGCATCCAATTTTTTCTTATGCGCATCACCCGCCACTAGTTCGCGCACGATGAGCTCATTTAAGATTGCATTTTCTACTTCTGGCGTGATTTTTTGACCCTGCGCTTGCAGGTTATGCAAGAACTGATTGAGTTGGTCGCGGGTAATGGCAACACCATTCACGGTTTTTAAGACTTTCTGCGCATCTGAGCTGGTTAAAGCTTTAGGTTCTTTAGTGACCTTGTCGGCAGCAATGGCTGTGAAGTTGGTGGAGATGAGCGCTAAACAAAATAAAGCGTTAAGCATGTTCGTCAGGCGGAAAGTTTTCATTTGAGGTGTCTAGTAAGAATGATTGAGCAAATTATAAGCTAACATCGATCAATATTACTTAGATAATACTGATTTAAAAAGTTGGTAAAGCCCAGTTGTAGTCCACTGGGGTTAAAGCTAGAGAATTGTTGCAGAGATGGGTTGATATTTAATCTAGAGAAGCCGTAACTAATGTTAGCTAGTTGCGATTTGTTACATTAAAAGCTAATGACTAATCCAATCAATCAGCTTAAGCCTTGGGATGCGATTAAATTCTTTAGTGTTGTTAGTGACTAGCGTCAAATTTAAGCTTAAAGCATGGGCTCCTATCAACGTATCAAGAGGACCTATAGGAGTTCCTTGCTTTTCTAGATCGGTTCTGAGTTTGCCATAAAAAAATGCAGCCATATGGTCAAAATCAGCTACTTCTAATGGCAGAATAAACTCGTCTAGGGCCGCTTTGTTTTGCTCTTGATATTGGCTTTTAGCAACTCCATCGCGCAACTCTGCCAATGTGATAGAGGAAATGCAAATATCACCCACTTGATAATCATTGAACTTTTGCAGTATATCTTTTGGTTTGTTTTTAATAATTGCGATGCAAATGTTTGTATCTAGCATTAGTTTCATGCAAACATATCTTCACGAATTTGTGGATCAGGCTGATTGCGATTAACCATAAAATCACTGCTGAATTTGTCTAAGCTGCTAGCAAGAACGTCCCAAGAGTGATTGGCTGGTATTAGTATCACCATATTGCCTAATCTTTTGATAATAACTTCGTCACCTTCAAATCGGAACTCCTTAGGCAGGCGTACTGCCTGACTTTGTCCATTTTGAAATAATTTGGCAGTTTTCATAAGCAACCCCTTAATATATATTTAAAGTATATACCTAAGGAAGGTGATGTCAAGTTGAGTTTTTTGGTAGATTCTGGTGTTCTTATTTAGCCCATTGCAGTACACGTCAGATCTTACTGATAGGCTGCTTAATTTGCATTGAGGTGGCTAGCGAAACTGCTCGGACAATTTGATTGCTGCTTGATTCTACTGCTATGATGCCCACTTAAGATATGTGATGAAAACAAAAAAGCACTTATCTTAACTCATTGAATAATAAGTAAAAATAAGTGCTTTTTATGTTTGGCGGAGAACGAGGGATTCGAACCCTCGATACAGGGTTAAGCCCGTATGCTTCCTTAGCAGGGAAGTGCCTTCGACCACTCGGCCAGCTCTCCGTTTATTCCAATTTCGCTTACATAGGCTTTCGCTTATGAGGGCGCGATATTACTTGAATTACAGACAAAAATCAACGACATCCTCAATCAATATTGACTGAAAAGGCTGGATTTTGTTTTATGCCGCTTCTAACTCAAATGCTTTGTGCAATACGCGCACAGCTAACTCTAAGTATTTCTCATCAATGACCACGGCAATTTTGATTTCAGACGTTGAAATCATTTGAATGTTGATGCCTTCTTCTGCCAATGTGCGGAACATTTGACTGGCAATGCCCACATGTGAACGCATGCCAACGCCTACGATAGAAACTTTAGCAATTTTATCGTCACCACGAATTTCGCGTGCGCCGATATGGCCTTGTACCTTATCATTCAAGATGGCCAAGGCTTTGTTCAAGTCGTTTTTATGCACAGTGAACGTGAAGTCGGTCGTGCCGTCCGCGCCTACATTTTGAATAATCATATCAACGTCGATATTCGCATCGGCGACTGGACCTAAAATTTGATAAGCAATGCCTGGTTTGTCAGGGGCGCCTAATACAGTAATTTTCGCTTCATCGCGGTTAAAGGCTATGCCTGAGATAATTGGTTCTTCCATATCGTTTTCCTTACCATCTTCTTCAAATGTAATCAGTGTGCCTTCGCCTTCTTCTTCAAAGCTTGAGAGCACGCGTAATTTAACTTTATATTTGCCGGCAAATTCAACCGAACGTATTTGCAATACTTTTGAACCTTGAGAGGCAAGCTCTAACATCTCTTCAAAAGTGATTGATTTTAGGCGGCGCGCTTCTGGCACCATGCGTGGGTCGGTGGTGTAAACCCCATCCACATCAGTATAGATTTGGCATTCATCAGCACCTAGTGCAGCGGCTAATGCTACTCCAGTGGTATCTGAACCGCCACGACCTAGCGTCGTAATGTTGCCATGTTCGTCCACCCCTTGAAAGCCAGCGACGACACATACATAGCCTGCATCTAAATCCGCTTTTAGATTGTGTTGATCAATATTCAAAATGCGGGCTTTGGTGTGTGCGTTGTCAGTGAGGATTTTCACTTGCGTGCCAGTGTAGCTTTTGGCTTTGATGCCAAGCTCAATTAAAGCCAGTGCAGTTAAACCGATGGTGACTTGCTCGCCAGTAGAAATAATGGTGTCAAGTTCACGTGGATCTGGTTCTGCCATTAACTCTTTAGCAAGGGTAATCAGTCGATTGGTTTCTCCGGATATTGCTGAAACTACCACCACAATCTGATGCCCCATTGCTTTATAGCGTGCTACGCGACGTGCTAATTCACGAATTCGCTCTGGATTCGCGACTGAAGTGCCGCCATATTTTTGTACGATTAGTGCCATGGTTAACTCTTTTTATTGACCTTAATTAAATTTGATACGCTATGCAATCTTGCTAGCGACCCACTCTTTTACACTTGCTAATGCTTTTGGTAATTGGCTAGCATCCGTGCCGCCCGCCATCGCCATATCTGGTTTGCCGCCACCTTTGCCGCCTACTTGGCTTGCCACATGATTGACTAAATCACCTGCTTTGATTCGATTGATTAAATCTGCAGTGACGCCAGCAGCTAAGCTTACCTTGCCATCACTACTTGAGGCTAAGACAATGACGGCAGATTTAAGTTTGTCTTTCAGCTTGTCCATGGTTTCGCGTAGTGTGTTTGCGTCTGCACCATCCAAGTTCGCTGCCAGTAATTTAAAACCGCCAATATCAATCGCCTGATCCGCTAAGTCATCCCCTTGGGCTGAGGCCAGTTTTGACTTTAAACGCGCTAATTCTTTTTCTAACGATTTCACGTGATCTAGAATTTGGACAATTTTGCCTGGCAATTCATGGACGGGTGATTTTAATTCATCTGCTGCAAGGTTGAGCAATGAGCGTTGTGTCTGCATTAATTTCAACGCGCCGTTTCCAGTAGTGGCTTCGATACGGCGAATACCCGAGGCTACCCCAGATTCACCGATGATTTTAAATAGGCCAATATCCCCTGTACGCGTCACATGCGTGCCGCCACATAGTTCGCGCGAACTACCGATATCTAGCACACGCACTTCGTCACCGTATTTCTCGCCAAATAGCATCATAGCGCCAGTTTTCTGCGCAGACTCTATATTCATCACACGCGCTTGCGTGGCTTGGTTGGTAATAATTTCTGCATTCACGATTTGCTCTACTTTAGCAATTTCTGCATCCGTCACTGGCACATTATGCACAAAGTCAAAACGAGTTTTCTCGGTATCTACCAGTGAGCCTTTTTGCTGTACATGCTCTCCCAAGACTTCGCGCAAAGCCTTATGCATGAGATGGGTGGCAGAGTGGTTACGTATGGTGTTGGCACGCGCTTGTGTATCCACTTTAGCTGCAATTTGATCGCCCACTTTTAAAGTGCCGGTACTTAGCACACCGTGATGGCCAAATACATGCGCTTGGATCTTTTGTGTGTCTTCCACTGCAAAAATGCCATCACTACTGCGTAAGATTCCACTGTCGCCAATTTGACCGCCAGATTCTGCATAGAATGGTGTGGTGTCTAGCACCACTACACCAAGATCACCTTCAGTTAACTGCGTGACAGCGATGCCGTCTTTATATAGCGCCAATACTTGTGCTGTGGTTTCTAAGGTTTCATAACCTTTAAAATCGGTTCCGGCACCACTGTATTCTAAGTTGGTGGCCATTTTAAATTTGCCCGCTGAGCGTGCTTGATCTTTCTGACGGCTCATTGCGGCATTAAAAGCGTCGCTATCAACAGTAACATTGCGCTCACGGCAGATGTCGGCAGTCAGGTCTAGCGGAAAGCCATACGTATCATGCAATTTAAAGGCGGTTTCACCGTTAAATATTTCTTGGGTATGACTGAGCTCAGCTTCTAATATGGCCATGCCATTATCAATGGTTTCAAAGAAGCGGTCTTCTTCTAGCTTTAACATCTCCATAATGCGCGTTTGATTCGCGACCAATTCAGGGTAAGCACTTCCCATGGAGGCTACTAAGTCAGGTACGATTTTATAGAAGAATGCCGCGCGTGCATTAAGTTTATAACCATGACGAATGGCGCGGCGAATAATCCGGCGGAGCACATAGCCGCGACCTTCGCTACTAGGAATGACGCCGTCTGCGATTAAGAAACTACACGCACGGATATGGTCGGCTAATACTTTGAGTGATGGGCTATTTAAATCGCTACTACGCGTTTCGCGTGCGGCGGCTTTAATGAGATCTTGAAATAGGTCAATTTCGTAGTTAGCGTGGACATGCTGCAATACCGCAGTGACACGCTCTAAACCCATACCCGTATCAACACTCGGTTTTGGGAGCTTGTGCATCACACCCGCTTCATCGCGGTTGAACTGCATAAACACATTGTTCCAAATTTCAATAAAGCGATCACCGTCTTCATCTGGACTACCTGGAGGGCCGCCGAAATGTTGTGGTCCATGATCGTAAAATATTTCGGTACAAGGTCCACAAGGCCCAGTGTCACCCATCATCCAGAAGTTATCTGAAGCGTAGCGTGCGCCTTTATTATCGCCGATGCGAATAACGCGCTCAGCAGGGACGCCCATGACTTTAGTCCAGATATCGTAGGCTTCGTCATCATCAGCATAGACGGTGACGGTCAATTTATCTTTAGGTAATTTAAATACTTCGGTCAGCAACTCCCAAGCGTAAGCAATTGCTTCTTCTTTGAAATAATCGCCAAAACTGAAGTTACCCAACATTTCAAAGAAAGTATGGTGGCGAGCGGTGTAGCCTACATTTTCTAAGTCATTATGTTTGCCACCTGCGCGTACACATTTTTGACTAGAGCTGGCGCGGGTATAAGGGCGTTTATCAAAACCTAGAAATACGTCTTTAAACTGGTTCATGCCAGCATTGGTAAATAACAGGGTAGGGTCACCTGCTGGGACTAGCGAGCTGGACGGCACAATTTGATGGCCTTTGGAGGCGAAAAAATCGAGAAATGCTTGGCGAATTTCGTTGGTGCTAGGGTTGCTACTCAGTTTAATCGTCATTTTTTATAGTTTTAGCGAATACAGCTTTAGCTTACTCGCCCTTAGTTTGGCTTAAAACCTGTTTAATAATATCAAAACCAAAACCGCGGCTTTGTAAAAATCTAGCGTGTTTGGCCCACTCTTCCCGAGTGGCCGGACTGTCTTTAAATTTCTTGCGCCACACCTCGCGCGCATTATCAAGTTCATTTACTTTAATTTGGCTTACCGCAGCTGCAATCAGATCATCGGCAATGCCTTTTTCACGGAGTTCGTTGGCGACACGCGCACTGCCAAATTTTGCTTTGCGCGCATGCACCAACTGCTCTGTAAACCGCGCATCGGATAACCAACCACGCGTTCTAAAATCATCCAACAATGCGCCGATGTCGTCATCCTCTTCGGCAAAGCTTTTAAGTTTTTTACCTAGCTCAGCGTAAGAATACTCACGCTTAGCTAAATAATCGAGCGCACGCTGGCGCAAACTTTTGGCTGGGCTGTAAATGAGATTGCCTTGCGTTTAAATGCTTGCTGACTAATCTTCCTCAGGACGTGCAGTTGGCATGGCTTCACTCACTGCTTTCAAATTGGCGCGAATTTTTGCGTCAATTTCATCAGCGACTTCAGGATGCGCTTTTAGGTATTCACGTGCATTGTCTTTACCTTGGCCAATTTTTTCGCCATTGTAGCTATACCAAGAACCCGCTTTTTCAACGAGCTTTAAATTAGAACCTAGCTCAATAATTTCGCCTTCGCGTGAAATGCCTTCGCCATACAAGATATCAAACTCTGCTTGTTTGAATGGAGGCGCTACTTTGTTTTTAATGACTTTAACGCGTGTCTCACTGCCAACGACTTCGTCACCTTTTTTGATGGCGCCAGTACGACGAATGTCTAAACGCACTGAAGCGTAGAATTTAAGTGCATTACCACCGGTAGTCGTTTCTGGGTTACCGAACATGACGCCGATTTTCATACGAATTTGGTTAATAAAGATCACCAATGTATTCGTGCGTTTGATATTACCAGTTAGCTTACGTAAAGCTTGGCTCATCAAGCGTGCTTGCAAGCCCATATGGCTGTCGCCCATTTCGCCTTCAATTTCAGCGCGGGGGGTTAATGCTGCTACCGAGTCAATAACTACGATATCTACTGAGCCTGAGCGCACCAACATATCGACAATTTCAAGCGCTTGCTCACCAGTGTCTGGCTGTGAAATTAAAAGATCAGGGACATTGACACCAAGCTTTGCTGCATATTGCGGGTCTAACGCATGCTCAGCATCGATAAATGCGGCTACACCGCCGGCTTTTTGCATTTGTGCAATCACTGAAAGTGTTAGCGTAGTTTTACCTGATGATTCTGGACCGTAGATTTCGACCACACGTCCGCGTGGTAAGCCGCCTATGCCAAGGGCAATATCAAGGCCTAAAGAACCTGTCGAAACGGACTGTATATCTTCGCCTATGTTGCTGTCGCCCATACGCATAATAGAGCCCTTGCCAAATTGCTTTTCGATCTGCGCTAATGCTGCGGCAAGTGCCTTGCTTTTGTTATCATCCATATGGTTTTGCCTTTGAGTTTTCTGATTAATTTCTGACTGCAATTATTTCATAAATCTAGGCTTAAAGTAAGCGTAATTAATGTTTCTAAGGCATGAATAACCGACTGTTGACGAATGGTTTCTCGATTTCCAGAAAAGTGCTGAGTCTGCGTCATTATTTGTTGCCCATCCCCTCGATTAAAGCCTTTTGGGGTACTAAAGCCAAAACACACGGTGCCGACAGGCTTAATTACTGTACCGCCATTGGGACCCGCAATACCAGTGATGGCAATGGCCACTTGCGCATGACTATGTTGGTAGGCGCCTAACGCCATTTCTGCCGCGACTTCCTCGCTGACCGCGCCATGTTCGCTTAATGTTTGTGCGCTTACCCCTAACATTTCTTGTTTAGCGACATTGCTGTAGGTCACATAACTGCGCTCAAACCAAGAGGAACTTCCGGGGATCGCAGTGATATATTGTGCCAGCATACCGCCGGTGCAAGACTCTGCCAAAGTTAGCATGAGGTTGTGTGATTTTAGGCACTGACCTAAGTTGGAGGACAGGGTTAATATTGTGTCGTTATCCACACCAAGGCCTCTAGACAAATGATGGCATAAATTGCAGCCAATAAATCATCAAACATCACACCAAAACCATTTTTGAGTTTGGCATCACATTGCCGAATCGGGTAGGGTTTCCAAATATCAAATAGGCGAAATAACAGAAAAGCCGCAAGCCACCACTCCCACTCTACTGGGCAAAAGGTGAGAACTAAAAGCATGGCAACAATCTCATCCCAAACAATACCGCCGTGATCAACCACCCCTAAGGCTTTACCGGTGATGCTACAAATAGGAATGCCAATGAGAAATAAGACGGCGATCAACGTCCATTGCATAGATAGCGGCAATGCTTCAGTCATCCATGCCAACGGAAGCGCCATTAAGGTGCCAAAGGTGCCTGGTGCTTTTGTGGCTAAGCCGCTACCAAACCCCAATCCTACGAAATGGGCAGGGTGTTGCAATAGAAACTGTAGATTGGGAGTTTTAGCTAAAGTGGTCAAAACCGGTTTCCTTTAATTCTAGAACTTCGCCATCTAGGCCAAGTAAACGGACACCAGTACCGGAGATCATCTGGCCAATCATGGTTAAAGGCAAATTAAGATGTGTACTTAATTTGAGAATTTCAGCCCGTTTAGTTGGCGCGGCGCTAAAACAAAGTTCGTAATCATCACCACCTGCCAATATCATTTTTAATAGCTGTGGGTCGCGTAACCCTCTGTCGAAAATAACGTTCTTCGAATACGGAATCTCAGTGAGCTTAAGGCAGGCGCCGAGCTTGGATGCCTCTAGGATATGTCCTAAGTCACCCAGTAGGCCATCAGAAATATCAATAGCACTATGCGCAATGCTACGTAAAGCTAAACCTAATGCTACTCTGGGTTCGGGTGTATCAAGCGCCTGCTTACAGACTGCCAATAGTGCCTCTGGTAATGTACATTTCCCTTGCAGGTGCGCTAAAGCCAGTGCCGCGTCACCGAGTCGTCCGGAAACCCAAATATCATCATCCAACTGCGCGCCATTACGTTTTAATGCTTTGCCATTAGGGACTTCCCCTATGATTTGCACGCTGATGGTTAAGGGTCCTCGTGTAGTGTCGCCCCCAATTAAATCCACATCAAAGGCTTGGGCACAGGCAAAGAATCCTGCGGAAAACTGTTGCAACCATACTGGGTCATTATTAGGTAAGGCGATTGCTAGCGTTGCCCACTTAGGGTCAGCGCCCATCGCGGCCATGTCGGAGACATTGACTGCTAGGGATTTCCAGCCAATAGAGTAGGGGTTGGCATCTTCAAAAAAATGGGTGCCAGCAACCAGCATGTCACTGGAAATGGCAAGTTGCATGGAGGTATGACAGGAAATTAAGGCTGCGTCATCCCCTATACCAAGATCGGTATGCTTGGTAGTGCGGGTAAAATGCTGCCGTATTAAATCAAATTCTGACATGGGAAGTTACGCCGATTTTGGTGTAGCAGATTTAGGTCGGAATGCTTTCACTATCGGCTCATGCGTTTCTATAAATGGTGCGCCAATTAAATCTAAACAATAAGGCACGGCAGCAAATATGCCATGCACTGTCGTTAGGCCAGATTCGTCTTTTAGCCCTTCTAATGTTTGTGCAATTGCTTTGGGTTGGCCCGGCAAGTTGATGATTAAACACTGCTTACGAATCACCGCTACTTGTCTCGATAGAATGGCAGTGGGTACAAAATTTAAACTAATCTGGCGCATCTGCTCACCGAAGCCCGGCATCACTCTGTCGGCTACCGCTAAAGTGGCTTCAGGAGTGACGTCACGCAAAGCGGGGCCCGTACCGCCGGTTGTTAATATCAAGTGACAATCTTCATGATCAACGAGATCGCGCAAGGTCAATTCAATGTCAGCTTGCTCATCTGCAATCAAGCGCGTCAAAATTTGTTTAGGTGTTATAACGGCTTTGTCCAGCCAATACTCAAGTGCTGGAATGCCTTGGTCGGCATAGATGCCGCGACTCGCTCGGTCGCTAATCGAGACTAAGCCAATTTTAATGAATTGTTTTGTCATTCATGTGTCGTATAGTTTAAATTAATGTTTAATCATACCATCACCAATCAAAAAGGACTTTTTCATGGCATTTATTCCTCGTGATAACCACCGTCAACAATCAGAAGTGATCGTCAAAGTGAGTAAGACTAAGTTAATGATTTGCAGTTTATTGTTACTCAGTCTAGGGGCAATATTATTCACATCACAGTCACATGCGACTGAACCCAACTTGTATGAGAAAAACTATAAAGAACAAAATAGTGGTCAATTAAAGTCACTGGAAGCGAATCCAGACACGAAAATGTATGTTAGTAACCATAAGGAAGATGACAACATTAGTATGCTGGAAAATGGTTATGACATGATTGGCTCTTCAGGTTTTGATGGTGTGGCAGTGCCTGTTGAAGGCGCACTGGAACTTGGCCGAGCGATTAAAGCGGATACGGTTTTAGTTTACAGTAAATATGCACCGACAAAAACCTCCGCCTCTAAAATCCAACTGGTGAGAGAAGCCGCCAAACATGGTGGTGAAATTGATGCCAAAGATTTTGTAGAAGAACCTACGCAACACAAGTATTACGCCAGCTACTGGGCTAAATTGCCTATGCCGATATTGGGTGTGCATATTATCAAGCTAACAAAAAAAACAAGTGATGGTGAAGTTGCCGTGAGTAAAGTGGAGCCTGGCCTGAAAGTTATTGCGGTCATTAAGTCTTCTCCAGCGGCCATTGCGAAGATTGTGAAAGATGATGTTCTTCTCTCAATAGGGGATGTGGCATTGGAGAAACCAGATGATTTGTTTGGAGCAGTGCGGCGGTATGCAGGTCAAACGGTCATGTTGAAGGTAGGGCGTGATGGCGCAATTATGAATATTGATGTGGCTTTAAATTCAAGCAAAAAATAGCTAACAGTTACGCTTGGTAGCGCCTGCCGATTAAAGCAGGCGCCAAGTGTTTCATATCCTCGTCAGCGATGCTTTCGTCGTCAGTTTGCACTGTGCTTTGCGTGACTTCGCGCAATATTTTGAATATTTCACGGCTGCTTTTAGGTGGCTTACCAGCGGCGAGCTCTTTTTGAGCATTGCGTACCAAGGTGCGTAACTGTTGAATGTCAGTGTGAGGGTATTTTGCAATAAATTCTGAAAGGACATTGGCGTCAGCAATCATGCGATCACGCCAGTTTTCTAGTCCATGAAAATAAGCATTTTCAGCAGTATGTTTGCCATCCCATCTGGCAAGCTGTTCTAAGATGGGCGCGTTATCAATTTCGCGCATTAATCTGCCTAAATATTGCTTATGTCGCCTAGTGGCACCATTAGCAGTAATTTTCTTGGTATCTAAAATAGCCGTTAGTACCGTATCTGGTAAGTCTAATTTAAGTAGTTTATCTTTAGGTAATGCAGATAGACGTACGCCCAAGTCTTGTTGTGCGTCTGCCTCAGCTTTCAATTGGGTTTTGCTGATAGGGGTATCCGCTTCCAAAGTGGCCGCTAAATTGGCATCCTGATTGAAATCAATGCCTGTGTTTGTCTTTTTAGGTTTCATGGTGGGGTATGATAGCATTTTTGCGCACTGGTTTAGCGTGCGCTGGGCTTATTTGGCAAGAGTACTTATTAATATGACGGGGCAATATGGCAGATTCTGGTTTTAGTTATAGTTTAGATGAAATTAAGCAGATGTCTGCGGATGTGCTTAAAGTAGCCAAAGGGTATGGTGCCAGTTCCGCAGAAGCCGAGCTGAGCTTAAGTATAGGACAGAACGTTTCTGTGCGCTTAGGGCAAACCGAAACCATCGAATATAACCGTGATAAAGGAATGTCGGTTACAGTGTATTTTGGCCAACAAAAGGGACATGCCAGCACCTCTGATTTAAGTGCACAAGCATTAAAAGATACCGTGTTAGCCGCTTGCAATATTGCTAAATATACCGCTAAAGATGAGTTCTGTGGCCTGGCCGATGCCAACTTAATGGCTAAAGATATTGAGGATTTAGATCTTAATCATCCGTGGCAGATTTCAGTAGAAGAAGCGGTGGCTATTGCTCAAACCTGTGAGTCCTCGGCAATGGATGTTGATCCGCGCATTAATAACTCTGAAGGTGCCAGCGTTTCAACTGGAAGTGGTTACTTTGCCTACAGTAACAGCCATGGTTTTACTGGCGGATATGCTAGCTCACGCCACGGTATTAGTTGTTCAGTGATTGCCGAAGATGACGATAATATGCAGCGTGATTACTGGTATAGCACTGCACGAGCATCATCAGATCTAGATACACCATTACATATTGGAAAAATAGCAGGTGAGCGGACGGTGCGGCGCCTAAATTCTAAAAAGATTAAAACTTGTCAGGTGCCAGTGTTATTTGAGGCGCCCTTAGCTAGTGGCTTGATTTCATCATTGGTTAGTGCTATTTCAGGGGGGAATTTGTATCGTAAGTCCTCATTTTTACTTGATAGCTTAGGTAAGCAGGTCGCGAGTTCATTGCTAAATATCTATGAAGACCCCCATTTACTTCGTGGTTTAGCTAGCAGTCCGTTTGATAATGAAGGTGTGGCAACTTATTCCCGCCAACTGGTCAAAGATGGCATATTGCAGGGCTATGTATTGGGCAGTTATTCAGCGCGTAAGTTGGGAATGAAAACTACAGGCAATGCGGGTGGCAATCACAATTTAATTGTGCAATCTGGACCTACTGATTTTGCTGGATTACTAACACAAATGGGCACTGGTGTATTAGTGACTGAGTTGCTGGGTAGTGGTATGAATATGGTGACTGGTGATTACTCTAGAGGTGCTGCTGGTTTTTGGGTGGAAAATGGTGTGATTGTACATGCGGTCGAAGAAATTACCATTGCAGGCAATATGGCCGATATGTTGAAGTCGATTATCGCCATCGGTAATGATGTGCTAGTGCAGGGATCTAAACAGGTAGGCTCTATATTGATTGAGCGTATGACCATCGCTTCAGATTAAGTTTATTAAAGAGCAACGCCTTGACTATCAAACAGCCCCTCAAATAAGATTGAGCTTAAGTAGCGCTCTCCAGAATCAGGTAATACCACCACTATGATTTTACCTGCATGCTCAGTGCGCTGAGCATAACGTATGGCCACAGCGACAGCTGCGCCGCATGAAATGCCAGCAAGTATTCCCTCTTCCTTAGCCAATCGTTGCGCGTAAAGAACTGCCTCTTCATTACTCACTTGCTCAATTTCATCCACCACAGATAGGTCAAGTACACTAGGCACAAAACCTGCTCCTATCCCCTGAATCTTATGCGGACCTGGCTTGATATCCAAACCGGCTCGATGCTGAGTAAGCACTGGACTAGCTGCAGGCTCAACAGCGACAGTCAGAATAGATTTGCCCTGAGTTCTTTTAATGTAACGTGATACACCGGTAATCGTGCCACCGGTGCCTACGCCCGATACGAAAATATCAATCTTGCCCTCGGTATCTTCCCAAATCTCTGGCCCAGTAGTCGTTTCATGAATATCTGGGTTAGCCTGATTTTTAAATTGCTGCAGCAGTACATAACGATTAGGGTCAGAAACGGCAACCTCTTCAGCTTTCGCAATCGCACCGCTCATCCCTTTGGCACCTTCAGTCAGAATCAGCTTTGCACCATAGGCAACCAGTAATTTACGTCGCTCTATACTCATGGTTTCTGGCATAGTTAATGTTAACGGAATACCCTTTGCTGCAGCTACAAAAGCTAGCGCAATCCCCGTATTGCCGCTGGTTGGCTCAATCAACTCTTTGCCTGGCCCTAGCAATCCACGCTGTTCCGCGTCCCACACCATCGCAGCCCCAATACGGCATTTCACAGAATAGGCTGGATTACGTCCTTCAATTTTCACCAGTACTGTGGCATTTGCCCCATCAGTAATATGATTTAACCTAACGAGCGGCGTATGCCCTATAGACTTTGCATTATCCTCAAACCATTTAGTCATTTTATGCCCCTTCAATATTTCATTACGTAAGCAGTAATATCCACTTGATGTTATTAGATTACTTTAGCAAAACTGTTGCATCATATTTAATAATAATTTCTTATTTGTATATATTTTTTTCGTATATTTTGTAGATAAAAGGATAAGTGAATTGAATCTGCCTTATACAGGCGTTGGATTAAGGTGCTTCAGACCCAAGCGGACTGTTATTTCTAAAAAGAAGGCTAGAATTTTTGACCGCTACTTTTTAATTAATTTAAATAAGTAAATGCCGGCAGTCATTGAGCCTACAAATAAGAATGTTTGTATATTACCAAAAAATAAAGATGTAACCGCAGGGGCTGGGCAATAACCTACCATCCCCCAACCAATTCCAAATAAAGCAGAACCAATGATTAATGACTGATCAATATCTGTTCTTTTGGATATTTCCAGATCTAAATCAAGAAATGATGCTTTCATTATTTTGGCATAGTTAAAAGCAAAGTAACTGACTGCTATTGCTGAAATCATGACAAGCACTAATGATGGATCCCAATGTTCACCCACTGTTAAGAAACCAATAATCTTAGAGGGGTTGGTCATTTGAGAAACGATGAGACCAAGTCCAAATAAAATGCCGGCTAATAAGGAAATGAAACTACTCATACAAATAAGTGCTGTATTAAAAAGACAGTTAGCACCCCGAAA
>Ga0364866_10408_pt1 | contig 27768 bp, 23 predicted proteins | sample ExccelAu500001D3_3_FD_206913 | JGI IMG/M metagenome (GOLD analysis project Ga0364866, IMG submission 206913) | Enriched cells from Trout Bog Lake Hypolimnion, Wisconsin, USA - BchlTB.Aug13.5000.01.D3 | ecosystem: Environmental > Aquatic > Freshwater > Lake > Hypolimnion/Profundal zone | place... | reverse complement strand
AGTTCTTCCATTTCTGTGAATAAATGCATCTTCTGTGAGTGGCAGGTGATAATGGATAATATACCTGATATTAGGAATATCCAGCCCCCTGGCAGCCAGATCTGTAGTAACCAGTACATTGGATGTACCATTCCGGAATTTGCTTAATGCAGCATCCCTTTCGTGCTGTTCCAGTGCTCCGTGATAATACACATTGATAATGCCGCTTTCTTTTAATGATTCGCTGGTCCGCTGTACAGATTCCCGGTGATTTAAAAAAACAATGGCTGATTGGTTACCCAGTTTACAGATTAACCGAAACAGGGTATCCAGTTTATCCTTATCATCACTGTATACCGCTTTTATAGCCAGCATTTCAGGTTTATCCTCTTCCCGCAGAAAATTGAGTTTTTCCGGATGCTGCAACCCTAAAAAAGCAGGTATTTGAACAGATTCAGTGGCCGAAGTGAGTATCCGTTTTTTAATATTTTTTAAAGAACCGGTTACAAACGACATTTCTTCTTCAAATCCCATTTCAAGGGATTTATCAAATTCATCCAGTATCAGGGTTTCAATACTATCTGTGGTAATATTACCCCTGCGGATATGATCGCCCAAACGGCCCGGAGTACCTACTAAGATTGCTGGTGGCTGTACCAGGTTATTTTCCTCGGTTTCCCTTAAATGACCGCCATAACAGGAAGTTATTTTTAAGCCGGTACGCATGGATTTAAATACTTTTTCAATCTGTTGTGCCAGTTCACGGGAAGGGACAATAATCAGGGCCTGTGTCTTTTTATTATTGCTATCCAGTGTTTTTAAAACCGGCAATAAAAAGGCCAGTGTTTTACCGGACCCGGTGGCAGATAATAAGATGAGGTCATTTTCATTTTCTGCGGCTGCCATTGCTGCCAGCTGCATTTCATTTAATGCGGCTATATCGAGGTGTTCCAGAATTGTATCAATGGAATAAGATTCATTTTGCATCCTGCAAAGGTACGATTTGTATTTTGAAGCACTATTTAAGCATCATTGCACAAAAACTGGAGTCCTAGCATTGCGGCTTTTTGCGGTTAATTGCACTACATTTGAGTTTATATTCAACAAACAGATGTTTCCATTACACCAAAACCCAGGAAGAACTGTCAGATATGGTAACCATGAAATGTTATTTTTTTCAGGGTATGCTTATCTGGGGCTTAATCATCATCCAGCTTTTGTTGAATCATTAAAATCAGGTATTGATCAGTATGGTGCAGTATATCCCAGTTCAAGAATTTCCAATACTCCCCTGGAATTGTATCAGCGCACTGAAATGTATTTATCAGAGTTAACAAAAACAAAGGATACCGTCTTATTTCAGAGTGGTTTTTTAGCCGGTAAAGCAGCATTGGAAACAATACTGCCCGGAAGCAGGATATACAGTTCCCCATTTTGTCACCCTGCAATCCGAACAGGACAAACCAGTGAAGGATCTTTTGATCAATGGGCAGCTTCTGTTTTACCGCAAATAAATTTATTAGAGGGATCTATTGTTCCTGTTATCATCAGCGATGCAGTAAACCCAATAACTGCAGAAGTTTATGATTTTTCATTTCTTTCCCATATCAGTCGCCCGGTACTTTGTATAATTGATGATAGTCATGGAATTGGAATTCTGGGGTCAGGTGGCGAAGGCATCAGTGGCCGTTTACCCCACAATAAAAGGGTGGAATATATGATAACCTATTCCTTATCCAAAGCGATGAATATACAGGCAGGGGCAGTTAGTTGCTCTAGTACTGAGAGGGCTGATGCACTGCGGAATACCGGTTGGTATGCTGCCACTACACCACCAGCTCCTTCCCTGCTCTTTGCCTTGCTGGAAACTAAGGAAATTTACAGGGAACAACTATTGAAATTAAAAGATAATATACAATTTTTACAACAACTGATTGCTGACAAGTCCGGCATTTTTCACCATCCCGAACTTCCGGTTTTAGTCTTGTCTGAAGCACTGGATGAAGATTATTTTACTGCAAAAAAAATAGTTATATCCTCTTTTGCCTACCCCAATCCGCAAGGCAGAAAAATAAACCGGGCAGTGATTACCGCTTTACATACGAAAGAAGACCTGATGAAACTTATGGAAGCCATTGGATAACTTGCTAAAACTCTCCTACATTCGCTATTCTTAAATTAAATCTTAAAATCTGACCAATGCCAGCCTATTTCTTTTACGGAGAAGATGAATTAACAGTAAGCAAAGCAATGGCTATTGCCAATGGAAGCCTGACAGGTACATTCAATGAATCTACCCGTAAAAAAATATTAGCCAGTCAGGAACATGTAGCCAATATTGTAAAAGCCAATAAAACAGTATATGGCATTAATACCGGTTTTGGTGCATTAGCCAATACCAAAATATCTGAAGCCGACACCATTACCCTTCAATATAAAATATTACAGAGCCATAGTGTGGGAGTGGGCAATATGATACCCACCCAAATTGCCAAACTGATGATGATTTTGAAAGTGCAGGCATTAAGCAAGGGTTTCTCGGGTGTACAGCTCAGCACATTGGAAAGAATTGTATGGCATATTGAAAATAATATCATTCCACTGGTACCTGAAAAAGGAAGTGTGGGAGCTTCCGGCGACCTTGCCCCGCTGGCTCATTTGTTTTTACCACTGATTGGATTAGGGGAAGTGGAATACCAACAGAACAAAATATCTGCAGCTGCCATTCTGGAAGAAATGCAGCTGCAACCTATTCAATTAGGCCCCAAAGAAGGGCTTGCGTTAATTAATGGCACCCAGTTTATTGCTGCTTTTGCTACCAAAGCCATTGAAAGGTTTCATAACCTGCTGGATGCGGCTGATATTATTGGTGCCATGAGCCTGGAAGCACTAACCGGTACAAAAGCCCCATTCGATGAAAGGTTACACCAGCTCCGGCCTTTTAAAGGGAGTAGTTTAGTGGCTCAAAGGCTGAGGCATATTCTTTCTGGTTCTGAGATTATGCAAAGCCATGTGGATTGCGGAAGGGTTCAGGATCCGTATAGTTTACGTTGTATGCCCCAGGTTCATGGCGCTTCCCGTAACAGCTGGCTGCACCTGAAAGAACTGACCGAAATTGAATTGAATAGTGTTACAGATAATCCTGTTATTTTAAATGAGGAAGAAACCATCAGCGGGGGTAATTTTCATGGTCAATTATTGGCTTTACCACTGGATTATGCCTGTTTTGCAGCAGCTGAACTGGGTAATATTTCGGACAGGAGATGCTATTTACTACTGGAGGGGAAATGGGGATTACCCTTGTTGCTGATGAATGATGTGGGACTGAACAGTGGTTTTATGATTCCTCAATACACCACAGCAGCATTGGTTACAGAAAACAAAACCATGTGTTTCCCGGCTTCTGCAGACAGTATTCCTACTTCATTAGGGCAGGAAGACCATGTAAGCATGGGTAGCATCAGTGGAAGGAAACTGCACCAGATACTGGATAACCTGGAATATATTCTTTCAATTGAACTTTTGTCTGCCGCCCAGGCCATTGAATTCAGAAGGCCACTAAAAAGTAGTCCCATACTGGAATTTGCACATGCATACCTGCGTGGGCATGTTGGATTTGCACAGGAAGACCGGCTTTTTGCCAATGATATCATCAGTATTAAAAAAATTATTGCAGATTATTCCTTTGTACAATCCTGCAGCGGATTTACGAAAAAAGAAAATATTCAACTTAATGCCGGTTTCCCTGAATTTAATATAGAATAAGCCTTTTATAGCCTATCAATAAGTCACAATACAGTAAAATACCTGTTAATTTTCTAAATAAATTTTGCCTATAATATTTATAGACTATATTTGTACACTAAAATCATAGACAAGTATAAGCATGGCTTTTCCCGCTCCCATAAAGTATATGTGTTTCTGTTGTTGTTAATTACTTTTACAACAGTTTATCTCATTTTTCATTGATTTAATTCTATTATGACACATATACAGACAGAAAAATTAACCGCATTAAAAGATCAGCTCAACCAACTAAATGTAGAAGAAGGCCTCCGTTTTATTACCAAAGCATTTTCAACAGGAGTAACCTTTTCTACCAGTTTCAGTTTTGAAGACCAGGCCATTACTCATGCCATTCTTTCTCAGGAGCTGAACATTGATATTTTCACCTTAGACACAGGCAGGTTATTTGCAGAAACCTATTCCGTTTGGAACAATACCAATGAACGGTACCATAAAAATATAACTGCTTATTATCCGCAAAATCAATCACTGGAAAAACTGGTAGCTGATAAAGGTCCCAACTCCTTTTATGAGTCTGCTGATAACAGAAAAGAATGCTGTTTCATCAGAAAAGTTGAGCCCTTAAAAAGAGCTTTGGCTGGTAAGCAAGTTTGGATTACTGGCGTAAGAGCTGAACACTCTCTTGCCAGAACCAGCCTTGAAATAGTGGAATGGGATGCGTCAAACCAACTTATTAAGTACAATCCGCTTTTGCATTGGAGTACGGAAGATGTAAAAAAATATATCACTAAACATAATATACCATACAATATTTTGCATGATAAAGGTTTTATCAGCATTGGATGCGCCCCCTGCACCAGGGCTATTAAAGCCGGTGAAGATTTCAGGGCAGGAAGATGGTGGTGGGAAGATAACAGTAAAAAAGAATGTGGCTTACACAGCAGGTAAATCAGGGAAGGAATAAAATAAATAAAACCAATGAACAAGTATAAATTAGATTACTTAGAACAATTAGAATCCGAAGCGATTCACATTTTCAGGGAAGTGGCAGGCCAGTTTGAACGCCCCGCACTGCTATTTAGTGGAGGCAAAGATTCCATTACCCTGGTACAGCTGGCATTAAAAGCCTTCAGGCCGGGCAAATTTCCCTTTCCATTAGTGCATATTGATACAGGCCATAATTTTCAGGAAGCCCTTGATTTCAGGGATGCCATGGCGGAACAGTTAGGCGAGAAATTAATTGTCAGAAAGGTAGCTGACACTATAAAAACCAAACAATTAACCGAACCCAAAGGAAAGTTTGCGAGCCGTAATGCATTGCAAACCTTTACCCTTTTGGATACCATTGAAGAATTTGAATTTGATTGTTGTATTGGAGGGGCCAGGCGTGATGAAGAAAAGGCCAGGGCCAAAGAAAGAATATTTTCTGTGAGGGATGAATTTGGACAATGGAACCCCAAATTACAAAGGCCGGAATTATGGAATATCTATAATGGAAAAATTAATAAAGGAGAAAATGTAAGAGTATTCCCTATCAGTAACTGGACGGAATTGGATGTATGGAATTATATCCGCAGGGAAAAAATTGATCTTCCTTCCATCTACTTTTCCCATGAAAGGGAAGTACTGGAACATGAAGGACAACTGGTAGCATTGTCAGAATTTATCCAGCTGGAACCTACTGATAAAATATCAACCAAAAGAGTAAGGTACAGAACAGTTGGGGATATGACCTGTACTGCTGCTGTAGAATCAGAAGCATCTAATATTGAAGATATTATTAAAGAAATTGTTGCCACTAAAACCAGTGAACGCGGTGAAACCAGAATTGATGATAAGGTAAGTGAAGCTGCAATGGAAGACAGAAAAAAGAACGGATACTTTTAACTAAAAAAAATTATGGACATACTTAGATTTATTACAGCAGGAAGTGTGGATGACGGAAAAAGCACTTTAATCGGGCGATTATTATATGATAGTAAAAGTATCATGATCGACCAATTGGAAGCCATTGAAAAACAAAGCAGGAATAAAGAAGATGGTGAAATAGACCTGGCTTTACTTACAGATGGATTAAGGGCTGAAAGGGAACAGGGTATTACCATTGATGTAGCTTATAAATATTTCTCCACTCCAAAACGGAAATTTATCATTGCAGATGCTCCTGGCCATATTCAGTATACCAGAAATATGATTACAGGTGCCTCCAATGCCAACCTGGCCATTATCCTAATTGATGCAAGAAACGGAGTGATTGAACAAACCAGAAGGCATAGTATTATTGCCAGTTTACTGGGGATTAAACATATTGTGGTGGCTATTAATAAAATGGACCTGGTAAATTATTCTCAGGATATTTATAACAATATTGTGATTGACTATGCACAGGTTGCCAATTCACTGAAGCTGGAAAATGTAAGTTATATCCCCATCAGCGCAATTACCGGAGATAATATAGTAGAGAAGACTGAAAAACTTTCCTGGTTTGAAGGGGAAAGTCTGTTATCCTTTCTGGAAGCTGTGGAAGTACAAACAGATACAGATCTGCAGCATGCCCGATTCCCGGTTCAATATGTAATCAGGCCCCAGACTGAAGAATTGCATGATTACCGTGGCTATGCAGGAAAAATTGTAAGTGGTATTTATAAAAAAGGGGACAGTGTAATTGTTCAGCCGGCTGGTATTGAATCCCGGATATCTAAAATAGAAATTGGCGGCAAAGAGGTGGAAGAAGCATTCGCACATCAGAGTGTGGTCATTCACCTGGAAGATGATATTGATATCAGCAGGGGTGATTTGATTGCCAAAAAAGATGAGTTACTGCAGGTGGAACAGGAATTTGATGTTCTGCTTTGCTGGATGGATAATAAACCATTAAAAGCAGGAAATAAATATATTTTACAGCATAACTGTAAAACGATCCGGAGTGTAGTAAAAAATATCGAATACAAACTGGATGTTAATACCCTGCAGAAAGAATATGATTTTGAAAAAATAGGTTTGAATGATGTAATCAGAGCTACCATTAAAACTGCTGCTCCGCTTGCTTATGACACCTATAAAACCTTACAGGAAAACGGAGGGGCTATTTTAATAGATGAAACCAGTTTGGTTACTGTAGGGGCCTGCATGATTCAATAATTATTTAAGAATTAAACTGTTGTTTATGACAAAAGAGAGCTTTATCAGTAAACTATTTATTCAAAATACAAAATCCTTTTCCACTTTTCCGGATAAGGAATCTGCAGAGAAATTCATCGATGGGTTATTTGACTTTTTATTCTTTCCTAAAAGTGTAAAGCATAAAGTAGTAAGCGACCTGGAGAAAGATTTTGAATTGTTTAAAGGACAGTTCGCCAGTCTGGTATATGATGTTTTGTATGATGGCAATAAAGTGGATGAAGTGGCAGATACTTTTTTTGAAGCAATCCCTGATATTTATCAGAAGCTGATTAAAGATGCTTATGCTGTACTCAACTTTGATCCTGCAGCCAAATCACTGGAAGAAGTTTTGGTTGCGTATCCCGGATTTTATGCTACTGCTATTTATCGTTTATCTCATCAGTTGTACCAGCAGAATATTAAAATATTACCCCGTTTATTTACTGAATATGCCCATAGTAAAACAGGGATTGATATTCACCCGGGTGCTAAAATTGGGGAGTCTTTTTTTATTGACCATGGCACTGGTATTGTAATCGGCGAAACAACGATCATTGGCAATAATGTAAAACTTTATCAGGGTGTTACACTGGGTGCTTTAAATGTGGCCAAGGAACTGGCAAAAACAAAACGCCATCCCACAATTAAAGACAATGTGATCATTTATTCCGGTGCAACCATTCTGGGAGGCGATACTACGATAGGGCACGATAGTGTAATAGGTGGCAATGTATGGTTAACATACAGTGTACCCTCATTTTCAATTGTATATCATAAAAGTGAAGTAAGGGTTAAAGATAATAATCCTTTACCGGAAGCTTTGAATTTTGTGATTTAATAATATAGTACTCAATCAATATTCAGCTGAATGGAAATTTTATTCTGAATTCATTCAACTTAAATAAACTAAAAATCATGAAAGCAAACAGCATTTTAGAAACAATTGGAAACACACCGCATGTACGTATCAATAATCTGTACGGCGATGAATCTAATGTATGGATCAAACTGGAAAAAACAAATCCGGGATCCAGTATTAAAGACCGTATTGCGTTGGCAATGATTGAAGATGCCGAACAAAAAGGTTTACTGAAAAAAGATAGTGTAATCATTGAACCTACCAGTGGAAATACAGGTATTGGCCTGGCACTGGTTGCTGCCGTAAAAGGATATAAGATCATACTGGTAATGCCGGAAAGTATGAGTATTGAAAGAAGAAGATTAATGGCATTATACGGAGCAGAATTTGTACTTACTCCCCGTGAAAAGGGGATGAAAGGTGCTATAGAAAAAGCAAAAGAACTGGGTGAATCAACACCAAACTCCTGGATTCCGCAACAATTTGACAATCCGGCAAATACAGAAATACATAGAAAAACCACTGCACAGGAAATACTGAATGACTTTCCGGAAGGATTGGATTACCTGATTACAGGTGTAGGTACTGGCGGACATATTACCGGTGTGGCTGAAGTATTAAAAGCAAAGTTTCCAAACCTAAAAGTATTTGCAGTAGAACCTGAACTTTCTCCTGTATTAAGTGGTGGTACACCAGGCCCGCATCCTTTACAGGGAATTGGTGCCGGATTTGTACCTTCTATTTTAAATACTGCTATTCTGGATGGCATCATTCAGGTGAGCAAAGACGAAGCGTTTGACTATGCACAGCGTGCGGCAAAGGAAGAAGGGATTTTAGTAGGTATTTCTACAGGAGCTTCTTTAGCTGCCGTTGCTAAAAAACTGGCAGAAGTACCTAAAGGCTCCAGGGTACTGACCTTTAATTACGATACTGGTGAAAGATATTTATCAATAGACGGATTATTTTAAAGTTAGCTTCAGCTTTGAACCAGTTGCTTTCTGTAAATTCAAAATAGTAATGATGGTGCTTACAGATAGCAGTTGTTTCAAAGCTGTTTTTACAAATTCAATCATGTTACCACAACTACAACAACCGGGGAAAGTAATCCTGGCAGGTGCCGGAACAGGCGATCCTGATTTAATTACTATTAAAGCTGTCCGCTATTTGCAACAGGCAGATATTATATTAACCGACAGGTTAGTAAGTAAAGAAATTTTAACCCGCTACGCGAATCCCTTAGCGGAGATTATACCTGTAGGTAAACAATGCAGAAGGGGTATCTCTACTCCCCAAAAAACAATCAATGAGCTTATGATTGAATTTGCTAAACAGGGTAAATTGGTTGTGCGGCTGAAAGGGGGTGATGTATCCATTTTTTCCAATATACTGGATGAATTGCAAGCCTTAAAAGCACATAATATTCCATTTGAGATAATACCTGGAGTTACAGCTGCACTGGGGGCTGCAGCCTATACAGGAATCCCGTTAACTGCAAGAGACCATGCAACTGCAGTTCGTTTGCTTACTTTCTATAAATCAACAGTAGTTACTGAAGATTACTGGAAGGAACTGTCACAGACAGACGATACACTGGTTTTTTATATGAGCTCCGAAACACTGGATGATGTGGTGAAAAAATTAACCGATAATCATATTGCAGCAGATAAATTACTGGCTGTGGTGGAACAGGCTACCACGCCTTTTCAAAAAGTATACATCTCTAATCTTTATGAATATAACACTACCTTAAAAAACAAAACTTATATATCCCCTTCTTTGGTTATCATAGGCAAAGTAGTGAACCTGCATCAGGAATTTTCCTGGTTTAACAGCAATAATCAGGAAAGTGAATATTACTTTAAACCTTTAACAGGTTCCGGTTATATACTGGATATAAAAAATGAAAATATTCTTGTTGCATAAATCCAATTTAGTATCTGAAATAACTGTGAAAAGGCAGCTATTCTTTAACGCATTAATAAACAAACCATGCCAGGCATATTAGACTTAGTGGGTAATACTCCAATAGTTGAATTAAAAAGAATCCCGGTCAATAAAAATGTAACCATCTATGCAAAACTGGAAGGGAACAATCCGGGAGGGAGTGTAAAAGACCGGGCTGCATTAGGTATGATTAAACATGCCCTGGATAGTGGTGCCATTCAGCCAGGTACAAAATTAATTGAAGCCACCAGTGGCAATACCGGTATTGCATTAGCATTAATAGCCAGCCTGTTTGGAGTGGAAATAGAACTGGTAATGCCGGAAGATGCTACCAGGGAAAGGGTTTTAACTATGAAAGCGTTTGGTGCCAAAGTAATATTAACACCCCGTGAACGGGCAATGGAAGGTGCTATTGATTATGCAAATGAACAGGTAGCTAAAGGCGGATACCTGATGCTGAATCAGTTTGGTAATATTAATAACCCGGGTATTCATTATCAAACTACAGGCCCGGAAATCTGGAGAGATACTAAAGGTACGGTTACCCATTTTGTATCTGCTATGGGAACAACCGGTACGATAATGGGTGTATCCCAATACCTGAAAGAACAGAATGCAGGTATTCAGATTGTAGGCTGCCAGCCTACAGATGGCTCCCGTATTCCGGGAATACGTAAATGGCCGGAAGCTTATGTTCCAAAAATATTTGATAAAAGCAGAATTGACAGAATCATTGAATTAAGTGATGATGATGCGCAGGAAATGACAAAACGCCTTGCAAAGGAAGAAGGTATTTTTTGTGGAATGAGCAGTGGAGGTGCTGTACATGCTGCTGTTGAATTAGCCAGAGAATTAAAAGAAGGAATTATTGTTTGTATTATTTGTGACCGGGGCGACCGGTATCTTTCTTCTGATTTGTTTGATTAATGGGCGCATTAAATTTTATTAAAGAGGCTGTTACAATATACCGTAGCGGCCTCTTTTTTCTTTTAATAAATAATTATACTACGTATGAAAATGAATAATTTACATATGGATATGATTGTCAAATAAAAAAAAGGACTGGCTCTGTTAAAAGCCAATCCTCATTATTTTTTATGAAAGTATCAGTTTAATTTTCTACAGCCTGTTCCTTAAATTCTGTAGCAAACTCAATAAAATCTTTTGCCTGTAACAGATAACTATTTGCAAAAGCAGCTGAAGGCTCATTTTTGTTTATTTGTAATACCAGTTCTGCAAAACTTTCGTTGCCAGTATACAAGCCCTTTTGTGTAAAGTTTGTATCAAAATCCCTTAATATACCTCCCTGTGTATTGCAATGAACATTGTGATTTAACAATAAAGCTTTAGCTGTACTGACAAATGCGGAATAAATCTGGTAAATGGCATCCGCAAAAGCTCCTTTATCAATGTTTTCTTCAGCAAAACTAATTTTTTCAGAAGCCTCTAAAATTAAAGTGGATACTAAATCAATGATAACACCGGCACACTCTCCTACTCCAATTGCAGTGGCAAATTGTTCTGCATGTCCCCAATCAATATAATCTGCTTCCAGCAATGTTTCAGTATTACCCAATGGTTTCAGTAAATCATAGAAATATTTTTCCCCTTTCCTGAACGTATATTCAAGGAAAGATTCATTGTCCTGAAGATTTAACTTAAAATCATTCAATACATAACGCACAGCTTCCGGTGCACGTTTACTCGGCAACTTTATTACTTTATTGGCTACACGGCCTTCTCCCCTACCCAAATTTCCACCTCCGATAAGCACCTGTACCGCAGGAATTACATTTCCCTTCACTTTCATGGAACTACCATGAAATCCGATAGTACCTATTCCATGCTGGCCGCAGGAATTCATACATCCGCTGATACGGATAGCCACATCTTCCCTATACAAAAATTCAGGGTATTCCTCTTCAATTAACTGAGATAATTCTTTGCTCAGCCCTGTACTGCTGGATATCCCTAAATTACAGGTATCAGTGCCCGGACAGGATACAATATCAGCAGCACTGCCAATACCCGGTGCAGTTAACCCTTCAGCTTCCAGTACACCGTAGATATATTCCAGATGTTCGGACTTAATATAACGGAACTGTAAATTTTGGGTAATGGTTACACGGATATCATCTGCAATAACATGCTGTAATTTTTCAATCAGTCTCCTGCTGGCAGTTGAACTGATGTTTCCGTTCGGTACTCTTACATAAGCCAGGTAATATCCATCCTGCTTTTGTTTTTTTACATTTGTTTTTTTCCAAATCTCAAAAGCAAGCTGATTTTTAATAGCATAATCTGTTTGAGGCAATATATAATCCGGTAAGGATGGATCTTCAAAACGGGAAGTATCGATGGTAACTGACTGGTCTGTGATTGCTTTTTTCTCTGCTTCCACTAATTCATTAAACGCCTCAATTCCAATCTGATTGATCAGAAATTTAATACGGGCTTTATGCCTGCTGTTCCTTTCACCATGCCTGTCAAAAACACGCAATACAGTTTCAATATAAGGCAGTAATAAATGTTCTTCCAGGAATTCATGGGTGGTAACTGCTAAAAAAGGTTGTGCACCTAATCCGCCACCCACTACTATTTTAAACCCTCTCACCTGTTTACCATCTATTTCCTTTATACGGGGTATAGCACCAAGATCATGCATAAATACCAATGCTGTATCTTTTTCACTACTGGAAATAGCAATCTTAAATTTTCGTCCCATTTCCTGACCAACAGGCTTTCTTAAAAAATATTCAAAGACAGCATGTGCATAAGGTGTGATATCAAATGGCTCATCTTTATCCACACCAGCAATATCAGATCCGGTCACATTTCTTACTGTATTTCCGCAGGCTTCACGGATAGTAATACTATCCTGCTCCAGTAAACTCCATAATTCTGGTGTACGGTCCAGGCTAACAAAATGTATCTGTATATCCTGGCGGGTGGTTAAATGCAGGTTACCGGTAGAAAACTCATCAGATACATCTGAAATACGTTTCCATTGCGCAAATGTCATTTTACCATAAGGTAATTTAATACGTACCATTTGTACTCCTGGCTGCCTTTGTCCATATACTCCTCTGGCCAGACGAAGGCTTCGGAATTTCTCTTCCGGTATCTTACCTTCTTTAAATGCTATAATTTTTTTCTCCAGCTCTATAATATCTTTTTCTACTAAAGGATTCTCCAGTTCTGTACGAAAGCTTTGCATTGCGTTGATATTGATAATTGATTAAATTATAGCCGTAATATTATTACCCTATATTTTAAGTGAACTATGCAAATGTATAGTTTGCATTAAAGTCTACAAATTTTATTTACTACTATCTTTTTACGATTAAAGAAAAAACAGATAAAAAAAAGTAAACAATAAGTCCACTATTTTAATAGGCTTTACTATATTTGCAGTTCAATCACTCATTCAACCAAAATGAAATTGCATAACTAATATCAAACGAATGTCCGAACACTTATTATTTAGTTTTATTTCCACTATGTATTGTTGTCATTGCTAATGACTTTTTATAACACACCATACAATCTAATCTAATACTGTTAACGCTACAAAAATTATTGACTGATGAAAAAAACATCATTACTGTTACTATTTGTGCTGCTCATCTTCTTACAATCAAAAGCACAGGACAATTATCTGATCTCCGGAAGAATTCATGATTCAACCAATGCACAATCACTTGCAGGAGCAGTTATTAAAATTAAAGGGAGTCATAAAACGGTGATTGCCAATACAGATGGAAGCTTTGAAATAAAAGCAACTCAAAAACTGCCGATTACTTTAACGGTTTCCTATATTGGTTATAAAACACAGGAATTTTTAATTACCAATCTTTCTTCCCCGCTGAGTATTTCTCTGAATGTAGAAAATGCGTATGTAAATGAAGTGGTGGTAACAGCATCCAGGGTACCCGAAAGTATTCTAAAATCACCCGTTACCATTGAAAAACTGGATATACGTTCTATCAAAGAATCTCCATCCCCCACATTTTTTGATGCACTTGAAAATATAAAAGGTGTACAAATGACCACTTTAAGTATCGGGTATAAAGTTCCGAATACCAGGGGCTTTGCAGGCACTACCAATTCCCGTTTCTTACAAATGATAGATGGGGTGGACAATATCTCTCCGGGCATTGGAGCTCCGATTGCAAATGCAGTAGGGCCAACTGAACTGGACATAGAAAGTATTGAACTGATTCCAGGAGCAGCATCTGCCGTATATGGCTTAAATGCCATTCAGGGTATTTCCAATTTAAAAACAAAGAGCCCCTTTAAATACCAGGGATTAAGTGTTTATGTAAAACAGGGCATGAACCATGTGGATGGAAAATATCTTGACCCTTCCCTCTATGGTGAATATGCTTTGCGTTATGCCAAAGCATTTGGAGAACGCTTTGCTTTTAAAGTGAATATAGCCCATTCTGAAGGTAAAGACTGGGTGGCCAATGATACCACAGACCAATATTATACACAGGGTAATAAAACCAATACGGCATTGGGTATTGGAGCGTCTAAAAACCCGGCAGCTGATCTGATTAACCGATATGGTGACGAATACAACAGTGATTTAAAAACACTTACACTAAAGGGAAAAGCTTACGATGTAAGCAGGACCGGATATTTTGAAAAAGACCTGACTGATTACACCGTAAAAAACACAAAACTGGATGCTTCTTTTATTTACAATTTTACCAGAACCCTGCAGGCATCTTATGTATACAGAATAGGTAATGTTAGCAATAACTACCAGAGAGGAAACAGAATAAGGCTGGACGGGGAAATTATACAACAACATGCAATAGAGTTAAAGGATAAAAACTTCTTTGTAAAAGCTTATTATACAAGGGAAAATACAGGGGCTAATTCCTATAATTTCCGTCCGCTGGCAGAAAACATTGATATGACGTTTAAGAAATCTCCTCAATGGTGGAACGATTATACCACCGCATTCAATACAGCTTATGGTGCCAACGGAGGCAATGTTGCTGCTTCTCATGCTGCGGCAAGGGCTTCTGCTGATAATGGCCGGTACTTACCGGGAACTCCTGCTTTTGACAGTGTAAAAAATAAAATCATACATACCAATAACTGGGATACCGTTGGCGCTCAGTTATTATTAAAAACTGCTTTTTACCATATTGAAGGACAATACGATTTCAGTCAGTATACCAAAGGCATTCAGTTACTGGCAGGCGGAAATTACAGAAGGTATATTGTTACACCGGATGGCAACGAGTTTGTAAATCCCGCAGCTTTTGAAGACCCTTCCAAAAAATACCAGAATTTTTATTACTATAATTTTGGAGGATTTGCGGAAGCTTCCAAACAATTATTCCAAAATACTTTAAAGATTACCGCTTCTGTACGGGTAGACAAAACTGAATATTTTGATCCTAAAGTAAATCCGCGTATTGCAGCTGTTTATTCACCTACCGACCATCATAATTTCAGGGTTTCTTACCAGAATGGCTATCGGTTCCCTACACTGTTTGAAGGTTTTGCTTATGTAAATAATGGTGGAGTGAGGAGATTAGGCGGACTTCCCATTATTGCCCAACCCTTGAATGTTTTTGAAAACTCTTACCTGAATACTTCCGTTACTGCTTATAAAAATGCTGTGAATGCAGATATCAGCAATGGTATTCCTAAAAATATTGCTATCACTAATGAAAAAAATATTCTGGTACAAAGTACTTATCAGTATATACAACCTGAACATATAAACTCATTTGAGCTTGGATATAAAGGGGTATTAGCTGAAAATAAATTATTTATTGATGTTGACTACTACTTTAATGTGTATAATAATTTTATTGGTCAGCTGGATGCTACACAACCTATCCGTGGTACTATCGGCCAATCTGGTGGCTCCAACGACAGTACAGCTTATTTTTCTTATACTGGTGGTACTTCTGTTAAGAAATATAAAATGTGGACCAATTCCAAAAGTCTGGTTAGTAATCAGGGAATCGACCTGGGCTTAAGCTATAACCTGTATAAAAAATACAATATTACAGCCAATATCAGCTATGCAGCCATTAACCAGATCAATTCATCAGATGCATTCACCCCTGCATTTAACACGCCTAAATGGATTACCAATGTTTCTTTTGGCAACAGGGAAATCCTGAAAAATACGGGTTTCAATGTAGTATGGCACTGGCAGGATGCATTTTACTGGAATAGCCCGCTGGCCAATGGAATTGTAAAAGCTTATAATACCGTTGATGCTCAGATCAACTACCGGTTTACAAGAATCAATACGAATGTAAAAATAGGTGGTACCAATATTCTGAATAGTTACCATACGCAATATATTGGCGGACCGGCAATTGGGGGTTTCTATTATGTAACATTTGTAATAGAGAATTTACTGGCTAAAAAATAATCGCCCGATAAGCACAGCTCAAGCTGTGCTTATCATTATAGCCCTGTGGCCGAGTGGATAGGCAGGGGTTTGCAAAACCTTTTACGGCGGTTCGAATCCGTCCAGGGCGTCTGATCTGAAATTAAACCTACACAATTAATAGACTTTGCTTTATTTCGCATAATAAAACCTGATTTTATTTCAAACACATCTTACATACCGGAACAAAATAAAGTGAATTCCAACCAGCATACTGAATGCAACAGGCTATTTCCTGTATTCCTTAAACTGGAGGAATTACAACTCCTGATAATCGGGGGTGGTTTTGTTGCCGTAGAAAAACTGAAAGCAGTATTAGCCAATGCGCCAGCTGTTGCAATACGACTAATAGCGGCTGACATACATCCTGAAATCAGGCAACTGCAGCAACAATATTCAAATATTCAACTCACAGAAAAAAAATATGAATGCAGTGATATTGAATATGCCAATCTTGTAATAGTTGCTGTAAATGACAAAGTATTGTCTGCCAGCATTAAAAAAGATGCCAATGATAAGAATATCCTGGTTAATGTTGCAGATACCCCTGATCTCTGCGATTTTTATTTAGGCTCCATTGTGCAAAAGGGAAATTTAAAAATTGCCATTTCCACCAATGGAAAATCTCCTACCCTGGCAAAACGTCTTAAAGAAACATTAAACGATGTGTTACCGGATGAATTGGATGATATTCTGAATAACCTCAGCCTGATCCGTAATAAACTGAAAGGAAACTTTGCAGAAAAAGTTACCCGCTTAAATGAAATAACAAGTGTGTTATCTGTCAATGCAGCAAAGGGAATCAGAAACCCTAAAAACAAACAGATAACTATTTGGTTTATTATTGCACTTTTATCCGTTATTGCTGGTTTGTCTTTATCCTTAGCAGTACCGGTAGAAAAAATCTTTCTGGAATCCAGAAACTTTTTACTGCAGCTGGACAATCGTTTCTACTGGATGATCTTTGTAGGCTTTGGCGTTGAAATGATTGCCGGAAGTATGGGAATGGGATATGGCGTAATCTGTACTTCGGTATTATTATCACTGGGGCTTAGTCTTCCGGTAATATCCAGCAGCGTTCATACCTCAGAAATGTTTGGCTCTGCGGCTTCTGCCATCAGCCATTTCAAATATAAAAATATCAATAAAAAACTCTTTAAAAGCTTAGCAGTTCCAGGTGTTGTTACTGCCATACTGGGTGCATTGTTCCTGATTAAATTTGGTGATAAATATGCAAACTACTTTAAGCCTGTCATTGCTTTTTATACCCTATTTCTGGGACTTAAAATATTAACCCAGGCATTTATTCCCATTAAAAAGAATAAGGGTAAATTAAAGTTTGTTGGTTTGCTAGGGGGCCTGGGTGGCTTTATAGACTCAGTAGGGGGCGGCGGATGGGGGCCACTGGTTACCAGTACCATTATTTCTAAAGGAAGGCTGCCCCGCTATGCGGTAGGCTCTTCAGTAGCCGCAAAGTTTTGTATCACTGTAGCCAGTGCCTTTACGTTCTTTTCAATAATTGGCATCAGTCAATGGCCCATTATTGCTGGTCTGATTATCGGAGGGGTATTAGCCGCTCCCCTTGCAGCTAAACTAACCGGCAAACTGCCTACCAAAGGAATGTTTATTGCGGTGGGTTTAATGGTAATTGGTATCAGTGCCAGAATTATTTTAAAGTCTTTTCATCTCATTTAATTGCAGGTTTTTCCACATCTGCACATTCTCATACTGCTTACATGGGCGAATAACTATCTTTACCCCGATTAATAACGAGAGATATGCTAAAAGTTGGAGTTTTTGGAGTGGGACATTTAGGTAAGTTTCACCTTAATAATTGGAAAGAGATTGAAGATGTAAAAGTGATTGGTTTTTTTGATCCAAATAACGATAATGCCAAACAGGTGGTTGCAGATTATGGTATTAAGCGTTATATGGATGAAGATAAACTGATGGATGCCTGTGATATTATTGATGTGGTGGTACCTACTGATCATCATTTTGAAGTATGTATGGCAGCGGCCAGAAAGGGGAAGCATATTTTTGTTGAAAAACCACTCACCAATACCATTGCTGAAGCTAAAGCCCTCGTTGGAATGGTAAGGGAAGCGAATATTAAGTGCCAGGTTGGCCATGTGGAACGTTTTAATCCTGCTTACCTCTCTTTGAAAGACAAAGAATTAAACCCCATGTTTATTGAGGTACACAGACTGGCCCAGTTTAATCCCCGTGGAACGGAAGTAAGCGTTATCCTGGATCTTATGATTCATGATATTGATATAATACTAAGCCTCGTTAAAAGCGGCGTTAAACAGATTTCTGCAAGCGGAGTAGCTGTTATGACTGATACTCCTGATATTGCAAATGTGCGGATTGAATTCAATAATGGCTGTGTTGCTAATTTAACCAGCAGCAGGATCAGTATGAAAAAAATGCGTAAAATCAGGTTATTCCAGAAAGACAGCTATATAGGTATTGATTTTCTTCAGAAAAAGACTGAAATCATTAAAATAAAGCAACCAGGGGATGAAAATGTATTTTGTTTCGATTTAGATACTCCTCATGGTAAAAAAACCATCGCAGTCTCTAATCCGGAGATTCCTGCAACCAATGCTATTAAAGCAGAACTGGAAAGCTTTGTAAATGCTATAAAAAACAATACACCTACCGAAGTAAGCGAAATTGATGGTTTACTGGCATTGGAAGTAGCACACCAGATTCTGGCAAAAATTAATAATACCAGCATATTGGTCTGATAGCCCGATAATCAAAGGATACGCCATGCCCAGTTCAATTGCAATCCTGCCCGCTGATCAGATTGATGTTTCAAAGTGGAATGATTGCATTGAAAATTATAAGGGGCTAATTTATTCCGGCACTGAATATTTAAACCAAATGGCAGATCAGTGGAGTGGTGTAGTACTGAATGATTACCAGTCCGTTATGCCCTTACCCTACCGTAAAAAATGGGGAATCACTTATCTGTATACCCCAGCATTTACCCAACAACTGGGATTAACCGGAAATTATACAGAACAGGATTTTAAAGCAGCCTTTCATGCCATTTCCGGCTTTGCAAAATATGGCGATTATTTCCTAAACCATTTAAACCAACCCAATTTAGATCAGGGAAGCTTTATCAGCAGAAACAATTTTATAATCAACCTTTCCCCCGCTTACGAAGAAATATATACTGCTTATTCCACAAATTTTAAAAGGATTTTGAAAAAAGAACAGCCTTTTTCCTATCAAATTAAAGATGCAGTTATTGAAAGTATTCAAATGCATCAATTCCTGGTTCAGCCTCTAACAAAAAAAGTCACCCATCAGGATTACCAGCATCTCACAGCCCTTTGTATTCAAATGTTGCAAAAAGAAAAATGCATCTGCCGAAACATCACAGATGATCAAAATAATATTCTATCCACAGCTATTTTATTAAAAGATAATTTCAGATTGTATAACCTGTTGAATACAACTTCAGTTGAAGGTAAAAAGCAATTTGCCAATCATTTTTTAATGAATGGAATCATAAAGGAATTTGCTTCATCAGGCTTAACACTTGATCTGGAAGGTTCTGCCATACCCGGGGTAAGAGAATTCTACATAAAATTAGGGGCCATTAATCAACCCTATTATCACTGGCACTTCAACCAGCTGCCCTTTCCCATTAATCTTTTAAAAAGATAAAGCTCTTTCTTCCAGTATTTTTTCTGCAATCAGCAAATCAATGGGCCTTGTAATTTTTATATTCTGAAAGTCTCCCTCAATCAGAAAAACAGGGGTTCCGTTTGCTTCAGCAACTGTAGCTTCATCCGTAAAAGCGGGGTCAAATTCCTGTTCAAATGCAGGTAAAATTATATTGGTAAGGAATGTTTGCGGGGTTTGGATAATCCGTACATTATTCCTGTCCGCCACTGCATGTTGCCCACCATTTACAATACGGATACTATCGGTTGCCGCAATCGCAGGAATTGCAGAACCTGATTTTATGGCCTGATGATAACAATTTCTGATCAGCTCTTTACTAACCAGGCATCTAACGCCATCATGTACAAAAACTACAGAATCCCGTTCAGTTAACTGTAATCCGTTCTTTACAGATTGAAAACGGGTTATGCCCCCTGCAACAACCTGAATATTCTCCGATTTATCTTTAAATGCTGCTTTTAATTCCTCTCCCAGAAAAATATATTCTTCCGGTAATACCAGTATAATCCGTATATCCGCAAATGTTTCCAGAAAAGCAGTTATAGAATACCATAAAACAGGCTTCTCTTTTAAAAATAAAAACTGTTTTGGCTTGGCAGTCCCCATTCTCTGGCCACTCCCCCCTGCAACAATTACGGCAAACTTTTTCATCGGATAAAGATAAAAGGAACTGCAAAGGATTTCAAGAAAATATGTTTCCAATCATAAAGGACTAATCTGCTCATCCGGTATATTTGCGGGGAAGTTAATTTTCATATGATCAAAAATAGTATCATTATATGTTTACTGCTTGCATTTACCATGCAAACCTTTAACAGGGCAGTAATTATATTAAATTACTATACCAATACAGCAGCTTACCTGCAATCATGCGAAAATAAAGCCAAACCAATGCTTCATTGTAACGGGCATTGCCAGTTGCAAAAAAAGCTGAATCAGGAAGAAAATAAAGACAAACAGAACCCGGAACGCAGGTATGATGGTAAGGATGATGTTTTATTTTTTTCAAAAGAAAGCCGCCTTTTAATTCCATTATTTAATACTGTCCCGCACACTTATACTTATTTTAATAATAACGCTACAAAAGACATAGCTGCAGATTTTTTTCATCCGCCGGGAGCTTAATGCTTTCATTTTAATTTACTGTTTTCAATTATTCATTTTTTAAAGACCGACAATGAAAAAAATTTTCATTGCTGTTATACTCATTATTGCAGTAAACAGCAGTTATGCCTGTAATATTTGTGGTTGCGGAGGTGGCAACACTTATATGGGATTAATGCCCAATTTTAAAAACCATTTTTTTGGTTTACGATATAATTATGCTTCTTTTCATACCCAATTACTCAACGATCCTACTCAATTCAGTAATAATTATTACAATTCTGTAGAAGTATGGGGCGGTATCAATATTAGCCAAAAATTCAGGATAATGGGATTTGTTCCTTATTATATCAATAAACAAGTGGATGATGATGGGATTATGAATAAAAACGGACTGGGTGATATTACCCTGATAGCCCAGTACCAATTTTTCCATTCCTTTTCATTATTACCCAATCATAAATCAATGGAACAGCAGCTCTGGCTGGGTGGCGGAATAAAAGCACCTACCGGATCTTTTAAAGTAAATCCGAATGATACTACCACTACCGTAGCAGATATTAATGCGCAGCTGGGTACAGGAAGTACAGATTTTATTTTAAATGGCCTGTATAGTATCCGGGTGGGCAGTTATGGCCTGAACCTTTCCGCAAATTATAAGTTCAATACATTAAATAGTGATCATTATCAGTACGGAAATAAATTTACTGCAAATGCAATTGCTTATTACCGGTTTAATAATAAAAGAAATACCATCACACCCAATGCAGGTATCGGCTATGAAACAGTTAAAGGCAATCGTTTAAATGGAACAGAAGTGCAGTATACCGGTAGTCATGTAACAACAGGTTTAGTAGGACTGGAATTTAATTTTTCTTCAGTGGGTATTGGATTAAATGCTCAAATCCCTATTCAACAGAGTTTTGCAGAAGGGCAAACAACCATGAAGATGAGGGGTATGGCGCATATTACTTTTACCCTGTAAATGCAAAATTCTGTTACATTTGTTTTATAAATCATTGAATATGAAAAATAATATTTTCACTTTATTATGCTGCGCTGCTCTTCTTTTATTTGCCTGTAAAAATGAACCGGCTAAAGAAAATAACACTGCTAAGGCTGATACCAGTAAAATGGAAATGCCCAAGGCAGATTCTGTTAAATATACAGTTGCGATGGTAGATAATGCCAAAGACCCCAGTTGTGGTATGCCCGTTTCTGCAGGTATTGATGATACGGCTCATGTAAAAGACAAAGTACTGGGTTTCTGTTCAAAAGAATGTAAAGAAGCATTTATGAAAGATGCGGCTAAAAACTTTGCAGCAGTAGAATGGAAAAAATAAAATAATCAATAAACAGAAGATCCCGGGCAACCGGGATTTTTTATGTATTGCACATTTTTACAGCATATTAAAACTGAAATACAGCTATTTTGTCCACAAAAGCAACTTCAGAATACGGTGTATCTTAAAATATTAATACTTTTAGTAAAACGATTTAAATATGAAAAAACAAGTATTATTCCTTGCATTCTTATGCTTTATGGTATTCAGCTTTGCACAGACAACCCCTGCTGTTGATCCAACCAAAAAAGTAGAAACAGTAAAAAAAGCCCAAAACCCGGCTGCATGGGCCTGCCCCAAATGTTATAAGATTACAAAAGATGGAGGCTCCTGTGCAGATTGTAAAGTTGCCAAAGTTCAGTTAGGCACTTATTATTGTGCGCATTGTGTAAAAGCAACAGGTGCTAAAGCAGGCAAATGCCCTGCATGTGGTGCTGCCACTACTCAAATAACCAGGAAATTATGTTCTGAACATGGATCAATGCCCATGAAAAAAGCAATGTAATATAGTAACATTAATTACACTCAAAAGCCGGTTGCAATTATATGTAACCGGCTTTTTATTTATTTTAAAAGGAGTAATCTATTTAATTCAGCAATTCAGCTTTCTGCAATAAAATACTATTTATCATCTATTTATAAATCTCCACCTTATTAAACCCTTTATTATTTTTTGCACCCCTGTACATGCCTGCACTATTCAGCACCAGTGAAAAATTTCCCTTGGAATCCACCCCAATCATACCCCCTTCCCCACCAATTTGTACCAGTTTTTCATTTACTACAATGTCCATTGCCTGTTGCAGGCTCAATCCTTTGTATTCCATTAAACAACTTACATCATAAGCTGCCACAGCCCTGATAAACATTTCTCCATGCCCGGTACAACTGATGGCACAGCTATGGTTATTGGCATAGGTACCACAACCAATTACAGGGCTATCCCCAATTCTTCCATACTTCTTATTGGTCATTCCCCCAGTACTGGTGGCAGCAGCCAGATTTCCATTACTGTCACATGCTACAGCACCTACCGTTCCAAACTTCTTATCCCTTAACAATTCTTCCAGGTGGTGATTGGTATGATCCAATGAATAATTGTCAGAGTCCCGGATAGATTTCCACTGGTCATACCGGAACTGGGAATAAAAATATTCATCAGGCTCCAGTTTTATGCCCTGCTTAATGGCAAAATCATTTGCCCCCTTCCCACTTAAAAAAACATGGTTACTGTTATTCATTACCTCCATTGCCAGCAGTATTGGGTTACGCACATTCCGTACTCCGGCAACAGCACCTGCATTCAGGTTACTGCCATCCATAATGGCGGCATCCATTTCCTGCACCCCTTTTTTTGTAAATACAGCGCCCCGCCCTGCATTAAACAGCACATTATCCTCCATCACTACAATAGCGGCTTTTACTGCATTTACTGCAGAACCTCCCTGTTCCAATACTCCAAAACCAGCATCCAGGGATGATTGTAAAACATCTAAATAAGCTTTTTCCAGCTCAGGGGTCATATCATCCTTCAAAATAGTACCTGCACCACCGTGTATAACAAGTGTAAAATCAGACATGTGTATTGGCATTTGTATTTGGTCGAAATTAGCCAATTAGGAGTAGTATATTTTAAAATTATTTTTTAAGGACATTGAAAATTGTTTAAATATCCGCACTTACTTTTAAATATTTACAATTCTACTGTATAAAATTTGCCTTCAAATTAGAATTTATTTAAAATAAGCAACCTGTATTAAAGTTACCTGGTAAATATTTCTGTTTAGAATACAAATGTTTAACCTATTGATCCGGCTATTTACAACCGAAAAAGGCGTCAAAATCAGGAGTCCAGTAATATTTTACACTCTTCCAGTAATTTTTGCCTGTTAATAGCGGAGGTTCCAACTATTTCGCAAACCAGTCCCCCAGCAATATTTGCCATTTCAGCTGCCAGCTGCATGTCTTTAGTTGTTGCATATACCAATGAAGCGGTAGCTATTACGGTATCACCTGCACCACTAACATCTGCTATAGAACGGATATGTGTGGGTATTAATTTAAACTGGTCGGGTGATTGGAAAAAGACTCCTTTTTCAGACAGGGTGATAAAAGAAATTTTGTGCTGTAATTTCTTTTTCAATGCCGAATGTATTTCCTGCAATGATTGTTCAGTAACCGTTTCAGCCAGCAGGTTCAACCCTTCAATTACTTCTTTCAGATTCGGTTTAAATATATCAACCCCCTTGAAAGAAAAGAAATTCTTCCGTTTAGGATCAACGGTCGTTACCACCTTATAGTCATCACAAAGAGAAATTACTTTGGAAATCAGACTTTCGGTCAACACTCCCTTATTATAATCTTCAAAAATCAACACATCCGGATGTATATGTTCAAAGCAGTCTTTCAATCCGGTTAGTAACTGGTCCTGCTCTTTTTCCTCAATATCATGTGTTATTTCAGCATCCAGCCGCATCATTTGCTGGTTACGGCAAACAATTCTAATCTTATTGGTAGTGATACGCTTTTCAGAAAGCAGTAAAAAATCGGTCTTAATCCTGTTTTGTTCAAATAACTGAGTCAGCTGTTTCCCATCCTCATCCTTACCCACCACTGAAACGATATAGGTCTCCGCCCCCAATGCCGCACAGTTTAATGCCACATTGCCTGCACCCCCAATTCTGAGTTCTTTATTCTTAAGCGCAACTACAGGAACAGGAGCTTCCGGTGAAATCCTTTCCACATTGCCCCACCAGTAAGTATCCAGCATCACATCTCCAAACACCACCACTTTTATTCCCTTAAAACTTTCAAATAGCTGATCAAAATTCATACAATTAAACTTTCTTTTTATTTGCAACTGCAAGATAATACAAAGGTATTCCTATCAGGGCGATGATCAGTCCGGGCCATGTAAATTCAGGTTTAAATTTAATCAGTAAAATACAGAAACTTGTACCCATCAGGATATACATTGCAGGTAATACAGGGTATCCGAAAGCTTTATAAGGGCGATCAGCATCGGGTCTTTTCTTTCTCAGGATAAAGATGCCCAGTATGGTAAGCACATAAAATATGACCACTATAAAGGAAACCATATCCAGTAAATCGCCATATTTTCCGCTTAAACACAATAAAGATGCAACAATACACTGGATCCACAATCCAAATGCAGGTACCGCTCTATTATTCAGTTCTCCGGTTTTCCTGAAAAACAAGCCATCCTTGGCCATGGTATAATACACCCTGGATCCGGCCAGTATCAAACCATTATTGCAACCAAAAGTAGAAACCATAATCATCAGGGCTATCAGCATTGTTCCGGCATTCCCGAATATTTCATGAGAAGCAGCAACTGCAACCCTGTCTTTTTCAGCAGATGCGATCTCCTGAAGGGGCAATACACCGGTATACACAATATTGGCAGCAACATAAATAATGGTTACAATTAAAGTACCCATAAATAAACTCAGTCCGATATTCTTTTTGGGATTTTTAATTTCCCCGGCAATAAATGTTACATTATTCCAGGCATCACTGCTGAATATACTACCCACCATCGCAGCTGCTATTGCACCCAGGGCTGCCATAGTGGTATAAGACATAACAGTACCGTCTTTTGCAAGGTGATGCAGATTAAATGCATCACTCCAGTTGGCACGCCATACATCCCCCTTAAAGGCAAAAAAACCAAAAATAATCAGTCCGAATAAACTCAGCAGTTTGGTAAGCGTAAAAGTGGTCTGAATAATTTTCCCGCTCTTCACTCCTCTTGTATTGATATAGGTAAGTATAACAATAATGACGATGGATAATATCTGCGCAGGTGAAATCTTAATAGATCCGATCGTAAATGCTACCAAATCTTCACTTACCTGCGGTATTAAATAAGCGGTAAACTTAGAAAAAGCTACGCCTACCGCAGCAATGGTACCGGTCTGTATTACAGCAAAAAAACTCCATCCGTATAAAAAACCAACCAGCGGATTATACGCTTCTTTTAAATACACATACTGGCCACCGGCTTTTGGAAACATGGCACTTAATTCTCCGTAACTCATTGCTGCAGTGAGTGTCATAAAACCGGTTAATAACCATACAGCTATTAACCAGCCTGCACTGCCCACATTTCTTACAATATCTGCACTAACGATAAATATACCCGATCCAATCATACTTCCGGCTACAAGCATCGTAGCATCCAATAATCCCAGTGAAGGTTTAAATGTAGTTGTATTACTCATAATAAAAATCCCGTTCAGTTTTTAAAGTTGAACGGGAAGTAAGATAATAAAATTATTTAGTTATTTTTTCTTATTGTGCTGATCATTTAATCCTTTTACCAGGTCTTTGGTAATATTATAGGATGTGTCTTTAAGGTAGATCAGATCTGAAGAATTGGAAAGAATATACGTATACCCTTTTTCCTTATTGTATTCTTTCAGGTACTCTTCAATTTCTTTTTTAACCTCCTGCAATTTCTTAAAGCTTTCATCCTGTAAACTCTGACTTAAAGCCTGTTCTTTATTTTTAGCTTCTTTATCCAGATCCATTAATTCCTGTTGCCTGCTGTTAATTTCAGCCTGAGTTAATGTTTGTGCTTTTGATTGTAAATCCTGGTACTTGGCTGCAATATTTCTTTTGTAGGAATCCAGTTGTTTACCAGCTTCCTGTTCACGTGCCAGTAATGTATTCCTTACTTCTTTAAAATAATCAAACTGGTTTTGTACAGAATCCATTTCAAAATAAGCGATCCTGAAAGTACCTGATGTAACTGCTTTTTCAGGAGTAATGTTAGCAGAGGTTGATTTAGCAAAATACAGATAGAATAAAACTGCAACTGCTAAAATTAAAACCAGATTAAGACCAAGGCTGATATTTTTCATCAAAGATGTTATTTAGCGAACAAAAATAGGTGCTAAATATAAAACAGAATTGTTAAAGAAATCCTTATGTCTGGTAAATTTTGTAGCATTTTTTATTTAGAAGCCAGAACGCTTAAAATATCATTGATAAGATAACATTTAACTGCAGTTTTTAAACAAAAAGGGAAGCCTAAGCTTCCCTTTTCAGTTATATATATGAAGACAGTTTATTCATCATCATCAAAACTCATGGCTTCACGTGTGGTAGCCAATACTTCATATTCTTCTTTACTACCTACAATCAGGCTTTCAAATTCGCGTAAACCGGTACCAGCAGGAATTAAGTGGCCGGTAATTACATTCTCTTTCAAGCCCAGCATACCATCGGCTTTACCCTGAATAGCAGCCTGACTTAATACCTTGGTTGTTTCCTGGAAGGAAGCAGCGGATATCCAGCTTGGCACACCCAGAGACGCTTTGGTAATACCCAATAAAACCGGACGGGCGGTAGCAGGTTTTGCATCCCTTACCTGAACTAATTTTTTATCAGCTCTGCGTAAAATTGAGTTTTCTTCTCTCAATTCACGTAAAGTAACAATTTTACCTGCACGCATTTTAGTACTGTCT
>Ga0364866_10406_pt1 | contig 27827 bp, 21 predicted proteins | sample ExccelAu500001D3_3_FD_206913 | JGI IMG/M metagenome (GOLD analysis project Ga0364866, IMG submission 206913) | Enriched cells from Trout Bog Lake Hypolimnion, Wisconsin, USA - BchlTB.Aug13.5000.01.D3 | ecosystem: Environmental > Aquatic > Freshwater > Lake > Hypolimnion/Profundal zone | place... | reverse complement strand
TTTTTTGGCTGCTTGTGGAGGCAAGAACAAAGTTGACAACAACGGACTTAGCAAACAATCTGTCACCAATGCTGAATCAAATGGAATGGAAACAAAAGCCCTTATTAAAAAGTTTAAACCTCTGTTAGTAGGTTTTTGGATGAATAAGGAATATATCGACGAAATCAGGAAGACAAAATCTGCACAACAGGCATACAAACAAGTGGGTTGGATCACGGACATGCTGATTGACACCTCAAATATTAAATCGGACAGTCTTTTGGTTAATTACAATAGTGAGAATCACGAAGTTTTTGATTTGATCATCAAATTCCGCCCTGGGAATTTCCCAAATACAATAACCGCTTATGATCTTCCAAATTCCGCCGACAGAAATTTTTACGTACTAAAACTCGGCACTACCGGCAAATTATTAACTTTTTATCGCTACGATGAACACAAAAAGTTAATCGATAGCATACACTTTTATAAGGAAATTGATACCCGAAATAATAGGGGTGAACCAGAAAAATTTGTCGCGAACCAAATACTTATTTCGGGAACTTATAACCTTACAGATACCCTAAAAAATACTGCTAAAGTTAGTTTTACAAACGAAGGAAAGGTGACTGGTTTACCTGATTGTAAAACATATGAAGTACTAATTGATTTCATGACCCCGCCAAATAATTTAGACCTAATAAGTTTCGATATTGAAGAAACGCACAAATGGTACGCTTTTAAAATAAAAGCGGATACATTGAATATTTATGAAACAAAATACGCAGCAGATTCTGTTGATTTAGCACTCGGTCACCTTAAATATAAATTGATAAGACAGAGGTGAGATTTTACGACAACTTGCTCGGAGTTACCGTACAAACTGCCAAATTTTCGATAACAGCCATATAAATTTATCGTTAAAATCAATATATTTGATAATTGATACCTGAAAAAATGGGCACTATTGAAAAATTAAGGGCAATAAGCGGAAAAGTAGTTAGGCGGCTAAGAAAGCAAAAACTGGAAGCAGGGAAACCGTTTTTAATTTGGTCGGATAAGCTCCCCAAGGATCAAAGCTATCTGGAATATCCCGATCATTCTATTAAGATCATCACTGTTGCACCGGATTTAAAATCATTTACTGTGATCCGGGAACTAACCACAGGGCAGACCAACAATATCCGTCAGGAATTAAATCTGTTTTAACGTGCGCATGGCTTTGTACTGGTAGAAATTCTATTTTAGTGGACCTTTATTTTAGTAAATCAATTGAAATAGATGATTTGTATTTTGACAATACTCGCAGGCCAATAAACTATCAGCTTGTCACTGTGACTTTTAAACAGAGTAGTCATTAATTGCCAGTTGCCATGACCATCTAAATTACGATATGAAACGGTTCTGTCACTGACTAAATTACCCTCAGCATTAAACGTCTCAGTTTTTATTTGATTTCCCAGCGAGTCATAATAAAATTTCGTCATTTCACCTTTTTTGCCGTCGGGCAGGTATGAATCGCTCTCTATTTCCTGATTTTTTTCATCATATAGAAAAATTGTTTTGTTCGGAGAGTTCCGAAAGGTGCCATTTGTTTTTGCTTCTATTTTATTGCCCTTAGCGTCATATTTATACCAGACTTTATAATCACTTTTTACAATTTTCAATGACGGATCTCCGCCCATTTCGGTATCAAATTCAATTTCATACCCTTGATCGTTGTAAATATGGATCAAGCTATCGAACACTTTACCGTTGTAATATTGTTTTTCTGTTATTCGGCCCTTCGTATAAGTAAATAGCATTTTTTGCATTTGTCCGGTTTTATCGTACATGGTTTCATCAAGCTGATTTCCTTTTTCATCAAAGTTTATTATATCTTTCTCGGGAGTGCCTATTGTATCAACTTTCTCATCGCCGCGATAGGTAAATTTAATTACCTGCTTGACGTTACCCTTTAATCCTAAATCTTTTAACCCTACACCAGGTTTTTGAGAATAAGCAATTTGCATAATGGAAGCAAGTATTATAAAAATGACAAGATTTTTCATGGTTAAAAAAAATTAGTATGGCCCTAAAATTCGACCTCACGGAGTCTAGTTTGAAAGAAACTAGAAGGCACCCGAGCCGATGTTGGCAAATATAATATTTTTCAATTGTCTTCAAAGATTTGTAACCTCAACAGCCCCTAAGATCACATTTTCGGGGCATGAGATCCAATCATTTTCAGTGTTCATGTTGACGTAACTTCATTTCCCAATACACCACAGTCGCATAGGGTTACCGTCTTTTGTTAACAAAATTCCCATTTGCAATTCCCAATTCTTATCCTACTTTTGCAACGCTTTTGGTTCCCGGTGCATAACCGCGATTAAAAGGGAATACGGCGTAATTCCGTAACTGTCCCGCAGCTGTAAGCTCTATAACCATTGTCCGTTCAATTGGCCACTGTACCTCTTAAAACAGGGACGGGAAGGCTGGGCAAGAGGGGAGTAAGTCAGAAGACCTGCCATAGCAAAAATGTTATTCATAGCTTTCGGGGATTGAAGCTTGGATGTGAAACTCTTCTGTTTTTGTTGTTTCCATTCGGTTATTTCATTTCTGTATGCTGTGGGTTTAAACTCACAACAACATGAAAAAAAATTATGTATTGGTTGCTGCAGGCCTGGGGCTTGTACAACTGGCGTTGTTTAGTACAACAGCGCATGCCCAGGACACTACCCGGGTACTCAACAGTGTGGTAGTTACGGCTACCCGTTCACCAAAAAAATTATCGGACATTGGTCGGGTAGTTGAAGTAATTACAAGTGAGCAGATCATCCGATCACAAGGAAAAACCTTGCCGGAGCTGTTAAATACCGTTCCGGGCATCACTTTTTCGGGAGCTGAAAACGCACCGGGAATCAGTTCATCTATTTTTCTGCGGGGAGCGTCAACAGGCAATACGCTTGTATTGATCGATGGCTTTCCGGTTAACAATGCTTCCGCGATTGATGGCAGTTATGACCTCAATGCCTTCCCTTTAGATCAAATCGACCATATCGAAATTTTAAAAGGAACAGGGTCTACTTTGTACGGATCGGATGCGGTGGCAGGTGTAATAAATATTATTACCAAACACGCAAAAGGGCAAGGACTGAAGAGCAATGTTCAGTTGAGCGGTGGCAGCTACAACACTTTTAAAGAATCTGCCGGAGTAAACGGAAATATTAATAACACAGGGATTGCCATCAATGTATCCAACACCGATTCAAAAGGATTTCCCGCTGCGACAGATACTACTGGCAAGGCAGGTTTTAAAAATGACGCTTTTCATCAGCGATCAATAAGTGCCAACTTGAACCATCAGTTTTCTGATAAATTTACAATCAACGGTAATTTTCAGACCAGTTATAATACAGGTGATTTGCCGTACGGTGCTTTTATGGACGATAAAAATTATACTTACGCCAATACATTTCTATTTGCCGGATTGGGTACAAAATTAAAATTAGATAAGGGCGATTTGACTTTTAACATTAGCCAAAATAACGTTTTGAATAACTATAACGATTTGGCAAGTACTGTGAATTATGACTACGCTTCATACCAAAAAAACAAAGGTAATATTACAGATGCCGAAGCCATATTTAATTACAGTTTATGTAAGCAACTTGATTTAACAAGTGGCGCGGATTTTAAATACAGCAGCACGAACCAGTATAGTTCATACGATACGATAAAGAACAGGAACAGTAGTATCAGCAGCATTTACAGTTCGTTATTTTTTAAATCGGGTGTCTTTCACATGGAATTGGGCGGACGGTATAACCACCATAGCCAATACGGGGATAATTTTAGCTATACCATTAATCCATCACTGTACCTGGCAGACCAGTTTAAGGTATTTTCCACATTTGCCTCTGCATATAAAGTGCCTTCGTTATACCAACTATTTTCGGAATATAATAACCCTAACGGCTTAAAGCCTGAAACAACCACATCTTACGAAGCCGGGTTTGATTGGGAACTGATCAAAAACATCCTTTCTTTTAATACTACTTTTTATAAAAATAAGACAAAAGATGTTATTTACTTCCTTGATTTGTCGGCAGCACCTTATGGAATTTATGAAAATGGTAATTTGCAGAATGACAAGGGTTTCGAAAGTGAGTTAAAACTAAATATTGATAAGCTTTCTGCCTCTGCATATATAGCTTACGTTACAGGTGCGTTAACCAATGAGAACGGTGTTACCACCAACAACTTATTCCGTCGCCCGAAATTTACTTTTGGTGGGAATGTATATTATCGGTTTACCAATGACTTTTCTGCAGGGTTAAACTATAAATTTACAGGCGACCGGACTGATGAGAAATTTAATGCAGATTATAGTACATCCATCATCACCTTAAAATCTTATAGTTTATTGGACGCGCATTTGCAATATACTATTAATAAACATTTTAGCCTGTTTGCCGATTTTAAAAACGTTCTTGATCAAAAATATACCGATTGGATAGGGTATAATACCAGCAGATTCAATTTTATGGAAGGTATAAGATACCAAATAAATTAAGAATTTTTATTTGACAGGATTATCACTAATTTTACTCCATAAATTTAATTATGTCGTTACAGAAAATAAATACCCGCACCATCGTGCTTATCTTAATGATAGTTGCCGCGGCAGCTATGCGGTTGGTTAGTTATGAATATAAATTTCTGAGCAACTTTACGCCGGTAGGTGCTATCGCACTATTTGGTGGGGCCTATTTCACCGACAAATGGAAATCTTATGCGGTGGTATTAATTACTTTATTTACCAGCGATATCCTGATTAATTACTTGTACACTTCAAAATGGGTGTTATGGTATGGCGGATCTTTTTGGGTGTACTTAACCTTTGCAATTATGGTGTTTGTAGGTACGCTGATTAAAAAAGCGGATGTTGCTAACGTGACAGCAGCGTCTATTGTCTCTATCGCGATACATTGGTTAATTATTGATATGCCATGGTTGTATGGTACGCTTTATCCTCATAATTTAACAGGGTATGGTCAATCCCTTGTAGCAGCAATTCCTTTTGAAAAAAATATGATTTTAGGCGACATGGTTTTTTGCGCCATCTTATTCGGCGGCTTTGAGTTAGCTAAAAACAAATACACTATTTTACGCAGCCCAAAAGAATTGGCTGTTTAAATTTAATAATACTAAAGAAAAGCGGTCCGGCAATAACGGATCGCTTTTTTTATGAATTGTCTGTACTAAATCTCACTTATGAAAAAAATTGTGGTACTAACCGGCGCAGGCATCAGCGCCGAAAGTGGTTTAAAAACCTTCAGAGACAGCGATGGCTTGTGGGAGGGTTATAATATAGAAGATGTAGCCACACCGGAAGCATGGCGCAGAAACCCCACGCTCGTACAAAATTTTTACAACGAGCGTCGTAAAACAGTATTGGAAGCCAAGCCCAACGCTGCGCATTATGCTCTGGCCAAACTCGAAGAAAAATTTGACGTAACTATCATCACTCAAAATATCGACGACCTGCACGAGCGGGGAGGCTCAAGCAATGTGGTACACCTGCATGGTATTATTACCCGCTCGCAGTCGAGTAAAAACCCAAATCTCACTTATCCGATTGATGGCTGGGAAATAAAAATGGGTGAACTTTGCGAGCTGGGTTCGCAGTTACGTGCCCATGTGGTTTGGTTTGGCGAAGACGTACCGATGATAGCCAAAGCCGCCAATATATGCTCGGATGCAGAGTTGTTTATTTTGGTAGGAACGTCACTTGCTGTTTATCCCGCCGCCGGATTACTCAACTATGTACCCACGGATGCTCCCAAAATCATCATCGACCCAAATATCCCTCAAATTAACCCGCATAGTTCTATTATTAAAATAGAAGAAAAGGCGACTATTGGCGTGCCGAAACTGGTCGGGGAGTTAATGTTTTCTGCACAGTATATCTGAGTCTGGACCGCAGATTCATTTTTTGTCTGAACCTTTATTTTTAGGATTAAAATATTTTCTTGATTCTTGACCGCTGATTCATTTGATTTCGTTGAATCGTTCCTGAATTTTCATTTTCATTATCTGGGTAATAATCTTTTAATCCAGTGAATCAAGGTTCAGACAAAAAGTAGAATCAGCGAAATCATAGAAATCATCATAAAATCAGCGGTCAATGTTTGAAATTTTCCACAATTAACTTAATTTACCGATAAATTATAACCCCAATTAAATTCATGGATCAAACTGTAAAAACACAGCCAGTCGCCGAGCAACCGGGCGCGGCCCCTACCCGTCTGTTTTCATTAGATGCCCTTCGGGGATTTGATATGTTTTGGATTATTGGCGGAGAAGAGGTTTTTCATACCATGAATGAGGTTTATCACGGCAAATCTGTTTTTTGGAGCACCCTTTCCCTGCAATTTACGCATCCTGATTGGAATGGCTTTCATGTATATGATCTTATTTTTCCGCTCTTTTTGTTTATGGCTGGGGTGTCGACGCCATTCTCTATCGCGCGGTCGCTGGAAAAGGGCAAAACCCGCGAAGCTATCCTATTAAAGGTAATTATCCGGGCTTTCATCCTGGTGCTGTTGGGCCTATATGTAAATAACGGACTTAAAATTCAGCCCATGGCTGATATCAGATTTGCAAGTGTGCTTGGAAGAATTGGTATTGCCTATATGTTTGCCAATATTATTTATTTGTATGCAAAAGAATGGGCACAGATTTGCTGGTTCTGGTTTTTTATAATTGGTTATTACTTATTGCTTAAATTTACAGCTGCACCTGGTTTTCACCCCGGCGATTTAACACCACAAGGGAATTTCGCCTCTTACATGGATCGCCTGATACTGCCTGGTAAACTATACGTTCCGTATCCGGGTACCAAAATTAGCATGCACGATCCCGAAGGTTTGTTCTCTACAATACCCGCAATAAGCACAGCTATATTGGGAATTTTGACTGGGTCGTTATTGCGAAAAACGGATATCCGGCCTGCATATAAAGCACTGGGATTAGCGCTCACTGGCATTGTATTTTTAATTTTGGCCCAAATATGGAACCTTGATTTCCCAATTAATAAAAACCTATGGTCTAGCTCATTTGTGCTGCACGTTGGTGGCTTAAGCTTAATGCTGATGGCCCTTTTTTATTATATTATAGATGTACTCGGTTTTAAAAAATGGACCTTATTCTTTCGGGTAATCGGGATGAACTCTATCCTTATTTATATATCAAGCCATTTTATTAAGTGGACGTATACCAACCAAACAACCTTTGGCTGGCTTGCTCAGTTAGCTGGAAAAGCATACGGAGCGGTGTTACTTGCCATAACCTTCGTTTTGGTGAAGTGGCTGTTTTTATATTTCCTTTATAAAAAGAAAACATTTTTAAAGGTATAATCTTATTTCGGATTCAGCCCCCTCTAAACTGTGAAGCACTGATGAGTGCAATAAAAAAAAATAATAGAACGAATAATCTCCCCTTTGGGGGAGACTTTTTTAGCCCTCCCTACCGGGGAGGGTTGGGTGGGGCTTACTCCCTACCGGGGAGGATTTAGGAGGGGCTTATAATTTTTTCTAAATCAGCGGGAGAATAATTTATTGATTTCAGCGTTTTATTATCCGATTCGCGGTAAACCAAAAAGAGTCCGTCAATTTCTTTTTGATAAGAAGCAGTGTTGGCTGTGTTTTTGTAGTGTTCAATTGTGAGGTTAGCCTCTTCAATTGTTTTACAGGCTTTGCTCATATTGGAGCGGTGTACCTCATCAAATAGTTCTTTGAATTTTTGGCCCAGGCCAAACTCTAAAATAGCACCCGAAAGCACATATTGCAAATCGCACAAAGCGTCGGCAATTTCAACCAGGTTGTTATCGTCTACAGCTTGTTGAAGTTCTTTTAATTCTTCGGTAAGCAACGATATACGTAAATCACTCCGTTCTTTTGCCGGAATGGTTGGTTTTTCAATTATCGGGTGCTTAAAGGTGGCGTGAAACTCAGCTACCTGGTTTAACGCTTGAGGGTCATGTATCATTATTTTATGTTATGGTTCAATTAAAAGGCTTTGTCTGCTAAAATAAGAATTTACCATAATTATATTTGTACGTCCAACAAAGAAAGCTTCTTATTTCCAATTTGGATTGTCATACAAAAGCAAATTTTAATTATTATCTATATTACATTAAACCGTTTACTTTTCAATCAGTCTATCTATTAACAGCAATAAAAGCTGTAAAATCAATATCAATTATGAAAAAGGCATTTAAATATTTAACATTCTCAAGCTTAAGCATATTACTGTGTATGTTTTTAGCAATTCCGGCAAACGCACAACGTGGTCATGGTGGCGGCGGTGGTGGTCATTCGGGTGGTGGCGGTGGCGGCCATTTTGGTGGCGGCGGTGGCGGTCATTTTGGCGGAGGGAGTAATCGTTCTGCCGGTTTTTCTGGTGGTGGCCGTGCGTCGGTAGCACCAAGGAGTAATTTTGGTGGCAGGCCCGCTATTCAAAGCAGTTCACGTTCGTTTGGAAACAGAGGTGCTATCAATAATAATGTTAGGTCATATTCGGGTGGCCGCGGTTATGTTGAGCGTTCTGCCTTTGGTGGTCGCGCTAGTGTTGGCGTGCGTGCGGGTTATTCCGGTCGGGGTGGCGGGTACTACCGCGGTGGTTATGGTTACGGTCATGGGTATTACGGCCCTGGTTATTGGGGTGGCCGCAGTTACTGGGGTGGTCGCGGTGGTTATTTCTATCATGGCGGGTTCTATTCCAGCCTTTATTGGCCACGACTTGGTTTTAGTGTAGGATTTTTACCTTATGGCTATTATCCTTTCTTTTGGGGCGATGCTCAGTATTATTATAGTGGTGGCTTTTACTATCAATATAATAACAACCAATATACAGTAGTTGAACCACCTTTGGGTGCTGAAATAACTACATTACCTGCTGGTGCTCAAGCCATAAATATTAATGGCCAACAATACTATGAGCTGAATGGTGTTTATTACCAACAGGTTACAAAAGATGATGGCAGTACCGATTATGTAATTGCCGGTAAAGACGGACAACTACAAACAAGCAATGGCGGTGACCCCAATAATGGAGATAATAGCGGCGTAAATGCTGCTCCACCGGCACCACAGATCGGTGATATTTATAACCAATTGCCACAAGATTCGAGAACCATCAGACTAAACGGACAAACTTACTATGTTTCGCCTGATGATTATTATTACCAAACAACAGTTGACGCAAACGGAAATACCGTGTACAAAATCGTGGGCACACCTACAGATGGCCCTGATAGTCCGAATCAATAAACGACGTGATTAATTGATACAAAAAAGGTGAATGTTTTAAACATTCACCTTTTTTTTTTAAAATAACGATAAGTTCTGTGGGGACACAGAACCTGGGGGAAGATTGAAATTACCTTAAAATCCCTCCTTGGGGAGGGGTGCGGTAGACTGTGCGGTGGCAGGGAGGGGTTTCGCAAGGCAGTGTGTTACTGGGGAAATCTACAACATTGGTAAAATAGTTCGCGAAACCCCTACCTCCTCCTTCCCCAAGGAAGGAATCGCAAATTGCCCAGCTTTTTTTATCTTTCCAACATTCTTAATTTCAAGACCTCACCTACACTGATTGTTATAAACCGCATTTATAATAAAAACTTTTTTCGATCTTAATCCTTTCACTAAATATCCCATCTGCGGCTGTTTATGATCAAACCATTTTTATCCTTTTTTTTCAAAACCATTATCGTTGCGATAGTAATGTTAATGCCTCTGTCAACCCATGCATATTCGGTTTTAACACATGAAGCACTGATTGATGCTAGTTGGGCAAAAAGCATTAAACCGTTATTAAAATATAAATACCCGGCAGCCTCAGAAGATGATTTGAACAAAGCGCGCGCTTATGCCTATGGTGGTTGCCTGATTGCCGACATGGGGTACTTCCCATTCGGAAGTGAATATTATACCAATCTTTCACATTATGTACGTAGCGGCGACTTTGTGGAGGCTTTGATTTCCGAAGCTCAAAACCTGAATGAATATGCTTTCGCGATTGGTTCATTGTGTCACTATATGGGCGATAAATACGGGCACTCGCTGGCTACCAATTTAGTGGTACCGATTGTATATCCTGAAATGGCAAAGAAATTTGGACCGGTAGTAACTTACGGAGATGACCCTATTTCTCATAGCAGGGTCGAAATATCATTTGATGTATTACAAGTGGCGAGAGGGAATTACGCCGCTCAGGATTATCACAATCTAATTGGCTTCGAAGTGGCAAGGCCGGTACTCGAACGGGCGTTTTTGAAAACTTATGGTCAGGATATCAATGAAGTATTTGGTGACCTTTCGTTGGCCATTGGCACCTTCAGATGGTCGGTTAAAAGTTTAATGCCAACAGTGACCCGGACAGCCTGGGCTATCAAAAAAAACGATATAAAAAAACTTAACCCAAGTGCCAACAGCCGCACGTTTCACTACAGGATGAAGAAAAAAGACTTCAACAGGGAATTTGGATCTGCAAGGCAAAAACCTGGGTTTAAAGCGTGGTTGTTATCCTGGTTTATCAGGGTGGTGCCCAAAGTCGGCCCATTTAAAGCGTTAAAATTCAAGGATGTTGGCCCAGAAGGAGAGAAACTTTTTATCAGGAGCTTTGATACTGTTGTGCTTCGTTATGGCCATGAATTAGCCGCAATGCATAACGAAAAAATAATACTCCCCGACGTTGATTATGATACCGGGAACCCTACTAAAATGGGCGAATATGACTTAGCCGACAAAACTTATGGTGATCTTTTGCTTAAGCTTAACGATACTAAATTTAACAATTTGACCACGCCTTTAAAGAAAAATATCCTCAGCTTTTATAACTCGGCCGACACCGTTCAATTTGCAAAAATTTATATGGCTGATTGGAAAAAAACCTACCAGGCCTTTCAAAACATAAAAGAAAGCAAGACGGTAAAAACCGATAGTTTAAAAACAATGAAAGGCATATATTACAAATTAAATGAACCTGCAGCTCAACCAACTACTAACTGATGGTGTTCGGATTTATTCTCTTGCGCGACGGGTTTTCGGTTAATTAAAATATATCTTAAACTTGCTGCCCTTACCCAAATCGCTCTCGACAATAATATTGCCATTCGCTGAGTCCACAATTTTTTTAGCGAGATATAAACCAATGCCATGACCCTCTATTTGGTTATGAAGTCTGCCATACATATCGAAAATTTTGTCGAGATCTGTTTTATTCATGCCCATTCCGTTATCCTGTACCGATAAAATCACCGTTTCCCGTTCTTTAGTGGTATGGATATGAATGACCGGATTCTTTTCGCTTTTAAATTTAATACCGTTTGAGATCAGATTGTATATGATACTCCGCAAGTTCTTTTTCGAAAAAAGGATTTCTTTAACTTCGAGATCGCGGGTTATGGTGGCACCCGAAAGTTTAATTTTGTCTTCTAAACTCCATTCAATATTATTTAATATTTCTTCAATTTCTACCATTTCCATCAAAAACATATCGCTTTCAATTTTGGCAATGTTGGATATATCGTCAATTAACGAGCGGAATTTTTTTACAGACGAATTAATGATATTTAAAAACTTACCAAGCTCAGGATCAGTTACTTTTCGGTTCATCACAGCGATACTAATTTCAATATTGCTTAGTGGTGCCAAAAGATCGTGCGAGGCTGTGTGCACAAAATTACTATGGTCGGCGTTTATGCGTTGCAGGCTTTTGTTCTTTTTATCTAGCTCTTCCTGTGCATTCTTTAACTCCGAAATATCATTAAAAGTAATAACAGCCCCGTTCCGTTTATTGTCCGTTTGCTGTACATAGGGCATGGTCATAATCTGGTACCATTTACCATTATTGGTTTCAATTTCTTTGGTGATAATTACGCCGTCCGCCAATACCCTTTTTATATCATCTAAAATGGTTTCAAATTTTAAATTCGTCGAAATATTACTGAGCGGCCTTCCGATGTCGCTTTCGAGCAAATTAATTTGGTTTACTGCTCCGGGCGAAAATTTCATCAGCCTTAAGTCATTGTCGATAAACAATTGCCCGTTTATGTTGCTCCTGAAGTAGTTATTTAAATCGTCGTTAATTTCGAGCAACTCTTTGTTTTTTAACTGATAGCTTGAGTTAATGGTATCCAGTTCTTCATTTACCGACTGCATTTCTTCGTTGGTGCTCTGCATTTCCTCGTTCGACGAAAGTAGTTCCTCGTTAAACGATTGCATGTTTTCATTTGAAGCATCCAATTGTTCATAAGTTAAATGGAGTTTATCTTTTAGCTCCCTTATCTCCTCTTCTAAATTTAAGGTGTACTGATCTAAAAAAATCTTCTCATTAAAAACAATAGCATCGCCAGTATCTGGCGTTTTATCTTCACTAAAAGTAACCATCAATAACTTTTGACTGCCTTTTTTCATTTTTAAAGGCATCACCGATATATTTATTTTCGATTCCGATTTACCCGTTTTAACACTGATCCCAACAGCGGAAGCTTTTTTGTTTGTTTTTAAAGCACTTACACGTAAATTATTAAAAGCGACACTCAGGTGTTTTGGTAAAAGTTCGGTAAGGTTTGAGTTGAAGTTTTTTTGGAGCAGGTATTTGCCGGTATCGCCATAGGATTGTACAACATGGTTGTTTTCATCAACACATACCACCAGATTATCCAGCTCACTAACCAGGCTTTGATTTACCGCGTCGGCAAGGTTTGTATTGACTTTTTTAGCATTATCTTCCTGAGAAAATGTTGAAGACTGCCGTTTTACATCGGTAAACTCAGGTAATAAAAAAGCATCCAAACTTATTATCCTTTTTGTTTCGAGATTTTTGTAGATTTTCCACTTTTTATTAACGATTTCGAGATTCTTAATGATGGGCATTGGGCTTTCGCTCGATCCTAAAAACAAATAACCGTCCATTTTAAGCCCAAAAAGCAGCATGGTGAATATCTTTTTCTGCAAAACTGGGGTCATGTATATCAGCAAATTTCGACAGCTGATAAAATGCATATTGCAATAGGGCGGATTTTTTACCAGATCGTGTTGGGCGAAAATTACCATTTTTCGTATAACTGGATTTACCCGGTAACTGTTACCTTCCTTTGTGAAATGTTTTTCAAGTCGTTCGGGAGATACATCTTTTGCGATAGAATGGTTATAAATACCTTTACCGGCGTGCGATATGGCGGCGGTATCGATATCAGTCGCAAATATTTTCACGACAATGTCTTTGTAAGGCCCGGTTAGTAATTCATGTACCAAAATAGCAATGGAATATACTTCTTCGCCAGTTGCACAGCCAGCCACCCACATTTTAAGTTCTTCGCCAACCGTCAATTTTTCAACAATACCAGGCAGTATTTTTTTTTGAATAAAGTCAAATGCTTCTTTATCCCTGAAAAATGAAGTGACACTTATTAAATAGTCTTTTGCGAGCGCGTCAATTTCTTCTGGTTTTGTTTTCAAAAATTCAAAATAATTTTCAAGCGAGGTGAAATTACTATACGCGGCCCTTCTTTTGGTCCGCCTGAGTATAGTCGTTTGCTTATAGTCCGAAAAATCAAGTGGAGATTTTTCCTTTATCAGATTAACAATATTTGCGAGGTTTTTTTCGTCATCCTTACTATCCATTAACAATTCACTGCCATACTTTATGTAGTCTTCAACAGCGTTTGGCATTGCTTCGGGTTCCAAAATAAAATCTACCAGCCCTGTGGCTATCGCGTGTGACGGCATACTGCTAAATTCGGTAGATTCGGGAGTACGGGCAATCACCATTCCACCAGCTTTTTTTATTGCTTTTATCCCTTCAGTACCATCGCTACCCAGGCCACTCAATATTATTCCGATTGATTTTGCACCACTATTGGCGGCCAGCGAATTAAAAAAGCGATTAATTGTAAGGTGTGAGATGTGTGATTTGATTTTAGCGGTTAAATGCAAATGATTATCCCGGATTTCCATATACTTATCGTTCGGGATAAGATAAACCTCATTTGATTTTACCAATGTACCCTCTTCGGCCTCTTTAACGGTAAGCTTACTGTGCCTCGCCAGCAATTCCACCATCCGGCTCTTAAAGTCGGACGATAAATGCTGAATAATTATGTAAGCGACACCATCTAAAGGTGTATGATCGAAAAAAGTATTTATTTCCTCCATCCCACCCGCCGAAGCGCCAATGGCAATGATGTGGTGAGGTTCTTCTGAATACATTGCATGGGGTTAAAAAAAATGAAATTTAAAGGCAGAAACGGAAAGCTGCGTGAGTTTATAACAAATATACCGCAAAATGTTTTAATATCTAGAAAATATTGTTACTAATGTGATAAACATTACTTTTTAATTAGCGAATATTTCCAAAAATTAAATTAAAACCGTCATACTAAACCAATTAAATGCCGTTTAAATTTGCGGCAAGACTGTTTTGTTTAAGGGCGAAACTCAGTGAATTTACAAAACCTCCGCCTGAGCGCGATCCTCATCTTAACAACACTTTTCGTTAATATTCACATTATTAACCAACCTTGTTCAAAAAACGTTAGTGTTGCCCCATTTATAAATGACGATAATCCAGACTCAGAGCCTGCACTTTTATTTGTCAATTCCATAAAATATACCGTAGGATTCGTAAAACCAGGTGTGAACAACAAAAATCTAAACCGCTTTTGCTTTGGTGATATATTTAAAAACTTCAATTCTTCAAAATCAGTGATTCTCAATGTATCTATGTTTGGTGAGTTATAAAAATACTTTTGCATTACTACTGATGGGTCTATTTGAGGTTTTTCGTTCAAATTTTCCTTTTCATATTTGTCATTGGCTTTATGTTTATATTTAAAGCATTCTGTGAAAATACCAGGATAAACAATGCCTTTCTCAAAAATTGATTTCAGTTCGGGCGTAGCGTCCACTATTAATATCGTGTTTTTGTATCGATAAGTGTTTCCCGACATAACAATTGGCTCAGTATATATATTATAATGCTCGTTTTTGTAGTTGTTTTTAAACAAGGTTTCCGCCCAATAATCTTCCTGTTCACCTTGGTTTTCGAATACCCGTTCGGAAACTCTTGCAGAATCAATCAATCCCTGACTTTTTGCATATCTACAGTCAATCAGAACTAAAGAAAAGAAGATAAACGACATCAACATTTGTTGTTTCAAATTGTTCGAAAAACGAAATAAATATGGAATCATCTTTGTTTTTTATTCATGATTCAAACATCAACTAAATTCCACAAATAAATTTTGAATATATACCTCACTAAAAGATAGGGGCATAAAATAAAAAAGGCCAACTTACAAAGCTGACCTCTAAATTATATTTTCTGGCTCCCCCTTTAGGAGGCCGGCGGGTTATATGTCCCTCCCAGTATCCCAATTTTCGAGATAATCAGATATGCGTTTTAAGAATGAGCCACCTAACGCTCCATCTACCACCCTGTGATCATAAGACAACGATAAAAACATCATGTGGCGTATGCCAATCATATCGCCCTGTAATGTTTCAATAACCGCAGGTTTTTTCTTTATGGCACCTACCGCTAAAATAGCCACTTGCGGCTGATTGATGATTGGCGTACCCATCACATTACCGAACGAACCTACGTTCGTAATAGTAAACGTACCGCCCTGAACATCATCGGGTTTCAGTTTATTGGTACGAGCCCGGCTGGCAAGGTCGTTAACAGCTTTTGTTAGCCCAATTAAATTCAACTCATCTGCTTTTTTAATCACAGGTACAATCAAATTACCACTTGGTAAAGCGGTAGCCATACTGATATTGATATCTTTCTTTTTAGTAATCTGTGTGCCACTGACCGAGATATTTATCATCGGGAAATCTTTAATGGCCTTCACGACAGCTTCGATAAAAATGGGGGTAAACGTGATCTTCTCCCCTTCCCTTTTTTCGAAACTATTTTTTATGCGCTCGCGCCATAAAAACAGATTGGTTACGTCGGCTTCCACAAACGAGGTCACGTGCGGAGATGTTTGCTTGCTCATCACCATGTGATCAGCAATTAAGCGGCGCATTCTGTCCATCTCAATTATTTCGTCCTCGCCCGACGTCGTTCTTGTTCCCATGCTGTCAGTATTCACTGATTTGGCTGCCTCTGGCGCGATGGGTTGACTGTCTTTTTTAGGTTCTTGTTTTGGAACGACAGGTTCGGCCTTAGGCGTTTCGGGTATAGACCTCGGCACATCAGCAACAGGTCTTGGGGCTTCAACTATCGGTTTTGGCTCTTCAATCACAGGCTTTGGTGCCTCAACTATCGGCTCATAAACTTCCGGTTCGAGTTTCGCCGCTGGTTTTTGATATTCCGGATAGTAAAAGTTTGCCTCCCGTACAGTGGTTGGCGGTGCTTCGTTTGCTGGTTGTGGATGTTCTATTTCTGGTGTATCGTTTTCGGCTGCGATAAATTTATCGTCAGCGATTACCTTTTCAGGCTGCGGACTGGGCGCGGGTACAATATATTCCCTTTCGGTTGTTTTACTTTCGGGAATAACTGTGCTACGCATCGACGCGCTTCTTTGTTGTTTAAGATGGATGTAGGCAAACAGATCATCCTTGGTCAACCTGCCTTCAGCCCCGGTACCGGGTATTTGATCCATTTCCTCATTACTTATGCCTTCAGTCGCGGCAATATTCCTTACCAGGGGCGAATAAAACCGTAGGTGACCCTGAAATGAGCTGCTTGGTTGATCAAAGCTTTTATACTCCAGTTGGTCGGTATATGGAATGTTAACATTTTCATTATGTTCCGGGTTTATTTCCGAATCAAAATTGGTATTCTGTTCGTGGGCAATTCCATCATGAATGGGTGTAACATTATCATAACTATCATGATGGTCTTCAACCACATGGGCAGTATCTTCAACAAAAGGATGATAGGCAGGTTCTTCGGCTGGATGCGAGTTTGAACTCTCATGTTCATCAGTTTCAATAATGGCAATCACCGCGCCAACCTGTACAACGTCGTTTTCCCGAAATAACTGATCAATTAATCTTCCCGATACGGGTGAAGGAACGTCTGAATCAACTTTATCAGTGGCTATTTCCATTACAGCCTCATCAATTTCTATAAAATCGCCAGGCTTTTTGTTCCATTTGATGATAGTTGCTTCGGCAACGCTTTCCCCCATTTTAGGCAATAACAGATTATATTTAGCCATAGTAGTATATTAAAAGGCAAAAATACTGCTTTTATGGTTATTTGCCAGTATTATTAAGTAAAGTAATTAACATAGACAGTGCAGAAATTGCAGTCCGTTCTATATTCTGTTTTCGTTTGTTCCCAAATTTAAACATTTTGACAATTGTTTTATCATTATTTGCAACAGCAATCCAAACAGTTCCTACCGGTTTCTCCAGACTGCCGCCATCGGGGCCTGCAATTCCGGTAACGGCCACCGCATAGTCCGATTTAAAATTCAACAGGGCACCTTCAACCATCTCCTGAACCGTCTCTTTGCTAACAGCTCCGTGCTGCCATAGGGTCTCGTTTTTAACACCTAAGATACTTTCTTTCAATTCGTACGAATAGCTAATACCTCCACCCAAAAAAACCTTTGATGAGCCCGCGTGTTGGGTTAAAAGATGAGATATGTACCCGCCTGTGCAACTCTCCGCTACTGAAAGGGTCAACCCCTTTTTCTCCATCAAATTTAATATCGCTTTTTCGACAGGAATATCTTCATCAGCTACAAATACGTTTGCCACGCGTTCAATAATTTTAGCCGAAAATTCGTTTATTTTAGTGTTTAAAAGCGTTTCATCGTCCCCATAGCCGCTTAATCTAAGTCGGACCTGACCTAGCTTTGGCAAATAGGCCAGTTTTATAAAGTCTGGCAATGAATCTTCAATATCGGCGATTCGTTCAGCTAAAAATGATTCCCCTTCCCCTACCGTTAAAATTGTTTTGTGGATAATAAACGGCAATTTTAATGATGCTTTTAGCTTGGGGATCACACTTTCTTCCATCATATACATCATTTCGTGCGGCACACCCGGCATCGAAATATATATTTTACCATCAATGTTGAACCACATGCCCGGCGCTGTTCCATTTTTATTGATAACCACCTCGCAATTTTCGGGTACGAAGGCCTGTTGCCTGTTTACTTCGAGCAGCGGCCGATTGTATTTTGCAAAAATCGCGGTTACATTATTTAAAGAAGCCTCGTTTTCAATCAGCTTAACCCCGAAATAATCGGCAATTGTTTTTTTGGTGATATCGTCTTTAGTTGGCCCGAGACCACCTGTAATTAAAATAATGCTTGCTCTTTTAGAGGCCTCGGCAAGAGCAGTAAGTATATGCTCCCGATCGTCACTCACCGAAGAAATTTGCTTTACACGCACCCCAATCTTATTCAATTCCTGTGCTATCCATGCCGAATTGGTGTCAACAATTTGGCCAATAAGTATTTCATCGCCTATAGTAATTATTTCTGCTAACATTTTTATTGGTTGTATGAACTATTGCTGGTATAGTCGCTTCTTTTGCTCAGTTTTAAGTCCTGTAAAATAGCAGCCTTAACTTTTAATGTAACGTTATATGATTTGTAAAGGCCAAATGGCACCCATTGAATATTCAGGTCCCAACAATGCAGATCCCGGTAAATTCCAAATGAAGTAATGGCTAACTTATTGGCCCTTAAATCGTAGTTAGTACTGTATTGCACCTTCCATTTACTGGTAATATTCAGGTCGCCGCTTAACATCACACTGTTTTCGACACTGGTGCTAATCAGGTTGTTAGAATAGGTGAGACTATAATTAAAAGAAACGTTCCAGGGCACATTAAAATCAACATAAGCACTGGGGTCGCTGTTTATAGCGGCGAGTCGGGCGGCTTGCGCGGGGTTAATGGTTTGTAAAGTACTGCCGGGCTGGCCCGGTGGTTTTGGTGTAAATGTGGTAGAATTTAAGCTTCCGCTCATTGAAAAGTTGATGGTTGTTAACCGGGGAAATTTACCATCTTCAAAGGTATAGCGGTTAATCCTGTCCGTATTTTTGGTTATCTCACCATTTGAAATGGAATCAATTATCTTAGTTTCATAAGGATCAAAAGATCCAAAACAACTCAGGTTTACTTTTTGGTTAAATATCGCCGAATGTGCCGAAAATGTTATTGGCTGGAGCCTTAAAGAATCCTGGGCGAAGTTGTAAAATGTAGCCAACGACAAACCTTGTATAATAGGTATTTTTCGGTCTTTACCGGATGTATCGGTAGTTTTTGGTTTTAATTTTATTTCGATGGTGTTGTCGAGATTAAAACCAACCCCTGCCTGTCGGCCGGCCGATGGGAAATTATCCTCAAAAATGGAATACATTTGACTGGTATAGGGATATGGAACGGTGGCATTGCTCACCACTGTTTTATAATATCCATAGCTTGGAGCAGAGAAATCGGGGTTATAACTAAAGCTTAAGCTTGGGGTCATCACGTGCCGTATGGCTTCCAAATTGCCCTTTTTAAATTGAATTTTACTATAAACTTTTGTTGAAATGCTGGTGCTCAACGAATATATACCGGCCCTTTTGAAGCCATTAACGGTATCGGTAACCATTGAGTCGAGTCCGTTTACGCTTCCCCTGGCGAAGCTTTTCCTGATAGTTTGTAAATACCAATGCTCGGTGTAATTAACACTGGTGCTAAACTGGAAGTATTTAAAAACATTTAAACTTAAGCCTAAAGGGATAGTATGAACAATGCTGGTCTGCAATTTTTTAGAAAAGGTGCTGCTTTTAAATAATTCGTCTTCAGGTAATTCGGAAATGCCATCTGATGCTTGCAGATTATAACTAATCGTAATTTTTTGATACCAGCTTGGCGGGCCAACCTGTTCTTTGGAATCGAAAGGGCTGAGTGATGCCATTGAAAAGTTAAGCGTCGGCAATTGCATCGACACTGTTTTTGTTGAAAGATCCTGGCTTTCAGAAAGCCCTAAACTCATATTGAATGGTGTACCTGCCCATGTTTTACTATAGTTGACTGACGACCTTTGTGTATTCGAAGTAAGGGCCTGTATGTTATAGTTAGTTGTAGCAGGGTTCTCCTGGTAAAAAGTAGAAGAACCAGCATTAACCGACGCGCTCAAGGTACTCCCAGGGTTTGCGTTCGGATCCTGGTTGTGGCTCCACGTTATGTTAAATGTTTTAGAGGGAGGGTCGCCGGGAAGCCCCGCATTGTGCGAACCGTAATCAAACGTAAAGTTACCTCCATATTTGTAGCGTTTAAGGTAATGGAAGGTTTCACTTATTTCATAAGATCCTTTTGAATAAATGGTACCCATATTGGTAAGGTCCATATAGTCGTTAATCCCCAAATAATAACCGAAATTACGCAGGTAAAACCCGAGCTGCTGGTCTTCCCCAAATGTTGGAATAATAATTCCGGATGATCGTGTGTCGGGCTTTGGAAAAAAGCCAAACGGAATAACCAGTGGTAGTGGTATCCCCTCAATTTCCAGATAAGCCGGGCCCGAAATAATTCTGTTTTTTTCGGCGATGCCTTTGGTTATTACAATTCCAAAATGGGTATCGGGATAGGGCAAATCACAGGTACTGAAAATAACATTACGATAGGCTACCTCACTTTCGTTCAATTTTCTGATTACACCTCCCGATATAAAACTTCCATCCTGATCGCTCGCCGGGTTATAAACTTTACCTTTTTTTGTTTTGTAATCAAACAGCAAAGAGTCGGACGATACCGGTTTATCCTTACCTTGTTTGGAAATAGGCCGTCCGATATAACGTTTTGTAACAGGGTCAATGCTTCCGCTGGCAAAAACCAGGTGTCTCTTTTGATCGAGCCTGATATAATTGGCATCCAGTTCAAAGTCTTCATATTTAACACGGGCATTACCATACAGATAGGTAATCTGATGTTCATTATCAGTAATTACCGAGTCTTCGGCATGTGAAGTTACTTCCGATTTTAGGCCGCCGGCATTCTTTTTGGTGGTATCGTTTTCGGGCAGCGAACTTTTTGTTTTTAATATTGCATTAGTTTTGTTATCTTTAGGTAGGTTTTTGTTTTTGGGGGTATCTATCTTAATTGTTGTACCAGCCAAGGGCCTAAAGCTAAAATTAAGGCTCTTATGCGCGGCTTCTGCCACATTGACCATTAAAATAATTTCGAGCAGAAAAAAAAGGCTTATGAATTTCAAAATTGATTATGAATAGTATTTTTGCAGATATAGTTAACAGCGTTCAAAAATAATGAAAAATAAGGCATTGAGAAGATTGATTTATAGTTTATCGTTATTACTTACATCGCTACCGTTTTTTTCGTTTGCACACCAGGATTCATCGAAACAAGATACCGTTGTAAATAATGGTTATAAACTTAAAACCATTATAGTTGATGCGGGCCATGGAAATGCACATTCTGGCACAGGCCATTTTTCCCTGGGGGCATCCGGTTCGTATTCCTTTGAGAGAAATGTAACGCTTGCAATTGCCTTAAAATTGCAAAAAGCGATAGAAAAAAATATGACCGGTGTAAAGGTTGTGATGACCCGCACCACCCCAGACGACGTTTCGTGGCAAAAGCGTGCGGATATTGCCAATGAAAACAAAGGCGACCTTTTTATTTCGCTGCATTGCAACTCATTAGCCGATAAACGAATACACGAAATTGTTGGTTATAAACATCATAAGGCAATTTACAGAACAATAGAAGTGCCTAATCGTTCTGGAAAAGGGGTCTTGGTACTTGTTTATGGTTTTCACCGCACCAAAGAAGAAGAGAAAGCCATTAAAGAGAATTTGATAGAAGATGACCCGGAAATGAATTCGAACCCCGATCCGAACGACCCGGAGTCATTAATCCTAATGAACGAGTATAAGCGAAAATATCGTACCCAAAGTATCCATCTGGCCGAATTGATAAACAATGAATTTGTTCAAACTGACGGAAGGCCAAGCGAAGGGATTAGGGAACAAGGCTTATTGGTTTTATGCCATAGTGCTATGCCCGCTGTACTAATCGAAACAGGCTATATTAATAACCCCGATGACGAAGCTTATTTAAATTCGGAGGCAGGGCAAGACGAAATTGTGGCGTCAATTGTCAGGGCATTGCAAAACTATAGGGACGAAGTTGAACAAGTGTCGCCATAATTGATACTTTGAGTTCAAAAAATAGTTAAATTCTGTAACTTGCGGGCGTCTGGAATACAATATTGTTCTGCTTATGAAAATATCTAACGAAACCAAAATAGGCGCGCTAACGGCCATTACCATTACTATACTGATTTTAGGATACAGCTTTTTGAAAGGAAGTGATGTATTTTCTGGTTCAAACCGTTTTTACGCGGTATATCAAAGTGTAGATGGTTTAACAGTATCAAAACCTGTTTTGGTGAATGGGTTTCAAATCGGTCGAATATCACAAATGAAACTGCGCAACGATGGACGTACTGTTGTTGAATTAATGGTTGAACAACAATATAATGTGCCCTCTAACACAATCGCGAAATTAGTGAGTACCGACCTTTTGGGTAGCAAGGCGATTGTGTTTGAATATGGCAACAGTAATACCTTCGCGGAAGATAAAGACACACTGCGCGCTGATATACAGGGGAGCCTCGCCCAAAGTTTACAACCGATACAGATGAAAGCCGAAAATTTGATTTCTAAATTAGATTCGACATTGGGCTCCATCAATAAAATATTGAATCCCAATTTTCAGAAGAATGTCGACCGCAGTTTTTTAAGCATAGCCAACTCATTGCAAACACTTGAAGGTGTGACTAAAAAAATTGACACATTAATTGGCACCCAAACCGTACATATAAACGGCATATTAAGCAATGCTGAAGTATTATCGGCAAACTTAAAAACCAGTTCGACAGATATTAACGGGATTACTTCTAATTTTAAAAAGGTAAGCACCGAAATTTCGGAATCAAATATAAAGCAAACACTCGATGACGCTAATAAAGCGATGGCCGATTTACAAACAGCCATTGCCAAAATAAATAGCGAAAAAGGTAGTATGGGACTATTGATTAACGATGATAAACTGTATAAAAACCTTGCTGCCGCAACTGCACACCTCGATAGTTTGTTTATTGATGTGAAGGCTCATCCAAAACGGTATGTTAGCATTTCGGTATTTGGTGGCGGGAAGAAATAATTTTTAAGTCTTTAGTCCGAAGTTCTCAGTCAAAAGATGACGGGTGACGGAGGGTTGATTGTGGTGACATAACCAACGGGTGGTGGAAGAATAATTATTACTTTCGATGATGTGGATTTTCGACTTCCAAACTTACTCTATCAGGAAAGTTTTTCCTTCAAGTGCCAGTTCAGTGTTTGGGAATACGCTTCTGGCCTCGTCAATTAATTCATTTAGGGTTTTATACCTTGCGGAGAAGTGGCCTATCAAGAGCTTTTTCGCGTTGGTTTTAACGGCTACTTCTGCAGCCTGAAGGGCTGTTGTATGCTGAGTTTCGATTGCCCTTTCGAGCATATTGTTTAAAAAAGTAGCTTCATGATAAAGTACCGTTGAATTGCTGATCTGTTCAAAATACTTTTCATTATAACAGGTGTCTGAGCAATAAGCATAAGTTTTAGGGACAGCAGAATCAAAGGTTAGTGATTCATTTTTGTAAACCTCGCCCTTTGGCGAAGTATAGTCGGCACCTTTTTTAAGGGCGGTATAATATTCAACCGGAATATTATACTGCTCCAGCTTTTCTTTTATGAGCTTCCTTAATCTTTTTTTTTCCTTAAACAGAAATCCAGTACAGGCTATCCCATGTTCGAGCGGTATGGTTTCAACAGTAATATCCTGGTTTTCCAAAATCACCTCGGGTATAAGGTGGTTGGTTTCTCTAAATTCAATTTTGTACTTCAATTCGGTCTCAGAATATCCTAATTGAAGGTCGATGATTTCTTTAAGATGTTTGGGGCCGAATATTTTTAAAGGCTTTATACGGCCATTTAAATGCAAGGACGAAAGTAAACCAACAAGACCCAGGTAATGATCGCCATGTAAATGGCTGATAAAAATAAAGTCGATACGGCTTGCTTTCACATCAAACTTTAACATTTGTTGTTGGGTGCCCTCGGCGCAATCTATTAAATAGATACGTTCGTTAATGTTTAGTGCCTGCGATGTAGGATTTCGGTTATAAATGGGCGTAGCAGAACTGCTTCCAAGTATCGTTACCTCAAATTTCATACCTGGAATTCGGTCATACTTATTTTGCTTCTCTTTTTAATTCTTTTTCTATCTCTTCCATAAAAACCAGGTCGATAGCTTCTTCGGTTGAAGGCACAATTGAGAGTACATTATCAAGCTGTGAAATAGTAATTAAGCGGGATACAGCTTCATTTAAACCAGTAAGAATAAAAGTACCTTCCGAATTTTTACACAGACGATGACCTATCAATAAGCTGCTTAAGCCGGAAGAATCTGCAAATTTCACTAGCGAAAGGTCGAGTATTATATTTCTCTGCCCTTCGGTGCTAATCAGTATGAGCTCTGATTTAAGCTGTGGGGTAATTAATGAATTTAATTTCGATTCATTTAACTTCAATAAAATATATTTCTCGTGTTTATCAACCGCAAATTTCATTTTTTTACTAATTAAGAAGCTAAGATAGAATTATTTTGCCGATAAATAAAAATTACAATTGGGTTAGCGTATTATTTATTGCAAGCTCGACCCTATTTAACACATTTTGATTATCTGGTTTAGCAAATTTCTCACCAGTTATTTGTTCAAAAAGCTCAATATAACGTTCAGAGATAGACTGCACAATTTCCGCGGTCATTTCCGGAACAACTTGTCCATCCTTGCCCTGGAAGCCGTTTTCAATCAACCACTTCCTTACAAACTCTTTTGATAACTGTTTTTGTGGTTCATTTTTTTCCTGGCGTTCTTCATAGCCATTTAAATAAAAATACCTGGAAGAATCTGGCGTATGTATCTCATCTATCAAATAAATGGTGTCGCCAACCTTTCCAAATTCGTATTTAGTATCTACTAAAATTAATCCTTGCGCTTTCGCTATTTCCGAGCCGCGTTTATATAGCGCTTGGGTGTAATTTTCTAATTTAACATAATCATCGGATGATACGATGCCTTTCGAGATGATATCTTCACGTGAAATATCCTCGTCGTGCCCTACTGAAGCTTTTGTGGTTGGCGTGATTATGGGCTCGGGTAAAATATCGTTTTCTTTCAGTCCCTCAGGCAATTGCACGCCGCAAACTTGCCTCCTGCCTGCATTGTATTCGCGCCAGGCATGTCCCGCAAGGTAGCCGCGAATTACCATCTCCACTTTAAAGGGTTCGCAAATGCGTCCGATAGTTACGCTTGGATCAGGTACGGATATTACCCAATTGGGGACAATATCAGCAGTAGCGGCCAAAAATTTTGCCGCGATTTGGTTTAAAACCTGGCCTTTATAAGGGATCGCTTCGGGTAAAACCACGTCAAATGCCGAGATGCGGTCGCTCACTACCATTACAAGGTATTTATTGTCAATTGTATAAACATCCCGCACCTTGCCTTTATAAAAAGCCGTTTGCCCCGGGAAATTAAAATGTGTTTCGTTTATTGAGTTCATTCGTATTGTGAATTGCGAGTGGTCAGCAGTGAGAGGTGAATGGTGAGAGGTGAATCGTGAATAGGGTTATTTTACCATTAACAATTCACTACTCAATTCTCACCATTCACCGCTCACTACTAACTAAATTATTGTATATCCCCGTATGCTTCTAATATCTTACGTACCAGTTTATGCCTTACTACGTCTTCGCCGCTAAGGTAAACAATTTCTATCCCCTTAATATCGGTGAGTATGCGAAGGGCTGTATGTAAGCCTGATTGCTGCTTTTTCGGTAAGTCTATTTGTGTAACATCACCTGTAACAATAAATTTTGCCGATGGGCCCATACGCGTTAAAAACATTTTTAACTGCATGTCGGTCGCGTTTTGCGCCTCATCCAAAATAACAAAACAATTATCGAGCGTACGGCCACGCATAAACGCAAGTGGCGCAATTTCTATCGTCCGGTTTTCGAGATAAAACTTTAATTTTTCTGCCGGGATCATATCATCCAATGCGTCGTAAAGCGGACGTAAGTATGGATCAATTTTTTCCTTCAGGTCACCCGGCAAAAAGCCCAGGTTCTCCCCTGCTTCAACAGCCGGACGGGTTAATATGATGCGTTTAATTTCTTTGTTTTTAAGTGCCCTTACAGCCAGGGCAACCGCTGTATAGGTTTTGCCCGTTCCGGCAGGACCGATGGCAAAAAGGATATCGCTTTTATTAATACAGTCGACCATTTTACGTTGGTTGGCTGTACGTGCCTTAACCATAACCCCATTAGGGCCGAACACAATAACTTCGCCACTGGCAAATTTATCGGTAGTTTGATCGGATGGCTGGGGGTCTGCTATTTTCGATCCCAAAATCCTTTCCAGGTCGGTAATATTCAAATTTTCATATTTTTCGACATGCCGCAACAAATGACTGAATTTCTCCTGGAAAATACCCAGTTCGTGATCGTCACCCAGTATCTTAATTTCGTTGCCCCTGGCTACGATTTTAAGTTTTGGATATTGTTTCTTAATGATCTCGAAATGATCATTATTGGGGCCCCACAACACGGCGGGATTTATTTGCTCGATTGACAATTTAAGTTCGTTCAATACAAAATTGATTTATAGTTGCAGATTTTTATGAATTAAAAATTGAATATTTGCAGCATCTTATGCATGTACAAGATTAGTGATAAATATTTGAAAAATTAATGGCAATTATAACTTTAACTACTGATTTGGGCGATAAAGATATTTATCAGGCTGCCCTCAAAGGCAGTATCTTGAAATTATTGCCCTCCGTTAATATTGTTGATATTACAAATAGCGTTGCTGCCTTTAATACGCAGCAGGCTGCTTTTATATTGAAAAATAGTTTTTACTATTTTCCGGTTAATACCGTGCATTTGATTGGCATTGATACAGTAAACAGCCACGAAACCCGCTACCTGGCGCTCAAATATAAAAACCACTATTTTGTTGGTGCCGATAATGGTATTTTTTCGCTAATGTTTAATGAATTGCCGGAAGAGATTGTCGAACTGAATCTTATTCAGGATTTCAAGTTTTTACATTTTCCGCTGGCCGATGTTTTTGTTAAGGCTGCCTGTCATATTGCCGCAGGCGGAAAACTTGCCGACATTGGCTTCCCGGTTGATTACATTGAAAAGAAAATGAACTTGCAGCCGGTAATAGAGAAAAACCTGATTAAAGGCCTGGTTATTTACATCGACTCCTTCCAGAATGTGATTACCAATATCACCAAAAGTTTTTTTGATGAGGTACAACAGAACCGGCGTTTTAAACTCTCGTTTAAACGAAACGAAACCATAAACCAACTTAGCTGGCAGTACAACGAAGTGCCCGAGGGCGAAAAACTTTGCCTTTTTGGGATAAGCGACCATCTGGAAATTGCCATAAACAAAGGCAATGCCGCCGGGCTGCTTGGGCTTACACTTGGGGATAGTATAGTTATTGATTTTGAGGAGCAATAAAGTTGGATTTTATTCTTTAAATTAGAAGAAAGTTTTATCAATGAAGTTAGCAGTAATTATTCATACAGCAGAAGAAGGTGGCTTTTGGGCCGAAGTTCCGGCAATACCCGGGTGTGTAACGCAAGCGGAAACCATGGAAAGCTTAATATCGAATATATATGAAGCTGTAGAAGGTTGTTTGTCGGTTGAAATTGAACCATCGTCGATTGGGGCTAATGATATTCTCCTGGAATTGG
>Ga0364866_10405_pt1 | contig 27868 bp, 29 predicted proteins | sample ExccelAu500001D3_3_FD_206913 | JGI IMG/M metagenome (GOLD analysis project Ga0364866, IMG submission 206913) | Enriched cells from Trout Bog Lake Hypolimnion, Wisconsin, USA - BchlTB.Aug13.5000.01.D3 | ecosystem: Environmental > Aquatic > Freshwater > Lake > Hypolimnion/Profundal zone | place... | reverse complement strand
GAGGCTGAACTGCGACTGGCGCTTGCCAAATTGCGCGGTATGGGATTGCCGCTTCTGGCTCATGCAGAGTTAGCTGCGCCGGCAACTGCCGCGACAGTGGCACTAAATGCGGCAGGCGCCGATTGGCGGAAGTATGCCACCTATCTGGCCTCGCGGCCGGACGCCGCGGAGGTGGAAGCCATTGCCCTGCTCATTCGCCTGGCAGAGGAATTCGACACGCCAGTCCACATCGTGCATTTATCCAGCGCGAAGGCACTGCCTTTGCTGGCTGAGGCGAGGGGGAGAGGGGTGCCGGTAACGGTGGAAACCTGTGCCCACTATTTATGGTTTGCCGAAGAGGAGATTTTGGATGGGGCAACGGAGTTCAAATGCGCCCCACCGATGCGAGATGCAGGCAATCGCGAAGCTCTGTGGAACGCACTAAAGGAGGGGTTGATCGATATGGTCGTGACCGACCACTCCCCGTGCCCAGCAGAGATGAAGCGCCGGGAAGAGGGCCGCTGGGATGTTGCCTGGGGCGGGATCGCGAGCCTCGGCCTGGCGTTACCAGTGTTATGGACAGCGATGGCACGGCGCGGAGTAGATATCAAACGGTTGGGCGCGTGGATGGCTGCAGGGCCTGCGCAGTTTGCTGGTTTGGCTAGGCGGAAAGGAACCCTAAGTAAAGGCGCCGATGCGGACTTTGTAGTCTTCGATCCGGATGACGCCTGGACGGTTGCGCCCGAGCACCTGCATTTTCGCCATAGACTCTCGCCCTACCTCGGCGCGGAGTTGCGAGGACGGGTACTGGAAACCTGGCTTCGCGGCAAACAAGTCTACCGCCAGAAGCGATTCCCCGGCGAAGCGATCGGCAGAGAATTGGTGCGCCAATGAGAGACCGCGCGTTGCGGGCGATTGCGGAATGCAGGCGGATTGCCGCCATGAGCGAGGATGCAGGACGCATCATGCGCCGGTTTCTTGCGCCGCCCATGCGCGAGGTTCATGCGCTTTTGCGAAGCCGCATGGAGGGGCTGGGAATGCGAGCGCATCTGGACGCGGCGGGCGATGGGCACTAGTCCGGAACTTTCGATCGATGGACTTATGGCTAAGTTGCCGGCTTTGGCCCGGATTTCCACGACAGAGCCACCGGCGGTCACGCGCGTGGTCTTCAGCGAAGCCGATCTGCGCGCACGGACTTGTGTGAAGTCTCGGTGCAGGGAGGCAGGGCTTACAGTACATGAAGATACCGTCGGTAATACGTTTGCTCGATGGAATGGCACGGAGCCGGAACTTGCACCGATAGGCACTGGTTCGCATATCGACGCAATTCCCAATGCAGGCGCGTATGACGGGACCGTAGGTGTGCTTGGCGGGCTTGAGGCGATCAGGGTCCTGCAGTAGTTGGGATTCACTCCGCAGCGATCGATCGAACTGGTCATCTTCACCTCGGAGGAGCCTACCCGTTTTGGCATCGGATGTTTGGGCAGCCGTATGATGGCGGGTGCGCTGACACCTTCGCAAGCTTGCGAACTGCGCGATAAGGAGGGCCGCGGGCTGGAGGAATTGCGCACGGCGTGTGGATTCACCGGCGCGCTCCATTCCGTCGCGTTGCCCGCCGGCCGCTTCCACCAGTTTGCAGAGTTGCATATCGAGCAGGGACCGCTGCTGGAGCAGGAAGGAATCGACCTGGGCCTGGTAACGCACATTGCCGCGCCGGCCAGCCTGCGCATCAATATTGAAGGCGAGGGGGGACATGCCAGCGCCCGCCTGATGCCTGGACGAAAGGATGCCCTGACTGCTGCGGCGGAACTGATTCTGGCGCTCGAAGCGGCAGCCAAGGCGACCGGAGCAGTTGATACCGTGGCCACAGTGGGGGTCTGCAAGGTTCTTCCCGACGCGGTGAACAGCATTCATTCACGAGTGCGCCTGGAAACCGACATTCGAGATATCGACGGCGCTCGCCGAGACCGCGTACTCGAAGCATTGCAGGCAACATGCTCGGAAACGGCTGCGAGGCGCGGCGTCAGCATTGCGACGGATTTGGTCAACGCCGATCCGCCGACTACTTGCGACCCGGTGATTCTGGCGGCGATGGAGATGGCGGCGAGCGAGGCGGGACGGACGTGCAAGAGGATGGTTAGCCACGCCTACCACGATTCGCTTTTTATAGCCCGCATTGCGCAGGCAGCCATGCTGTTCATTCCTTGCGACGGCGGGGTGAGCCACCGACCCGACGAATACGCCTCGAAGGAAGCGATTGGGGCCGGTGTGCATGTACTGGCTCGGACCCTGGCCCGCCTGTCTGTTTGACACAGCCGCTTTGCAAGTTCGGCGTTTCGTTGTAAGCTATGCCTCAACCCGTAGCGAGATTGTGTCTTCCCCAAATTCATGAAAGCGAATGCAACAACCCGTATTGTTGGCACCCCTGTCCTCTGCAAAGAGGGGATGGACAAACTGCTGGGCCGCGCGCGTTATGTTGACGACATTGAACGGGAGGGCATGTGGCACGGTGGTACTGTTCGCAGTTCCATCCCACGCGGCTACATTCGATCAATTGAATTTGACCGGCGCATCGACTGGACCGAATTCACGATTGTTACCGCCGCTGACATTCCCGGCAAGAATCATATCCAGCTTATCTTTGCGGATCAACCTTGCCTTGCGGACGGGAAGGTGAATCACTGCGACGAGGCGATTCTTTTACTGGCGCACCCAGACAAACACAAGCTGCGGGGAGCCGTGGATGCCGTGCACATCGAGTACGACCCGCTGCCGCCTATCTTCACCATTGACGAGAGCGAACGGCAGAACGTAGTCGTATGGGGTGCGGACAATCTGTTCAAGAGCTTCCTGCTTGAGAAGGGCGATGTGGATTCGGCGCGGGCAAGTGCCGCGCATATTGTTGAAGGGGAATATCGCACGGGCGCACAGGACATCTTTACATTGAAAACAACGGCGTGATCGCGGAGTGGAGCGATAAGAGCGGGGTCACGGTGTGGGGCTCTTTGCAGTGCCCCTATTTTGTGCACCGGTCGCTTCTTACGGTATTCGATCTTTCCGAGGACAAGGTTCGTGTCATTCAGACATAGACGGGAGGAGCTTTCGGCGGCAAGGAAGATTATCCTTCAATGCTTGCAGCACATGCGACTTTGCTGTCGATGAAAAGCGGGCATCCAATCAAGATGGTTTACGACCGCATGGAGGACCTTGCCGCTACAACCAAGCGGCATCCTTCTCGTATTCGCCATCGAACCGCGCTCGATAAAGACGGAAGACTGCTGGCAGTGGAGATCGACCTCGCCACGGACGGCGGCGCATACTCAACCCTCCCATCGACAGTGCTTTAGCGCGCCACACTGCACTCTCCGGGGACCGTATGTGTGCCCCAACGTACGCGTCCGGTCGCACAGTTGGCAACCAACAACGTGCCTTATGGGGCGTTTCGCGGATTCGGCGCACCACAGGCCATCTTCGCTATAGAGCGCCACATGGATGAGATCGCTGCCTCAATCGGCCTCGACCCGATTGAGTTGCGGCGCAGGAACTTTCTCCACGATGGCGATAGAACCGCAACAGAGCAGGTGATGCGCGAGCCAGTAATTCTGGATAAGTTGCTCGATCGCGCACTAAAGGAAAGCGAATATTACGCACGCCGAGCACGCTACACGCAGGAAAATAAAAGCAGCGCAATCAAGCGCGGCATGGGTATTGCGGCTTTCTATCACGGTTCCGGCTTTACGGGATCCGGGGAGCGCTACCAGAATTCGCTTGCAGGGATAGATGTAACACCGGATGGCGTAGTCCGCGTGCTTGTTTCAAGCACGGAGTTTGGCCAGGGAACAAACACCATGCTCACGCAGATTGCGGCAGAGGCAATCGGTCTCGACTACAGCGATATTGTGATGGCGCCGCCCCACACAGGCATCGTTCCCAAAAGTGGGCCGACCGTCGCATCGCTCACCGCGATGATAATTGGCCGACTGATTGAGCGAGCAGGCCTGCAACTTGTGGCGACGTTGCAAGAGCAGGCTGGCCTCGGCACAGCTTTCACGCGCGAAGAATTCTTCGCTGCCTGTGAGCTCCATCGCGCTACGCATGGCGAAGTTGTTTCATTTCGCCGCTATGAGGCCCCTACGGGGATTTTCTGGGACGACCAGAAGTATCGCGGTGAAGCGTATCCAGCGTTTGCTTGGTCGATCCAGGTTGCACAGGTATCCGTTGACACTGTTACCTATTCCGCAGAGGTTGAAGAATTCTGGTCGCTTCAGGAGGTTGGGCACATCATCAATCCTGTGCTTGCAGGCGGACAGATCGAGGGTGGCATCGCTCAAGGCATTGGCTATGCGCTGTATGAGAAGGTGGTGATGCAGAACTGTCACATGGCCAACAATCAGAAGACGAACTACATAATGCCAACCGCCGAGGACGTGCCACCCATTCACGTTTTCTTTGAAGAGATTCCTTTTCAACATGGCGGCTATGGCGCGAAAGGTATCGGCGAGTTACCGCATGACGGCCCCGCAACCGCGATTCTGAATGCGATCCGCGATGCAACGGGTTTTGGCTTTCATACTAATCCGCTGCTGCCTGAGGACCTGCTCGCGCAACTGGTCGCGCGCGAAGCGATTGTGGAGACCGCTGCCTTATGAGTGGCGGATTCAACAACGAAGCGCAACGGCAAACGGAGCGGAAGGTGGATGGGATGGGGTAGCATCCTGGAAGCCGTACCGCCAAGTAAGGTTTGCCAAGAATGCGCTACCGCCATCTCATCCAAGAAGAACGATACCAAATCTCTGCCCTTCAAGAGGCTGGTTGGTCGCAAGGGGCCATTGCAGCCAAGCTGGGGCGGCATGTGTCCAGCATCAGCCGCGAGCTGAACCGCAACCGCGTCGTTGGCCCTTATCAGCCGCAAGTGGCCGGATTGCTGGCTGCGGCGCGCAGCCAAAAGAGTGCCTCGAATGCGCGCCGCGTACCCGCCGCCGCATGGCAGTTCGCTCGCGAGAAGCTGGCCGAGACCTGGAGCCCGCAACAGATTGCCGGCCATCAACGCGCCGAACATCTGCCGCGGCTTTCGCACGAGGCCATCTATCAGCGCATCTACGAGGACAAGCGCGACGGTGGCACTCTGCATCTGGCGCTCAGACTCCACAAGCAACGTCGTAAACGGCGCGGTGTGCGCGAGCGGCGTGGCATGATTCCCAACCGAGTTTCGATTGATCAGCGTCCGGCCATCGTTGCCGACAGAGCGCGCTACGGCGATTGGGAGGCTGATCTGGTCATCGGCGCGCGACATAGCCAGGCGCTGGTGACGATCAACGAACGCAAGAGCCGCTATGCCCTGATCACACGCGTTACCAGCAAACAGGCAGCAGGCGTGAGCCAGGCAATCATCGAGCAGCTAAAGCCCTTCGCAAAGATGGCGCATACGCTGACCACCGACAACGGCAAAGAATTTGCGCAGCATGAACGGATAGCAGCGGAACTGAAGCTGGACTACTACTTTGCGCATCCCCACTCCGCCTGGGAGCGTGGCGCCAACGAAAATCTCAACGGCCTGCTGCGACAGTTCTTCCCCAAACATCGCAAGCTCGAAGAGGTCACCGACGAACAAATCGCTCTGGCACAACACCGCCTGAACCACAGACCAAGAAAATGCCTCGGCTACAAAACCCCACATCAGGTCTTCTGGGAACAGTTACACTCTAACCATCCCGTTGCGCTTCGTTGTTGAATCCGCCAGTGCTAATTGGCCTACAATTCGCCTGGTAGTCAATGGTCAGGATTGCGCTGTGCAGGGACCGCCGATGAAGCGCCTGCTTGATGTGTTGCGCGAAGACTTGCAGCTCAATGGGACCAAGGAAGGTTGCGGCGAAGGGGAATGCGGCTCTTGTTCGGTGCGCATGAACGGCGAGTTAGTGAACAGTTGTCTTGTGCCTGTTTTGCAGGCTGAGGGCGCCCACATACAAACAGTCGAGGGACTGGCAGTGGATGGTGAACTGCATCCACTAGAGAAGGCGTTCCTTGCATGCGGCGGCGCGCAGTGCGGGATTTGCACTCCCGGTATGTTGATGGCGGCGGCGCAACTCCTGGAACGGAATCCACAGCCTGACCTTGCAGAGATCCGTGAAGGACTCGCGGGCAATCTCTGCCGCTGCACGGGGCTTATCCGCATCTTCGAGTCGGTTATAGCAGCCGCCGCTCACGCGACAGAACGGGCGCACGATGCGCGGTAACCCCGAGGCACACGAGATGATTGCGCCCCGGAACCTGGGGCGGCACTAGACCTGCTGTCCGCCTCGCCTAACGAATGGACGCCGATTGTGGGCGGCACTGAACTGATGGTGGCTCATGCGGCAGGAAGGCTCGGAGCGCGCAAGCTCGCGAGCCTGTGGGGAATTCCGGATCTGTGTTTTATTGAGACGTCTAAGGACCACATCGTCACCGGCGCGGGCACTACGTTTGGCGAAATACGGACCCACGAGGCTGTCTCAGCTAAATTCCCGCTGCTGGCAAAAGCGGCAAGCTGGATCGGGTCAATCGCCAATCAGAGCCGGGCTACATTGGGCGGCAATCTTGTCAACGGATCGCCGGCGGCGGACTCTTCTCCTGTGCTGCTGGTATACGATGCGGAGGTCGAACTGGCGTCGGTGCGCAAGCACCGGCGTATTCCCTACGCGGAATTCCACACCGGTTACAAACTGAATGCGATGGCTCCGGATGAGTTGCTTTTCACCGTCCATCTGCCGCTCCGATTCGCACACCACCGACAGTATCTACGCAAGGTGGGAACACGGCGCCATGGCCATCGCAAAGGTTGCGTTGGCGGGAACGGCGCTGGTCGAGGGAGGGCAAGTGAAAGAGATTCGATTGGCAGCGGCAAGTCTTGCAGCCCTTCCCACGCGGCTCTATCAGACCGAATCTGCTGTGGTTGGCCAACTCATTAATGCGCACACGATTCGATTTGCGTAGGAGGCACTTTTGGCCGAGGCTAAGCCGATTGACGACATCCGCTCCACGGCCGAGTATCGCAGGCGCGTAGCGGCGAATCTGCTGGAGGAGTTTTTGCATGAATTGATTTTGGAGGACTCGCCACAATGAATTCCACGCTCGCTTCATGGAACTCAGCCAGCGAGGCCGAGGCACTCGGCGCGATGATTGCCTGCTGTGGCTCCAAGCGGTGGGCCGCGGCTATGGTTGCGCTGCGCCCCGCCGTGAATGTCCCAGAGTTGAGCGAGGCGGCAGATCGTGTTTGGAGCAAAATGGAAGAAGCCGACTGGCCCGAGGTCTTTGCCTGCCATCCGCACATCGGCGAACTCAAGGCTGCGCGCGCTTCAGCACAATCGGCCACGTGGTCCCGACAAGAGCAGTCTTCAGCCAATAGTGCGGAAGACCATGTGCTGGCCGAATTGGCCGACGCCAATCTTCTATACGAGCAGCGTTTCGGTTTCACGTACATTGTTTGCGCAACCGGCAAGCGCGCTGAAGAGATGCTGTTAATCCTCAAGGGGAGACTGGGCAACGATCATGCGACCGAGTTGCGTGAGGCTGCGGAGCAACAGAGACAGATAACTCAAATACGTCTGGGAAAGTGGGTCATCGAATGAGTGCTATTACAACGCATGTTCTTGACACTGTGCTGGGCAAGCCTGCCGCCGGCATTCCGGTGCGACTCGAGAAGTGGGAAGAGAATGTCTGGGCCGTGGTTCGTGAGAGCGCAACGGATGCGGATGGACGTTGCCGCGACCTCGCGCAGAATGCCGGCGTTGGCAACTATCGGATGACGTTCGATACAGGCACATATCTTGCCCACAATGGCCGCACAAGTATTTATCCCGAAATAACTATCGCGTTTTCTTGTGATGGCAAGGAGCATTACCATCTTCCGCTCTTGCTTAGCGACAACAGCTACACAACCTATCGAGGATGCTGACACCATGGGAACATTGGGTCACAATTGCTACGGAAAATCGCGTGTGCGACTGTCGCGGATTACGCGGCACGGAGACTTTCACGAGTTTAACGAGTGGACTGTGCGCGCGCTTTTGGAGGGTGAGGTCAGTGCCAGCTTCACCGAGTCCGACAACAGCAGCACTCTGCTCACTGACACGATGAAGAACACTGTCTGCTCGGTGGCTCGCGGATTGAAGGCTGCGACCATTGAGGAGTTCGCCACTGAACTCGGCGACTATTTGCTGGCTTACAATCCGCAAGTTAGCGGAGCGCTCATTGAGATTGAGGAAAAGGCTTGGGAGCGAATGAAGTTGGATGGCGCGGCGGAGGCGACCACGTTCAAGCTAGGCGGGCCGGAATTGCACACGGTACGTGCCGTTCGGGACCAAGGCCGCGAGTGGTCAGTGAGACCAGGAATTGACGGCCTGGTAATCCTCAAGACTACAAAATCGGCATCTACCGGATTTGTCAAAGACAAGCTGACGACGCTTAAACCAGCCACCGATCAAATCCTCGGCACTCGCGCTACGGCAACTTGGGAATATTCCGCAACTTCGCCGGATCATGCCCAAGTGCGCGCGCGAATCATTGCGGCACTGCTGAAAGAGTTTGCGGCGCACAACAGCATGAGTGCAGCACACCCTATTCGACATGGGAAATGCCGCGCTGGCCGCCGCGCCAGAGATTGCGCGCGTCACACTAACGATGCCCAATCTGCACCATCTGCTTGCGGATCTTAGCCCTTTTGGCCAAGACAATCCCAACCACATCTTTGTACCGATCGACGAGCCGCACGGATATATCTAAGCTACGATCGAGAGGTGAGAAACACCTGCTCCAGCGAAGGCCCTGGAGTTCTCAAGGCTGACCTTCCGTGTCCGGCTGAAGCATAATCAACAACACCAGCCCAACTACTGCAAACATGCGGAAGGCCTCTTCTCGCCCGTCCCACGTTTGCGACTGCCACATCAGGAACCACTCCGCACCCACAGATAGAAAGGCCACCAGCCACATCATCATCGAGAGCGCAAGAGCCATCACAGGGATTCGCTTGGCTGCGTTGAAGTCGCTCGCTGGACGCTTGAACACAATTAGAAGCCGTAAAACTCCCCACCAAAGCAATACGGTACTGGCGGCCTCCCACGCAATGATGGTTAGGAAAAAGGCAAGGTGAAAGGCAGGAGAGGGCAACGCGCGCCAAAGGCCATGGTTGTTGGGAAAGGTTGAATCCATCGTCAAAACATGACGAACAAACTGGTAGTTCGAGTCAAAATCGTTTAGGTTGTTAAAGACTACAAGAGAGTAGAAAAAACCAACCCCGGCCAACAGCAGCAGCTTCGCCAAGCGTGTGATCATTTGCTCCTCCTGCCAATTAGGAAGGTTCTGAAATAGGCGGTCAAAGCATCCAGCGTCGCGTCGTCATAGTCTGCATGATCCGGCATTTTTGCTCCAGGAGTTAACGATGAAGGTTTTCGAATAGTTTGCCGAAAGCGGGAGGAGTCATCAATGGCACGTGCGGCCAGTTGCAGCCAGGATCGACCCGCCATGGTACCGCCTTCAACACCCATGTTGTGGCAGCGGAAGCAGTCCTGCCGTGCGATCACGTAACCTTGCTGAACCGGCGAATCCGCTGGCCACTCCCCCTTTGGTCGAAGTTTCCCGAAGACCTCGGATTCCCGGCGAAACTCGATGCGTGTGACACCATAGGGAATCTGCGGCTCATCCTCATGGGATAGCACCTTGAAGGCCGGCTTGAAAAATGGATGCGAGATCAAGTAAGGCCCAAGCGGACCGCCACTTTCTGAGGGGGGCCAATGGTCGCGGGTTTGACCATTGATGGTTAGTATCAGCAACGGATGATGGGCAGCCAGGTAATCGATCGGGTAGTTGGTTCGGTACTGGTCATAACATATCGCCACGACCAGGGTAGAGTCAGATTGCTGGCCCAGGAGGTGCGCGAGCGCGGTCAGAGCTACGCCTCCAATTTGCGTCTTGCCGTGAAAGTTCGTGTCGTCGGTTACCGAGTAAGTCTCTTGCGGAAGGCGCAGAAGTTCGTCATAGCGAAGATAACGCGTGGCGCCGGACGGCAACCCTTCGAGTTCCCCACTGACTTCAAGGTCGCCGGGAGAAGATCGCTCAAGATGCAGATTGATTTGTGTCTCAGCGTTCGAGAATGCGGATAGTACGGTGCCCGCCAGGAGAACCAGAAGAACTCGAATCATTGCCACATGCTAACTCGATAGGCCGTAAGATCCTAATCAAATTCCCTGCCCTGCGTGTTACATTCAAAATCAAATGACGCAGTCGCCCTCCCCAGAAGAAAATCTTGCAGCCCTCGGATTCGATTTGCCCCAGTTGCCCGCACCGGGCGGAAATTACCTTTCTGCCAAGCGGGTGGGCGCAATTGTCTATCTGGCCGGAGTCATCTCGACCGGCCCGGACGGCGTAATCACCGGAACTGCAGGCCTGGACCGCTCAGTGGAAGACGGCTATAAGGCGGCCGTAGCCTGCGCGCTCACCCAACTGGCGGTGCTTAGGCGCGAGTTGGGATCCCTCGACCGGGTGGCCGAAGTGCTTACTGTGAACGGCTATGTGAATGCAGCAGCCGGATTCGCGGACTCGCCCGCGGTAATCAATGGCGCGTCAGACTTGCTGGTGAAGGTTTTTGGCGAGGCAGGCCGGCATGTGCGCGCAGCGGTTGGTGTAAATGCATTGCCGCGCAATGCGCTGGTGGAGATTCAAATGACTGTCAGGGTGACTGAGTGATGACGGCACACGTTTTGTGCGCAGAACCAACCCATTCGGTTTGGGATCGTTCGCTTCCTCCGCGCTTGCATGTTGAACCGGGCGACGAGGTCGAGTTTGAGTGCGTTGACTCCAGTGGAAGCCAGGTACAGCCCGGCATGACGGCGGGCGAGTTTCTAGCCATTGACCGCACTCGCATCCATGCGCTCACGGGCCCGGTCTGGGTTGACGGCGCGGAGCCTGGCGACGTTCTGCAAATTGATGTGCTGGCCACTCGCCACAGAGGATGGGGATGGTCAAGCGTCATCGAGGGTCTGGGTTTCCTGAAAGCGCGTTTCCACGAGCCCTATCTATTCCATTGGCAACTCGATGGCGACTCTACCATTTCATTGGCCCCGGCGGTTGTGCCGGTGCGGCCGTTCCTCGGGGTGATGGGCGTTGCCCGTGGAGAAGATGGCACGTTCCGAACCCGTCCGCCAGGATCATTTGGCGGCAATCTCGATGTGCGCGAACTTTGTGCCGGCTCGCGGCTCTATCTGCCGGTCTTCAATCCAGGAGCCCTTTTCAGTTGCGGCGATGGCCACGCGGCGCAGGGTGACGGCGAGGTTTGCATCAACGGAATCGAATGCCCGCTGGATGTAAAGCTGCGTTTCAACCTGCATAAACAGCAATCCCTGGCCGGACCTTTGGTGGAGGCGAGCGAAGCCATTGCGCCTGATTCAGCCGCCGACGCATGGGTGGTTGTGGAATCCGGAACAGATGTGGCCGAAGCCGCGCGCGGCGCCACCAGCCGCATGGTCGATCTGCTGACAAGCCGCTGGGGCTTCACTGAGGTGCACGCGTACATACTGTGCAGCGTGGCGCTCAAACTGCGGCTAAGCCAAGTGGTTAACGAACCGGTTTATACAATCAGTGCGGCGTTGAGCAAGCAAATCCTTCCGAAACGGGAGCTTTTTCCAGCCTCATGACTATCAACGACCCAGAAGTGATTGCAGAACTACGCATACTCTATCCGCACTATGAAGAAGCGCTAGTAACCAACGACGTGGACACTTTGGTAAGCATGTTCTGGACTGGCCCTCAGGTAATGCGCTTTGGTGCGACGGAGAATCTCTATGGCCCTGAAGAACTTGTAGCTTTCCGCAAAACACGTCCCTCAGCCAATCTCGCGCGGACTGTTACGCGGCTGGACATAGTCAGCTTCGGTCGCGACTTCGCTACCATCACGCTGGAGTTCGAGCGCGCGTCGAATGCGGGCATCGTTCATGGCCGGCAGAGCCAGGCTTGGGTCCGGCTGGCCGAGGGTTGGCGCATTGTCAACGCCCATGTTTCTCTGTTGCCGACTGCCTGAGAACGCGTGACCTGAACCTTGTGACCCGACGGTACGGGAATTCTTTAGATGATCCTTATGCTTTACTCGCTAATCTAATTGCAACCTGTAGTTCAAATCCATTCCATCCCAACGATTTCAAAACAAGTGCAAGAGTCGCATAAGGTTGCCTACTTTTCCTTTTCGCACGATCCAGGACGTCTGGATATCCAATCAGCAGAAAACGCGTTTTGGCACCCTCAATGAGCCAAGTGTGAATTCCCATTTTCCGAGGCCGTCCAATTGAAGAATCATGGGTCCGCTTTCCGTTCTCTACATCCCCGGTTGCTCGCAATCTCTGCAGCCATTGCGCTGTCCTTCTCTTCCCTGCTGGCACAGCAGACGCTTGGCGGCATCACCGGTGTGGTAGCAGACACGACCGGCGATGTGATTCCCAATGCCAAGGTCACTCTTGTGGACGAAAAGACTGGTATAACGCGCGAGGCAAATACCAACGGCACTGGCATTTACACTTTTGTGAACCTGCCTATCGGCGCTTATACGCTGACTTATACGGCCGAAGGATTCGATGTGCAGAAGACGCAGCACATCACCGTGCAGGCGGATCGGACGGCAACTGTAAACGCCTCGCTGAAGGTGGGACAGACGACGACTACCGTGGAAGTGGAAGCAGCGCCCCTGATGAACGCAGCGGACACCACAAATGGATACGTGCTGGACAAGGCGGAAATTGACGCTGTGCCGCTGGCAACCGGAAGCTTTACCGGTGTCGCAATTCTCTCTCCTGGCGTCAATGCTGAATTGTCCGGCGGATCGGGTGTCAACTCAGGTCTCGGCAACGCACCCATCTGGGCCAACGGACAACGGGACACCAGCAACAGCTTTCAACTGAATGGCGTAGACGGCAGCAACCTCTTCAACGGCAAGAGCACATCGCAAGTGGGTTCTGCGCGCGTGGTAAACAACACCGGCGTTGGCAATGGCGGCAATGGCGCTGGCGGCGTTGAACAAAGCGCGGCCTCTGTCTATCTTGCCATTGGCAACGCCATTCCTACACCGGCTCCCGAGACGGTCGAAGAGGTCCGCGTCAACGCATCCATGTATGACGCACAGCAGGGTTCGGCAAGCGGTGCGCACATTGACCTCAGCACCAAGTCCGGCGGCAACCAGATTCACGGAGGGTTCTACGCACATCACGGGTCCAACCTGATGAATGCTGCGCCGTTCTTTTTCAAGAGAGACTCCGGCATCCCCGCAAAGGACAAGAACCCCGCATTGCACCGCTACATTCTGGGCGGCACAGCCTCAGGCCCGATCATCAAAGATCGCCTGTTTGGTTTCGTCGGATACCAGCATCTGCATGTTTCAGATGAAGAGACAGGTGACACCGAGATCGCAGTTCCTCCGGGACTTAGCAGCGCAAATCGCACAGCTGACGGTCTGGCCGGACTGGTAAATAACAACTGGGGAGGCAGCCTCGCGGGTAACGGCCTAACGGTGGCTGCGAGCGACTGGACAAGCAATCCGCTGGGCCTGGCACTTTTTCAAGCCAAGCTCCCGAATGGAAACTGGCTCATTCCGAACGACAACGGACACGCCCCTGACTTCTACTCGCCTTTTAACGCGTTCGAGAAAGGCACTTCCTACTTTATCTCAGATCAACTCGTGGGCAGCCTTGACTGGAACGTATCTCCGAGGGATGTGGTTGCGCTCAAGTACTACTACCAGCACGACCCAAATAGCACACCTTACGCGCTCTCCAGCGTCCCCGGATTTACCGAGCACATGGACACCGGGTCGCATGTCCTCTCGGTGAATAACGTCCAGACGATACGTACAAACCTGAGCATCACTGAGACCCTTGGCTTCATTCGAGAAAAGGCTTATAGCACCAACGATCAACTATGGTCTCCGGGACAGGCGGGCACGCCACTCGCTGGCATGACCACAGCCTTCGGCAATTATTTCTCGGGCATCACCATCGTCGACGACCTCGGCGACTCCACCCCACCAGGGCTATCACTTCAACAGTGGCTCAACATTGGACCAGGCGCCGCTTCACAGAGCGCCTACACCGGTGTCTTTCAGAACCGTCTTCAGCCCTCAGGGAATGCCATCTTGATCAAGGGCCGCCATGCGTTGACCTTCGGCGGAAGCTATGCCTATACCCAACTCAACGTACGGGACAAGCGCACAGGAAAAGGCAATGAGGCAACTCCGGATTTTGCAACATTCGCAAAAAACTGGGTTACCCCATATAGCACCAATGGATTTGTCGCCAGTACGTTTCTTCAAGGGGATGCGGACCGCTACTATCGCGCGAACCAGACGGGCCTTTATCTCTCGGACAAGATTCAGGCTTTGCCCGATTTGACCATCACTGCTGGAATCCGTTACGACTGGAACGGTGGGCTGACCGAAAAGTATGGACGCATTTTCAACTTCGATCCATCGGCCTACCAGTATGGCGCTGCGAGCGACACTATCACGAGTTCCGGCCTTATCATCGCGGGCAACAACGCAAAAGGGACTAAAGGCGTAAGCGACACAACACTGACAGGCAGACAGTGGGGCATCGCTCCGCGACTCGGGATAGCATGGCAACCGGAGAAGTTCAACCAAAAGGTTGTGGTCCGCGCCGGCACAGGCATGTACTACGACCGAGGGGAACTCTACACATATTTTTCGCCCGGTTACGCTGCGGGAGAGGTTTCCGGCGGGCCATTCGGCATCAGCCAGACGCCGCCATTCGTCACCCAGACAACATGCCCCTACAGTGCGTCACCTTACGGAAATACGAGTTTCCTGTATGACTTCTACATCCCGATCTGCGGAGCAAATACGCCCTATGGCCCTGACACCAGCAGTTACTCGCTAGCCACACCGTGGGGCACAGCGCCCGGCCCAGGCCCCTCGAATCCGAGCGCGGCATCACTGGTCAACTATTTGCCCAATGCAGCCAGTGTCATTGCGGGCGCACAGCCGTTCACGCTTGGCGACTACAACCGTACCAACAAACTCCCTTATAGCATCAACTTCACCTTCGACCTGCAGTGGCAACCGACCAATTCCCTTATGATAGAACTTGGCTACGTTGGCAACCTGGGGCGTCACCAGGTCATACCGCTGCCTTTCAATCAGGCGCACATTGCGACCCAAAGCAGTCCTACTCTTGCCGGTGGCCCGAATGCTCAATCATTTAGCTACGGCTACACCGTTCTCGACCCAAATAACTTCCTTCCCATCTGTGTCAACGATCCTACTGAAGCTAACTGCACCTACGGTCAGATGCAACAGAATTACGAAGGCGGCAACGTTGATCTGCGTGTGCCATACATTGGCTACTCCTCGGAATCCGAGACCTACACCGCAGCGGGCATCTCAGCCTACCACGCACTCCAGGCCCACTTGGAAAAGCGACTCAGTCATGGATTTCAGACCGGCGTTTCTTACACGTTCTCCCATGCCACAGATGAGCAAAGTGCGCTCGGCCTCTTTTATAACGGAAACAATCCCAACAGACTTCGTAGCGGCTATGGCTCGGCGGACTTTGACCGCAAGCATGTGCTCAACTTCACATACGGCTACACGGTGCCCAAGTTCTTTGGCGACAAGACTCTTATGGGGAAGCTAGTCAATAGTTGGGCAATCCATGGCATTGCCATTGTTCAGAGTGGACAGCCATACAGTGTTATCGACTTTTCAGGTGCAGTCGGCAGCCTCTTCTACAGCACCTTCGACGGCATCACAAATCCCATTGTTCCGCTCAAATCGGGATGCACCGCAAAGAGCGCTTTGACCGGCAAATCGGGAGCTTTTTATGATGGATCAGATAGCTCCGCAGCACTCAAGGGATCCTGTTTCACTATCCCCCTTATCGCTCCGGGCGACATGGGAGTACCCAATGGCGATGTCTTCGAAACCAACTTCACAAGCGGACAGCGCAATATCTTCCGGCAGTCCTTCCAAAAACGCACCGACGCTTCGCTGGTTAAGGAAATCTCCATGCGCGAACACTACAACCTGCGCTATACCTTCGATGTTTACAACGTCACCAACACGAGCAGCTTCGACATTCCATCCGATGACGTAACGCAGAACAATGCCTTCAACAACGCCCCGGTATACAGCACAGATCCTTATAGCCTGTTTACCAAAGCACCAGGTGGTCTTGGAGTAACGAAGCACACCATCGGCAGTCCGCGTCAGGTTCAGATGTCCCTGCACTTTGACTTCTAACCTGACGGCTACAACAAAAGAAGAGGGCGGTTCGGAAAAGGAACCGTCCTCTTTTTATTGTGCTTTGTTTGCTTGCCGTACTCCTGCTACCGAGGCGGCCAACTACTTGGTTAGAGTAACAACGAGCTTCTCTTGCTTTGCAGCTGAGAATGCCGCGTCCAACTCAGATGAGGAGTCGAAAGTCTTGCCTGCAACATGCCGCGCAGGAAACTGAAAAGTCAATTTCGCTTCAGCAAAGGGCCAGGGATCCAAAAGGAAGTGTCGCGGGGCAATCGGCGCTACAGTTACCTCAGCAGTTCCCCCATTGTTAAGTGGAAGAGGGTGCAAGAGGTGCGCGTGTGAGCCAAAAGCCACACAGGTTAAGAGCGAGAGATTGTCGCAAGCCTGCAACAGCCGGAAGTGCTCCAGAATCGTCTGTTCCGATTTTTCCAGAGGCGTGAGTGCTGGGTCCGCGGTGATCGCTTTTTTCAATTCGCCTTGATATTCCCGTTGGCGATCAAGAAAGGCGTCCAGCAGAATAAGTCCCTCAGGCGCAATTGTGGAAAGGTCGGCATGTGCGGTCAGCAAATTGTAGGTATGCATGGAGATGAGCAGGCCGGCGTATGGGTCCGCTTCCGCGATGATCCTTACCGCACGGTCGCGAACCGCAAGGTAATCTTCAAGATCGATCTCCTCGAACGCAGAGTACTTGCCGACAAGTTCGGTAGAAAACGCCGATGGTTTTCCCTGGCGAGTAATAGAAGGATGAGCGTCGCGCGCAGCCCAGCCATCATCGTGGCAGGAGATGCCTTTGAGCACGTGAGCGCGCGGTTCGGGCCTGCGGAATTGCCCATTTCCCCATGCGGTAGCGAACTCGCCGGCTAGATGCGCGTGGTCTGGATGAGTGATCAACCACCATCCTGTTTCCGATTCCATGCGTAACATTTCCATTCTCCTCACTCTGCCGTCTGCGGACGGCTCGACTCGTGCCAGTTATGCAAAGCCAGCCACTCAAGGAACATCACGATGAAAAAGAACGAGAAACCAAGCACCGTTGCTGCAATCACCAATGCGAAAAGATAAGCGGTCTCCATTTGATTATTCGCATAAATAATTGCATATCCAAGGCCGCCCTCCCCAACTCTCGTGGAGCCGGCAAACAATTCACCCATAATGCCGCCGATTACGCTGATGCCGGCGGAGATTCGGATTCCAGCGAATAGGTTTGGCAACGCGTTGGGCAGACGCAGCTTGAAGAGGGTCTGCGCAGCCGTTGCCTTGTGCATCACAAATAGATGAATCAGGCTTTCGTCCACGCTGATAAGTCCTTGCGTGGTATTGGCGATGATGGGCGCAAGGCAAATGATGAAGGTAACTACCATTACCGAGAATATACCCGCCCCAACCCAGTTGATAATCAATGGGGCTATGGCAACTATGGGGACTGTTTGAAGGAGGATGGTGTAAGGGTAAAGGAGTTCACGCAGCCTGCGCCACTGGGCGAAGACCATAGCCACAGCAACGCCTGTGATAATGCTCGCGACCAGACCTCCCGCGGCTTCTCCAGTTGTTATGAAGAGCGATCTCAACAGCGATGGAAAGCGGTCATGAAGCGCGGAAGCAACGGCCTTGGGGCCGGGAAGAATATACGGCGGCAAATGGTTCAGTTGAATTATCCCCTGCCAGAGACCGAGCAAACAAGCAAAGACGATTACGCTGTTGATCGCCAACACAACTTGCCGTCTCATACTTGATATACCCCCCGCAGGAGCCGCGAAGCCAGCGTGACTTGCTCTTCGAACGCCTTCGATTCGCGCGTCTGGGCAGTGCGCGGCCAGGGAAGGTTCACCTTAATCTCGTGAGCGACTCGCCCTGGATGAGCGGCAAGGATTACGATGCGCGAAGAAAGAAACACTGCTTCAGTGACTGAATGTGTAACGAACAATACCGTCCATTTCTTCTCGACATACAGTCGCAGCAGTTCTTCGTTCAAACGGTCTCGCGTCATTTCATCGAGTGCGGCAAAGGGTTCGTCCATGAGCAGAATGCGGGGGCGGCTCGCTAACGCACGCGCAATAGAAACGCGCATTTTCATACCACCCGAGAGCTGCCGCGGAAATCGCTTTGCCACATGGCCAAGGCTCACCAGATCCAACATTTGCTCCACGCGTTCCTTGCGGGCAGGCCTCGCCGCGTACTCAAGTTCCAGCCCCAGGCCGACATTTTGCTCCACGGTTCGCCACGGTAGCAACGTCGCGTCCTGAAAGATAAAGCTGACCAGCTCGCGAGCATTCTCGGGCGTCATGCCGTTCACCTGGATAGTTCCTTCGCTTACAGGACTTAATCCAGAAACCAACTTTAGCAGCGTTGATTTTCCGCATCCAGAAGGGCCGAGCAAGGTGACGAACTCGCCCCGTTCAACTGTCAAAGAGATATTCTCAAGCGCGACGGCCGCGTTGCGGTAACGCTTGCACACGCCGTGGAGCGCAATCTCCGGAATCGTGGCCTTGATTTCGGTTACCATGCTTGAACTCCCATGCATGGCAAATAGAGCGCAGATGGATGTATAGCCGAATGCAAAACCTGCTGGGTTGAGCGCCCCCCAATTCCAAACACTTGCATTCTGCGGCGAGGCTTCTGTCGACGGATTCCTGTCGTAGAGAGGAAATGCCGAACTCGCAATCTCCAGTCGCAAGCGTTCGCCCGGAGCGAGCACAAACGCCACCGGCTCTAGCGTGAAATCCCACAAATATGTCTCATCTGCCGCATAGCCTGATTCCCGAAAGAGCCTTCCGCTTCGCGCAATTCCTATCGATAAAAACTCGGCCCGGCCCGCCACTGTTACCCGAACAATTTTGGCTGTGAAGTCTGCGCATGGTGCGGAGGTTATGGCATGTAACTGAATGCTTGGGTGCCCAAATATCTCCATGTCTCGAACGGCCGGCTCTGAGGTATAAACCAGCAGGTTGTTGCCCATTTCAATCACTGACTGATCGGAGGGTCCACTCAAAGCTTGCGGTCCGCCCGGCGCCATCACTGGGACTTCCGGGTCATATACGAAGGCATCGCGTGGTTCGTCTTGGCAGGGGGGAGCCAAGGTTAGGGTCCCATCGCCCTTGCGCGAATTTGCATTCCCATCGCTATGGAGATAGAGCGGACAATCAGCTGCCGCCGACCACTCTTTTGCAGTGCGCCACTCATTCGGGCCGAGCGAGAAATAGCGAATGCGCGGATCATCATTGAAGTCCCCGGAATCTTTGAGCCAGTGATCGAACCACTCCAGCAAGACTGCGTCCGTATTCAGGTTTGCGGCCTCGCCGAGGTTGGCATCGCCGACGCGGTCTCCCCAGGGAATATGCGCCCAAGGTCCGGCAATAAGATATTGATTGTCACGCGCAAGCTCGCTGCCTGCGCGCCTTCTCAGTGCGAGATAACCGGCAATCGAACCCTCCAAATAGGTGTCGAACCAGCCAGCAATGTGCAGCGCCGGGACGCGAATGTTGTCGAGCCGCTCGCTGATATCCATGCCCGTCCAATACTCGCCGGGATCGCGATGAGTGAACCAGTCGCGCACATAGCGCGGCAATTCGGCGTCGGCAATTGCAGGATGATCACCATAAGGATGATGTAATGCCTGCGTGCGGATGTTAGCCCACGCAGCCTCGAGTTTGTCGCTTGCATCACGCAACCCCAGCCGCCGTACATCCTCGCGCAACATCTGGATTCCCCATCCAAGACTCGAACTTAGCCGCAGCGCTCCGTGGTGATAGAACCAGCCATTGTAGAGATCTGCCGCCGTCATATGGGGCGCAATGCACTGCAAGCCCTCCGGCTGCTCGGCAGCAGCAAGCAACTGCGTCATGCCCTGGTAGGAGAAGCCATACATACCGATCCTTCCATTAGACGCCGGATGCTTTCGCAACCACGCAATAGTTTCTGCTCCGTCCCGAGCTTCGTGACGAAAAGGATAGAACAACCCGTCCGAGTCGCCGCGTCCGCGCACATCCTGGATTGCAACGTGATACCCATGTCGCGCATACACAATTGGATGCGCATAGACTACTGTTGATGCAATATCGCGACCATAAGGCTGACGCATAAGCAGCGTGGGCCAGGGCCCTTCGCCTGCAGGATAATAGTGATCGGAAGCAAGCCTTGTGCCATCAGTCAATTCGCACCTGAGTCCGCGCTCGAGACGAACGCCATTGCCGCAATCAATGAGTTCAGACTTGAGGGCCATCTTCAAGCGCTACTCCTCGGCTCAAAGTTGTACATGGCAACGAGAGTCTCGGCAATGCGGGCGGCCGCCTCGTTCGACCATTTTTCGCCGTTCTCCGCCGTCGCGGGCGATGGGTCCCCCATAACGCCGCTGGACGCGATATCTTTGGTAAGCCAAGCAAAGTTTGCAGAAGAGCCTTCGGGTTTGAGCAGCTCCGGTGTATCGACTCGCGCGATGTAATTCGCCGTGTACTCCTTGGGATGAACCAATTCCGGCGTTCCATGCAGCAAAAAGGCAGTCTCGATTTCGCCCGCGTGGAAGCCATAAGTGCGCTCCTGCGCGCTCACGCCCTCAAACTCAGCGCCCGCAGAACCGAATAGCGTGAAAGTACGCAGCCCGAACTCCGCCCTCAGATCGCGTGCCAAAACATCTACGAGCGAACTGTTGCCGCCATGCGTGTTATAGAAGACAAGCTTTTGAAACCCGCTGGCAGCAATGCTTGCGCCAAGGTCGTGCACCAGCGCAAGAAACGTCTGAGCGCTTACTGAGAGGGTTCCGGGAAATCCTATGTGCTCGTTGCTTTTGCCATAACAAATGGGGGGCAGAGCATAGACAGGCAGTTCCGGGGGGACCAGTGAAAGAGCTTTGCCAAGTAGCAGATTGTTGATTAGCGTGTCGGTAGCCAGCGGTAGATGATGACCATGCTGTTCAATGGCCGCCGTGGGAAGAACCAACAGCGTAGAGGAGCGCGGCAATGCGTCAACCTGCTTCCAGGTGAGATAAGCGAAGTTACGAGCGTCTGGAATCCAGGTCTTCAACGGACCACCTCCTGCTTCTGAAAGCTGATCATTTTGCCCGGATTCAGTAACCCGCGCGGATCGTATTTTTGTTTCGCTTGTAATTGGATGTTGTCGGGGCGAAAACGGCCGCCATCCTCCAGATAGTTCACATGAGGATTGGCAACCAAGACGCCAATTGACCTGCAATAGGCAATCATTTCGTTCAAACGCTCCTCCGTAGTAAAGCGAACGATAGGGATCCCACCCGGAGTCACGTTCCCTTCCCCATTCTTCATGAACTCAATGTGGAAGATAATCTCGTCACCATATCGCTGGCGCAACAGCCTAAACTGTTCACCGCATAATTCAGGCGAAAATCCACACTGCAAGTATGTGTATTCAGGATCGGCCTTCATTGCCCATAGCGTTGTGTGGTTCCACGTATAGTCACTGAGCAGAGGTTGCGTACGTGGCCCAATGAAGGTCCCTGAGAATGTAACTTCTCCACCAGCCGTCTCCGCAGTCTTTCGCAAAGCGTCAGCCTGATCGGTAGCAATCATGATGAGGGCCATCGACTTGCCTTCGCGCACCAGATGCTTGACCGGCGAAAAGAATGATGGGATGGGCCACTCAAAGACTGTCGCCAGCCGTTTCGTCCATGCCTCATCCACGGCGATCAATTCAGTGAAGCGAAACGCCTGTTCATAGCTTCCAAACGCAACAGTCATCTGGGTCCACTCGACCGCCGGTGTCAATGCGAACCATATCCGTGTCAACACTCCGTTCGTGCCCCATGCGTGCAGAATCTCATGCACTGCCACACCTTCGATCAGTACCACTCGCGGCTCGTCTTCTAGAGTCACAATCTCAAAGGCGCGCACCGTGTCGAAGTCTCGCAGCCCGCCGTGGGTCACTGAGCCTATGCCTGCAGACCCTCCCGCAAGAAAGCCGCCAATAGTAGCCTTCACCAGGGTTGAGGGATACATGCGCAGTTCCCACCCCCGTTCGCGCGCTTCCGTTTCCAACACGCCAAGGCGCAGCCCCGGTTGGCACACAGCCACTCCATCAGTCGTAATCGCTTCCAGTCTTTCCATTAATGAAAGATCGAGCACAATACCGCCCTGAAGAGGCACGCATTGACCATAATTACCGGTGCCCGCGCCCCGCACTGTGACAGGTATCTGGAAGCGCCCAGCATAGCGCAGGACGGCCAGCACCTCATCCACACTTACCGGTTGCACAGCAACTTCGCAAACCTTGTCGGCCAACATGGGTCGCAATACCGGCGAATACCAGTAGAAGTCGTGTGACAGACGATCAAGCACCTGCGACGCAGTTAGCACGCGGGCGGGATCGGCGATAACTTCAGACAGTCCTGCTGCCAGTCCTTCGTGCACGGGGAAGACCTCTCAAATCAGTTTCGTTTGCGTGTGGACCAAAGGCTAAATGCCCGCAACATCCGGGGATGGGTGAAGAGAGCATAGCATTCTTCGCGCAGCATCGGGCCGTCTACTACGCAAGACATATCACTGCGAGCAACAACTTCAATGGCCGGAATCTGGATTTGGTTGCAGTGGCGATTTGCATCCGCTATCGTCGCGCCGTAGACCACTCTATCAAGCCCCGCCCACAGAGCAGCGCTCATACACATGGGGCAAGGCTCGCAAGTTGTATAGAGCGTGTACCCGGCCAATGAAATCTTCTTCAGCCGTTTGGTGGCCTTGCGGATTGCGCGCACTTCAGCGTGTGCACTGGGATCTGATTCCTGCGCGACGGCATTCAACGCACGAAGCAGTAACTCCCCAGATTTTGTCTTGATGATGGATGCGCCGAAAGGCCGAGGATGATCAGTACGCAAAGATCGCGCCGTGAAGGCCGCGAGTGCGGCCATTCGCACCAGATCGAGTTCCCGTTCAGGAGCGAGACCGTGGTTATCTGGCCGTTTTCTGCTTGAACTGCGTGCTCCGGCGAGTTTAACTCCCATACTCGAACTTAGCATAGAGCTGGGTGGACGCGCTCTATAAAAACTCGCCGCAGCCAATCAAAGTTTTCACCGGGTACAATTCTCATATGCTCCTTACCCCGTGGACAATACGCGGCCTCCGGAATGCGCTGGCAAATGGAAGCGAGCGGCCTTCAGGTTTGGCAGAACAAGCTATGTCGCAGTCGAACCGCAACCCTGGCCGCAACACCTATCTCTGGCAGGACTCGGCGTGGACCCACGCTGAAGCGACAAGCTGTGAGGGTATGACGCGCGGGGTTGGCGAGAGGTTCGGAGATGGCCACGGTGCATTGTGGGGCTTGCCTGTTTCGGTGAAAGACTGCTTTGACCTGGCTGGCGCGCCCACTAGTTGCGGCGTCAATTTCTATCGTGATTTGCACGGCAATGCAGTTCGCGATTCATGGCTCGTTGAGCGGCTTCGCGCTGCCGGAGCAGTCATTACGGGCAAGACCCATCTGCATCCACTGGCATATGGGATAACCGGCGAGAACCCAGAGTTTGGCGACTGCCTGCAACCTAACGACCCCACCGCGCTGACCGGCGGATCGTCCTCGGGCGCGGCGGCCAGTGTGCAGGAGGGCTCTGCGGTCGTCGCCTTCGGCACAGATACTGGCGGTTCCATCCGAGTCCCTGCCGCACTTTGCGGATTGGCCGGTTATCGCGCCTCACTAGGCCGCGGCGACTGGCGCGGAGGCGCGCATCTCGCCGAATCCTTTGACACCATGGGTTGCATCTTTCGCGATCTGGAAGATGTGCCCTTACTGGCAAGTTCCTTTACGACAGCTGAACCAGCCTCAATCGCTAGTTACAAAACTTTCGCTGTAGTAGATAAGACCTTCCTTCATGACTGCGAGCCGGAAATAGTTGGAAGCCTTGACGCCACCGTCCTTGAACTTGAGGCACTTGGTCTGCGTGCAGTCAGGATTGACGCTGGCTGGTGGGCAGACTCAGTCGAAATCTTCGCTCCCATTCAGGCATCTGAAGCAGCGCGCATCCACGCCGGATATTTCGATCGCTTCGAGCCCACGATTCGAGAGCGCCTGCAGTGGGGTTCTGGAATTTCAGCTAAAGAGAATAAGAACCTGCGGAAGCGTCACGATGCTTTCCGCGAACGTATGGACCAGGTTCTCGCCACGCACGAACTGTTGCTGCTTCCCGCCGCGCCTGTCTCCCGCCTTGCTGCAGGCGCGGAACACAGCCAGACCCGCGGACGACTGCTTCGCTACACCACTCCGTTCAGCCTGGCCGGCGTACCTGTGGTCACTATCCCTTGCCCCACCGGCGGTATGCAGTTGGCTGCCGCGCGAGGCTGCGATGAGCGATTGCTCCATCTTGCAGCCCAGTTAGGTGCGCTAAGAAAAGCCAAAGCTCCTGTGGCGCCCCTGTGGTAACGTTCATTGCATGGATGCTATTCCTCGTCCAACGAGGTCGACTTTGAGATTGAGCAAACTTTCCCCTGTTGCCTTACTCTCCCTTGCAGCCGTGTTCGCGTTCACGTTCGCTGGCTGTCGCAGCCAAAAGGCTATTCCAACTGGAGGGCTTGCCCCTATCCGCCTTCAGCTTGATTGGTATCCGCAGCCGGAGCAGGGTGGCTTCTTTGCCGCACAGTTACTGGGCTATTACAAAGATGAAGGCCTCGACGTAACACTCTCGCCACTGCCTCAGTACGGCAGTGTGGCCCAACTCGTCGCTACCGGAAAGGCCGACTTCGGCCTGGGTTCCAGCGACCAGATTCTTGAGTGGAACTCAAACGGCCTGCCACTTGTCGCCGTCTCCGCTACCATGCAGCATGACCCTCAGGCCATCATGGTCCACAAAGACTCGCCCATTCACGATTTCCGTGATCTTGAAGGACACGCCATCGCCGCCCAAACCGGCGCAACTTGGCTCAAGCTCGTAATTTCCCGCTATGGCCTGCACCAGGTTCGCCAGATTCCGCAAACGCTATCCATCGCCAACTTCCTAGCTGACCCTGGCTACGTGCAGCAGATATTCATCACCAGTGAGCCGTTCTTTGCCAAACAGGCCGGCGCGGAAGTGAGGACTTTGCTCATCAGTTCTTCAGGCTACGATCCATATCGCGTTTCCTTCACCACGAGAGAATTTGCCTCCCGACACCCAGAACTTGTTAGCAAGTTCGTCCGCGCGAGTATTCGCGGTTGGCAGGCGTACCTGAGCGATCCAGCAGCCACAAACGCACTTCTACTCAAGCTCAATCCGGCCCTAAACCCCGCGCAAGAAGCCTACACTGCACAGGCTTTGCGTGACGGAGGATTTATCACCGGCGGCGATCCCACCAGTGCCCTGACGGGACACATGACAGCCGCCCGCTGGCAATCCAGTTTTGACCAGCTGAATTCCCTGGGCATTTTGCATGAACCGATTGACCCGGCGACCACCTATTCGCTGAAATTCGTCCAGTGAGAGAACGCTGGTGAGTTATCGCGTTGAAGAAGGGAGACGAAGTTCGATCAAGCAAATCAACAGATTGGATTTCGTATTATTAACATCTTGCATCTTGCTTTAATACAGTTATGCACTAGAATAGGAAACTCTGGCGCAGGCCGGAGGTTCCCCATTCGAGGTTTCGTTCAGTTAAGCCCGCCATTCCCTAATGCGAACATTGCTGTCTTGACAACCTTCCCCCTTAAGGAGTCGATGGATGGAGTCGACATCGGACGTACCAAGAGGCCCAGGATAAGAGCGCACATTTGCTAAAGATGAGGGGTGCACAGTAAGCTGGTCGCGCATTTGGAATATAAGGCCGGTACCCTTTCATCCAGCCTTGATTGACCTATGTGAAGAGGCGATCCGCGAGACAGCAGGACACTCGCACCGCATGCCCCTCCGGACCGTGCACGACGCGGCTGAAGTGTTGGGAAGCGGCATTCGCACCGTCATGCTATTCCAACCGCTCAAGGGGATTAGTCGTAACAGGATTAAAGATACGCGGGAAGAGCACCTGGAGCGAGCCGTAGCTGCTTTTGACTGGCTTGCTTCGAAGACTATTGACTGGATCTGCGAGTCATGAGGGGGTTAATGGAGTTATGAGTACTGTTGAGACGTCGCCAACTACAGCGGTCCCTAACTGGATAAACGGAAAACCGGTTGCTGCAACCTCAGGACGCAAAGGTCCTGTAACGAATCCAGCAACCGGCGAGATCATTGCTGAGGCAGGATTTGCATGCATTGAAGATGTGGACTGCGCGGTAGCTGCAGCCAAAGCTGCATTCCCGGAATGGCGCTCTACCTCTCTGTCGCGTCGCGTCGAGGTGATGTTCCGTCTGCGCAACCTGCTGCTCGAAAACCGCAACCGGCTCGCGCAGGTCATCAGCCTTGAAAACGGCAAAACCATTGCTGATGCGCTCGGTGAGGTAGCGCGCGGCCTGGAGATTGTAGAGTTCGCTTGTGGCGTTTCGAACCTGCTCAAGGGGGGATACACGGAGCAAGCCAGCCAAGGCGTGGATGTCTACCAGATTCGCCAGCCGCTCGGTGTGGTGGCAGGGATCACTCCCTTCAATTTCCCAGTGATGGTTCCCTTGTGGATGCTTGCAAATGCTATTGCCTGCGGAAATTCGTTCGTACTCAAGCCATCGGAGAAGGTACCATCGGCAAGCATCTTGCTTGCGGAGTTAGCCAAGGAAGCGGGCGTTCCAGACGGCGTTTTGAACCTGGTGCAGGGTGACAAGGTCGCCGTGACCCGGCTGCTTGAACATCCAGATATCAGGGCGGTCAGTTTTGTAGGCTCCACACCTGTGGCCAGGCATATCTATGAGACTGCCACGCGGAACGGTAAGCGAGTGCAGGCCCTGGGAGGAGCCAAGAATCATATGCTCGTGTTGCCGGACGCCGATATTTCCATGGCTGCCGACGCCGCGGTTTCTGCAGGTTACGGTGCGGCAGGCGAGCGCTGCATGGCGATCTCCATCGTGGTTGCAGTTGGCGATATCGCTGACTCGTTGGTCGCAGCGATTCGCGAACGAGTAGCACGCATCAAAGTCGGGCCCGCGTCTGAGCCCGCCAACCAGATGGGGCCGCTCATCTCCCGGGAACATCGCGACCGCGTTGCCACCTACCTCGACGCAGCAGTCGCTGAAGGAGCGACGCTCTCTGTCGATGGACGCCTTGATCCGGCAACGCACGCCGATGGATTCTTTCTTAAGCCCTCCCTCATCGATAACGCAAAGCCGGGTATGAGTTGCTATGAGAAAGAGATATTCGGACCCATATTGAGTGTTGTGCGCGTTGCGACTTATGCCGAGGCTATCCGCCTGATCAATGACAACCCTTATGGCAATGGCACCGCTATCTTCACCCAGAATGGAGGAGCGGCGCGCCAGTTTCAATTCGATGTCGAGGTGGGTATGGTGGGCATCAATGTCCCCATCCCCGTTCCTGTGTCCTACTACAGCTTCGGCGGCTGGAAATCCTCGCTCTTTGGCGACCTGCACATGTACGGCCCGGAAGGCGTGCAGTTTTATACCCGCTCAAAAGTAGTTACTAGCCGCTGGCCCGACCCAGGCGGCAGCAAGGTGGACCTCGGCTTCCCACAAGTACGTTAGTGTAACAACAGAGTTACCGGAGAGCTTTGTAATGGGCGATATTCCTGAGTTCCAAGCGGTCGAATCAACGACACTCACGTCAGA
>Ga0364866_10401_pt1 | contig 27964 bp, 26 predicted proteins | sample ExccelAu500001D3_3_FD_206913 | JGI IMG/M metagenome (GOLD analysis project Ga0364866, IMG submission 206913) | Enriched cells from Trout Bog Lake Hypolimnion, Wisconsin, USA - BchlTB.Aug13.5000.01.D3 | ecosystem: Environmental > Aquatic > Freshwater > Lake > Hypolimnion/Profundal zone | place... | reverse complement strand
GCCGTTTCAGAACCCCTCAGAGTGGGGCAGATTCGCAAGTTAAGGGCGAATAAAAAAGGTGGAGCCAGCCGATTGGTGTTAATCGCCGAACAAGACCGTAGAGATGGAACCTACCTAGTTTTTCTCTTAAATAATATGGTCGAAGCTGCGATACCCAGAGATCTTTGCCTTTCGAAAGATGTTACTTCCGCTCAATACAGCATCGTATTGATGACGGAATATTTCTCTCGTGCCAATCCGGAAGACTTTGAGTTAGAGTCCTTGATCGGTCAAGTTCAAGTTTCGCAACTTGAAAAGATTAGGACTTTAGCTTTCCATAATCCATTTGGAAAGTTGCCAGAGAGCATCGTAGGAGATGGCTTAGTTATTGGGAGTTTTCCGATACAAAAATATGACGCTATCTGGAATTATCGTGTTGCTGAATTCGATAATTTTGCTAAGTTGACTTACGTACGAGACACAAAATCCACAGACTATGCAGTGAGATTCCTGACTCAAAACCCTGTTTTAAATGACCCCCTACTAGTTGATGAATGTCCACTTGATGTTCTTTACGCATTGAGTCGCACCGGAAGTTTGGTGGCCGCATGAGCACTTTAAGAGATACGCTGAATCATCAACGACAGTCATATAACTGGCATGAGCGTCGAGCTAGTTTGCGCCGTTGGCGCATTTCTTCTTTTAAGAGTGTGAAAAATCCAGTGGAGATTGAACTTGCGCCTTTGACTGTGGTTGTCGGTGCAAATTCGGCTGGTAAAAGTAGCCTCATACAGAGCATCCTCTTGGTCGCTCAAAATGCTTCAGGAGTGGTGAGAAGTAGTGCTTCCCAAGGACAAGGAACATTTGAGTTAAATAGCTTTCTTGTTCAACTTGGCACCTTCAGGGAAGTTAAATGTGATTTAGAAAATAATATGCCTACTGAACAAAGTTTTGGCTTAGGCGGCCTTTGGTACTTAGGTGATCGTGAATTCAATTACAACCAGCGCAGGCCAGGTGAAATCCGGCGAATGAAAACTGGAGAATCCTCAGTTGATTTAAGGAAAGGCGACATCCATCTAGATTGGGGTGTTTCATTCAGCGCCGATAAAAATGGTACTGACAGTGGCGTCGTTCCAGTCGATAATGCCTACGCAATAACTATACAAGATGGAATTCGTCATCAAATAGTTGAGGCTAAGAGGGTTAAGGCGAATTCGGAATTGGGCATACTTACTGGCAAGTTCGATCGATTTAGCTTTACGCATCGCTCCACTGTCTCTCCGCATGACGAATTGCTGGCATTAAGTGAGGTTTCAGAAGATCAGCTTGAGGATCGTTTGTATAAAGAAAAAAACAGTATGGTTAATTTCCGCTCTGGACTTCCGGTCTCAGGGCTAAAGAGTGTTGGTATTGTTGATTATATTTTTAGTCACCAAAGCCAGGTACTTAGTAATGCAGCTGGTGACTTTATAAATGATTTTAATTATGATTTAGGTGATCCAGATGTAAAAGATTCAGTGTATGAGAATAAGATAAAAATCGAATCTACTGGTTTCATTTATGAAAGCATCGATGAAGCATTGCAAGCGTATGTTGCTGCTGTAGCCGGAGTCGCTCAGCGTATTTTGCAGCAAGATAAGGTTGGGGACGACCTGAATTTAAGCGCACTCGGGCAATCAGTAGAAAAGAATCCATTAATACCTTTTTCGAGTATTCCTTTGAATTATAGGAAATTGTTTCTAGAAAATGATAAAGAAGTCGAAGCTTTCTTAAAATCTGCGAGAAGCCTATTTGATAAGATTTATGCGCAGTCTGATTGGATACATTCAAAAATATTGTGTTCCATTGATGGGCGCCGAATGAGACAACCAGTTTTTGGACAATCCAAAACCTCAAGATTGGTCGAGTATTGGAATCGATATTTATCCGAATCCGTTGTTTATCTAGGTCCGCTACGAGCAAGCCCTAAGTCAACGTACGGGTTGGGCTCCGGCGTAGAAAACTCTAATATTCCGCTCGGTGAGAGCGGAGAATTCACAGCCAAAAAACTGTTTAGTGAAAAGAATTTGAAGCGATACCTAGTCCCAGAAGATGGAAAATATATAGATAAGAGAATTACCTTAGAAGAAGCAGTTTCCCTTTGGTATCAGGAGCTTTGCATTACTCCAGAAATCTCTGACAAGATCGAAGTTCAGGCACCGGGTCGCCAGGGCTATCAGATGAATATTGGTAGCCGGACTCTCGCGAATGTTGGTTTTGGAGTATCTCAAATTCTGCCAGTGATTACCCTTTGTTTAATTTCAGATCCAGGAAGCTTAATTCTCCTTGAACAACCTGAACTTCACCTCAATCCAGGTATGCAACAAAAGCTTGCCGATTTCTTATTAGAAATGGTTAAGACCGGCCGACAAATCATCGTCGAAACCCATAGTGAATATTTGATCACGAGATTAAGAAGGAGAGCGGCAACAAACGAAAACGACCATAAGTATTTTGGGATTGTTTTCGCTGAGCGTGATCCGGAAGAAGGAACTTCTTATCGCTCAGTTAATGTCAATGAACAAGGTGACTTAAGTGAGTGGCCGAAGGGTTTCTTTGATCATGTTGCGGAAGATTTACGCATACTTATGCGCAAGGCAGCCGAAAGACAAGCCCAACAGCACTCCCATTCAGTTAACACTGAAACTACCAAGAAAGAGTAGTTCTAGTACTGAGGCAATTACAGACTCCCTTGGTGGTGATGAAAAACCACACAGTTAACAAAATCTTCATCAAGGGAGAGTAATACTGAAGCAGAGGCAATTACAGACTCCCTTGGTGGTGATGAAAAACCACACAGTTAACAAAATCTTCATCAAGGGAGAGTAATTACTCTGAAAGTTAAAACTAGGATTGGAGATAAGTGCTCAAATCAATAGCAATTGAAGACCACGGGCAAAAGATGCGAATCGCAGAAAAGTCCGTACTTCAGCTAAGCATCACCCCGTTACATGACACACCTTGTGTTCTTGGAGATGAGGCATTCTTGCTTTCCTTTAAGAACCGCAATGGCAATACCATCACAAATTTCAATCTATTACCTGCCAGCAAAGCAGAGCTAATGCAGTTAGCCCTTTTCCTAGGTACATGTGCTTACTTTCACACAACCGTTACTCATGAAATCGTTTCTGGGCAACACATCGTCTCAGTGCCAACATTCGACGGCAAAGTCGAAGTCACGCTCTCTACGGATTCAGATCTAGTCGAATTACTAGATGACCCCGGCATCGTTGAATCTTTAAATCTCACACTAAATGTTGATCAACTCGAAGCATACGAAGAATTCATCACCAGCTCGATCGCCACAAATGAGGCGATTCATTCATTCAATTTCAATGCCCTCGAGGCATCTAAGCAATTGCAACTCGCAAGTTAATCAGACTTTCAATAACAAATTAAATCAGCTTAGAAAGGAGAGCTATGTCCAATAACGTGCGATCGATTCGTCCCGAACAAATTGCGGGTCAGGTTGAAATTTCTGACTCTAGTTTAGTAATTCGAAATCTAGAGACAACTTCTGACGAAGTCATTATATCAGTCAAAGGCTTGCTCATCGGTAATTCAAATCTAAACGCCGCAGCCGCAGTAAGTTCCTTGTTAGACATGGGTTCGATGGTCTACCAGCTTGGCTCTACCTCTGCCGACATAGAGCGTATGCAATCCAGCACCCGCGAGCTTTCACGTTCATTTGAATCAAGTACTTCCGAAGCCATCAAGCAATTCACTACCACGGTCGATTCGCTCGTAAATCCAGAACAAGGATTATTGTCACGAGTCGCTGATGAAACTGTTGTTAAAACTCGCGAGTCAATTAATTCGCTCTTTATCGGCGCAGAAGCTACAGTTCCACAGGAGATACTTGCCAAAGTTAACGAGAAGTTGGACTCTTTTTCTAAAGAGATCCATCGCATTATTGGCCAGGCCTCCACAACTATTGGAAACACTCTCAGTATGGATTCCGGAACATCTCCACTCCAAGCTCTCAAGAATGATCTGATCGCAAGTTCTCAAGATCTAAACAAACAACTGACTGACAAAATTGATGTAGTAAAAGCGAAAGTCGAAGCGATCGATACTCGTCGTCAGCTGATTATGAATTCCACTAAAAAGGGAATTCCATATGAAGAAGCAGTATTTGAGGTTCTCTCTCAATTCGCTGCTGCTGCAGGTGATGAGGCTGTTCGAACAGGGCAAACATGGGGACTCATCAAGAACTGTATGAAGGGTGATGTGACGGTTGCTGTTAATAAACTCGCAGCACGAGGACATCTGGTAAATGTTGTCTTTGAAGCCAAATCAATGTCAATGTCACGTGAAGAGTGGCGTAAAGAACTAAATGTTGCCATGACTAATCGTGCTGCAGAAGTTTCTGTAGCAGTGGTTCAGTTCATAGAGCAGATGCCGAGCAAATCACGCGTTAGCATTCAAGACAATCAACAGTTATTGGTTGCTTTTGATCCAGAAACTGATGACCCGGCAGTTCTAGGGTGCATCTACAACATCGCCAAGGGTTATGCAGTATCAAGAAGTCTTGAAGGTACCCAAGTCAGTTTCAAGGTGATTCAAGAGTCCCTCGAGCATCTTCAGGCGAGCTTGTCCGATCTAGAGAGCATCGAGGGCGCTGTTCGCACTGCACGAAAGTCGTTAGAAAAGATTGATTCCGCACGTATCAGTATTAAGGGAACTATAGAAAATCAGTCTCAACGTCTTTCTGGTCTCATCGGCTCAAATGTTGAAAGTGAGGTTTCAAATGCATAGCGATAATCAAGCACAGAGCTTTGCTCGCGATCTTCTAAAACCAGGATTTCCATTTTCCATTCGCGACAAGAACAACAAGCGAATGAAGATTCATCGCAAAATTAATGAAAGCCAATGCGTCAACTTAATGCCAACCCTAGAACGCGCATACAACCTGTGTCTTGAAGGCAAAGCTGAAAAGGCGGCAAGACTGGTCAGCGAAATTACTGGACTTTTGGTTGCTGCAGAAATTGATTTAGGACCCGAATATCTGGTTGAAGTTGAAGTACGCAACCAAATGCCGAGAATGCTAAGTCAAATACGGCGAGAACTTAAGAACAATGTCCCGTCAGAGCAAGCACCTGAGGCTAAATCGGCTTAAAACCATGGTTCCCGTCAGCAACCCACTGTAAGTTATCCCTATAGATTCACTATGAAAGGCCAAAATGTTTGAGAATACGTTCAAGAATGTCGATGACATCCTTCACAAGGACGCCGGCTGCTCCAGCGAGCTCGATTATGTTGAACAGTCCTCCTGGGTACTCTTTTTAAAGTATCTAGAGGATCTTGAAAAATCTCGTGCACTAGCCAAGGAACTCGCAGGTGAGAAATACAAGCCCCTCATAGCCGACAAATTTCGCTGGACCATTTGGGCATGCCCAAAGACCAAAGATGGAAAAATCGATTTCAATAATGCTCTTTCAGGTGATGATCTTCGGGACTTCGTAAATGGCGAACTCTTTCCATACCTCGCAAAGTTTAAGGTAGCCGCCACTGGATCTGACACCCTCGAGTACAAGATCGGCGAGATTTTCTCTGAGATTACCAACAAGATTCAAAGCGGATACAACCTTCGCGAAATTCTTGAACTCGTTGATGAACTTAAATTTCAGACCTCGGCCGATATTCATGAGATGTCCCACCTCTACGAGGACAAGATCAAAAACATGGGAAATGCTGGTCGCAATGGCGGGGAGTACTACACCCCACGTCCTCTTATTAAAGCTATCATCAAAGTAGTCCAACCAAAAATTGGTCAAACCATCTATGACGGAGCAGTCGGTTCCGCGGGATTCCTTTGTGAGGCATTTGCATATTTAATGGAATCAAAAAAGCTCACTCCTACTGATGTTGATACTCTGCAGAAGAAGACTTTTTTTGGAAAAGAAAAGAAGTCTCTCGCATACATCATCGGAACTATGAACATGATTCTGCATGGAATTGATGCCCCAAACATAGTTCACACAAATACACTGGGTGAAAATATCGCCGACATCCAGGAAAAAGACCGCTTCGATATAGTCCTAGCCAATCCTCCATTCGGTGGTAAAGAGCGCGCAGAGGTTCAGCAAAATTTTCCTATTAAAACAGGAGAAACGGCGTACCTTTTCTTGCAGCACTTTATGAAGATTCTTCGAGCAGGAGGCTCGGCAGGAATTGTTATCAAAAATACTTTTTTATCTAATTCTGATAACGCTTCTATAGCGATCCGGAAAGAGCTTCTTGAAAACCATAATCTCCATACTGTTCTTGACTGTCCTAGTGGCACATTCCAAGGTGCAGGCGTAAAGACTGTAGTTCTATTTTTCAAGAAGGGTGAACCAACTAAGAAGATCTGGTATTACCAATTAACGCCTGGTCGCAATATGGGTAAAACCAACCCGTTAAATGAACGCGATTTAGAGGAATTCATCGAATCACAGAAGACTTTCAAAGACTCAAATCTTTCCTGGTCAGTAGATAAATTAAGTCTTAATCAAGATACATGGGATCTTTCAGCAAAGAATCCAAATGGAAATGATCAAATTCTCCATCAGTCGCCTGCGGAAATTTTTGCTGAAATAGAAACATTGGAAACCCAAAATCAAGAGATCCTTCAGCGGATTAAGAGTTTGATATGAGAAAAGTAAAGTTATCAGAAATATTTCGAGTTGGATCGAGCAAGAGAGTCCTAAAGGCTGATTGGAAAGATTCAGGAGTGCCTTTTTATCGGGGTCGCGAAATTACTAGGTTATCTAAAACAGGTTTTGCAGATAATGAACTTTACATATCTGAAGAGCATTTTAAGATTCTATCAAGCAATTACGGCGTGCCAGTCGCAGGGGACATTATGGTTACCGCAATAGGCACTATCGGAAATACTTATATCGTGAAGGAAGAGGATCGCTTCTATTTTAAAGACGCAAGTGTTCTGTGGTTGCACAAAATAGACGAGGTTCATACTCGGTTTATAGATTACTGGCTTAAATCCGAATTATTTTTTGAGCAACTAGATAGAGGCAACGGAGCAACTGTTGATACCCTTACGATTGAAAAATTATCAAATTTGACCCTTACGATTCCATCAATTGATAAGCAACTCAAGATCGTTCAGAAACTCGATAGCGCCTTCGATGAAATAAATTTTTTAGAGGAAAATCTTGATCAAATTGAAGAAAAGAGAACCCAATTGCTGGGATCTCTCCTAAGCAGATCTTTTACGAAAACCTCTATCCCAATTCTTCCTTTGGGCACTGTTGCAGAAGTGATAGCTGGGCAATCTCCAGAAGGCACCTATTATAACGCTAGTGCCGATGGAATGGCTTTCTATCAAGGGAAAAAGGAATTTACTGAGAGATTCATTGGTCCACCAACAACTTGGACCACTAAAATCACCAAAGTTGCGGAACCAGGTGACATTTTAATGTCTGTGAGAGCTCCCGTTGGACCAATAAATTTTACTCAAAGTCAAATATGTATTGGACGAGGCTTAGCAGCCATTCGCGCTGGCCAGAATATCGATAAGAATTATTTATATTATTTTTTACTTCATAAGCAACCAGAAATTTTTGGTAACACGGGAGCAGTTTTTGACTCAATAAATAAGGATCAGATTGCAGCGATTGAAATCCCAGTCCCACCAATTGGCACACAGCTTGCGACTGTCGAAAATCTTGATATCGCACTCCACGAGCTAAGTTTGCTCAGGGATAAAACCATTTCAAGAAAATACTCTGCGTCTGCTCTTCGAAAGTCGCTCTTAAGCGGTGCGCTAATGGATATCGAAGGGGTCGCTTAATGTCACTTACCGAGGCGGACACACGAGCTAAATACATAGATCCTGCCCTAAGGGAATCAGGGTGGGAGTACGACGGGACTTCAGTGGTTTCGCGTGAAGTAAGAGTCCGTCGCCCATTTTCAATCACAGAGGGAAGAATCCTGGGTGGTGGAAAACGTGGAAAGCTTAAGATTGCTGATTATGTCCTTGAATACAAGGGAGTTCGATTAGCTGTCGTTGAGGCTAAGAAATTTGATCTGAATTACACAGAAGGTACTGCCCAGGCTATTGAATATGCCAAGAAGTTACAGGTTCCGTATGCCTATTCAACAAACGGTCAGAAGATTCGCCAAATTAATATGGTCACGGGCGAGGAAAAGGATGTTGAAAAGTATCCGCGCCCCGAAGAACTTCTTGCATCTCTCAAGGAGCCGGTAAATGAATGGCGAGATGAATTTCGAAGTATCCCTTTTGAGAATAAGGGTCAGTCAGTTAGATATTTTGCGCAATTAGCAGTGGAGAAGACGCTCGATGCGATTGCCGCGGGGGATAAGCGAATCCTGTTAACCCTGGCTACCGGTACAGGCAAGACACGCATTGCTTTTCACATAGCCTGGAAGCTCTTTCAGACTCGCTGGACTATTACAGGCGAAAAGAAGCGCCGCCCAAGGATTCTCTTTCTCGCTGACCGTAATATTCTTGCGAATCAGGCCTATAACGAATTCTCAGCATTCACTGAAGATGAGCGAATTCGAATCTCACCAAAGAGTATTGCCAAGCGCAAGTCTGTTCCAACAAATGCAAATGTCTTTTTCACGATCTTTCAAACTTTTATGACGGGTCCAGAAGGTAAACCCAATTTTGGCGAGTACCCACAAGATTTCTTTGATGTAATTATCGTCGATGAATGTCATCGTGGCGGTGCAAATGATGAAAGCAATTGGCGAGACATTCTCGAGTACTTTGCGAGTGCAGTTCAGATTGGATTAACTGCTACACCAAAGCGCAAAGACAATGTGGATACTTACAAGTACTTTGGGGATCCGAAATTTGTTTATAAGTTAAAGGACGGAATCGAAGACGGTTTTCTAACACCATTTCGTGTACGTAAATACACAACAAATATTGATGAGTATGTGTATGACCCAGAAGATGACGTACTCGAGGGAGATATCGAGGCTGGTGAGGAATACACCGATGGAGACTGGAATACAAAGATCGAAATTAGGCAGCGTGAAGAGTATTTAGTCGAATTATTCATGAAGAATATTGGGACCAACGAGAAAACTATTGTTTTCTGCGCCAATCAAAACCACGCCGCATTGATTCGGGACATCATCAACGAGAAGAAGCAAAACGCTAATCCAACATATTGCGTAAGAGTGACTGCAAATGATGGTGAACTAGGGGAAGATTATTTGCGTGCTTTTCAGGACAATGAGAAGACGATCCCAACTATCCTGACAACTTCTCAGAAGCTTTCAACCGGTGTTGATGCCCGCAATATCAGGCATATTGTGATTCTGCGCCCTGTTAAGTCGATCATTGAGTTTAAGCAAATAATCGGTCGTGGTACTCGCCTTTATGATGGCAAGGACTACTTCACAATCCACGATTTCTTTAATGCTTCACATAATTTTTACGACCCTGAATGGGATGGTGATCCTGACATTCCAGTTGATGGCGGAATTATCGATGGACCTCCCGTGGGACCAACTGGCCCAGGTGGCGGCGGAGGTGGATCGTCACGACCTGAAAAGATTGTCGTGCGCCTAAGCAATGGCAAGGAACTTGCCTTCCAAAATATGACAGAGAAAATGTTCTATTCAGTAGATGGTAAGACTATGACTCTGGCGGAATTTATCCAGTCGCTGTTCAATACTTTGGATATGCCTGAATTCTTCAAGAATGAGGAGGAGTTAAGGGCGATTTGGTCCGTGCCAGCTACGCGAAAGCAACTTCTTCATAATCTTGAAAATGCAGGTTTTCCACAAAAGCAATTGGAGGATATCCAAGACCTTATCGATGCACGATCAAGTGATCTCTTTGACGTCCTTGAGTATGTTAAATACCATTTCACACCCGTTTTGCGAGAAGCTCGTGCCATTATTTCTCGAAGCATCATGGAGACTGAGTTAACGGCTAAGCAGATGGAGTTCGTAGACTTCTTGGTGCAACAGTATGTAGTTGCAGGCGTAGATGAATTGGATGACTCTAAGCTGGAGACTTTATTGGCCATTAAGTACAAAACTGCAACAGATGGGGTTGCAATCCTGGGAAGTGTTGACGTTGCTCGAAATATTTTTCTAACTTTCCAAAAGCACCTTTACAAACCTCATAAAACATACGCAATAGCCGGCAATTGAGCGGAATAGGAATCCAATGACAAGATACTTCAGAGTCATGCTAGGTAAGGGATCCACACATGCAACGCAATGTTTTGCCGGGGGATTCATCGGAGTTGATTTTGACCTCGCAGTCGATTTGACGAATAAACTTCCTGAAAATTGGCGAGATTTTAATAGAGAGTTCATCCCTATCTATCAGGATCGTCATCCTTCGAAAAATAAGATTGCTGCAGGCTTGGCCTGTGGCATGACTTGGACTGTTTCCAAAGGTATGCAAATTGGTGATGTAATTGTGGCGCCTATTGGGGATGGAAATTTGAGATTTGGCGAAATCTCTGGCAATTATCAATACGCCAAGGATCAGATCCTCTTCCACCGCCGCCAGGTAAATTGGTCAAGTTTGATCATAAATAAGGAGAATTTTTCTGAACAACTTCGTAGATCAATTGGAAGCATTGGCACGATTAGCGAAGTAACGCAGCATGCTGAAGAGATATCAAAGCTGCTTAGTGGCATCGAATATGAAGGATCACCGAATATCGATCCAACCGTAGAAGAACCCTCCGTTTTTGTCCTAGAGAAATATCTAGAAGATTTTCTAGTATCAAATTGGGAAAGCACTGAATTGGGCAAGTCCTACGATATTTATCAGGATGAGAACGGAACCGGACAGCAATATCAAACAGATTCTGGTCGCATTGATATTTTGGCAGTAAGCAAAGATGGGAAAGAGCTACTGGTTGTTGAACTGAAGAAGGGAAGGGCTTCAGACGCTGTAGTTGGTCAAATCACTCGCTACATGGGCTACGTCACGACCGAGCTTGCAGGTCCGGGTCAGAAAGTAAAGGGAGTAATCGTTGCCCTTGAAGATGATCAACGGTTGCGCCATTCGCTGGTAATTGTTCCCGGAATTGATTTTTATAGGTATGAAGTTAGTTTCAAGCTGAACAAAATGTAGTTCGGCTACTGCCTAGATCTTCAGAGGCTACCTATCACTGTAACCTGGCCAGAACCGCGGTCTTAATTAGTTAATGGTGGGGGTATGCCTTTCGGTAAATTTCAAATGTTTGAGCTCTAGTTAGCTGAGCCTTAGCCTCTAACAAGTCTTTCTCTTCATTAGAAATGGGCGGCTTGGGAAACTTGTAACTACCGGCGTTGCTCTTTATAGATGGTTTGTTGGCTTGGCTTCCAACGATGGGTGTGTAACCAAAGTGTTGAGAAGATTTCAATTAGGCACTGCCTTTCTGTACTTATCTAAATCTGTGCGTAACACCAGGTATTCCGATGCTTGCAAGGGCGAATTATCAGCTAGCAAGATTGCTGGGTGCATATCGACAATCGATATCTCGATTGGTCCCTCTACGGTTCATGTAGTCCTGAAGTTGGGCAGGAGAAATTAGGCGATTTCGTCCTACTTTTGTTGCCGCTAATTCTTTGCGGCTAATGAGCGCATAAATAGATGAAGTCTTAAAGCCCAAATATTCGGCTACTTGGGCTGGGGTTAATGATTCAGACATGGATTCCTAACTTTTGGAGTTGGCTAAAGGTTCTCAGTTATATGCAATCTTGTAAGCACAAACGTCATATGACTTTATGCCTAGGTTTTTACTACTTGTCCATTAGAGTTTAAAAAGGACTCATCCCCTGCGGGGCTGAGTCCTTGCAGGCACTAATCCGCCCCCTTCGGGGTCGGGTGCCTGCTTAAAAGAAAAGAAAAAGAAGAAGTTGAAAAGAAAAAAGAAAACAAAATATATCTAATACTCTTCCTGCGGAAGTTTTCAGGAGTTACCCCCCTATGCAAAATCAGAAAAATCTTCATAACTTTGCATAAGGGAGATGTCTGATCTGCGTGTAGCCCACGATCGGTTTCTCTCGAAACACATCCTGCTCAGGAATTATCTGAGCAGCAGTACCGGTAAATTGATGAGCCTCTATCTTTCAAAAAGATCTAGGGATTGGTGCTCCGGGTCTGCCTTCACGCACAGGACTCATCATCGGGAAACCAATCTTGCTTTCGCTCTCAATCAACCGGTAGGTCAGCCGGAGTGGCAAACTATTTTTAATACGGCGCCAAGTTCCCGTATGTCTTGCATTTAGATATTTAGTTGTCGTTCAATATTGCAAGGTTACGGTTATATCCCGACCTTGTAAGGTCAAACTCAAATCAACTTGCAGCCGAATCTGAGGATTGATAGGCGATGGGTGTAACGACAGGTCTCAACCTATCCATGCCATCCATGGCTTTATTCATGGATTCGGTGGAAGCGAAGGCGTAATGCTTCATAACGGTTGAGATAGAAGAGTGCCCGGTGTATTGCAACATGGTTGCAGAGTCAGTCACATGTGCAAGATTTGAATATGCAGTCTTACGCATCTGGTAGCACTGATAGTGCTTAACACCAGCCTGCTTTAATACATCGTCAAACATTCTGCGATCCTTCTTTGCATCCATTTTCCCTCCCACCGAATTCGGGAAGATCAAATCTTCTTGATGTTTCCAGGAAGCTTTTTGCAGATCTTGATAACGACGGTGCGTAACAAGAATTTTGATTTGCTCATCGGTTATTGGAATCATGCGAGCATGTTTTGTCTTCACTGGCATGTAAACCAGGCCCTTACCCTTTGAACGTTGTACTTGACGCTCAATAGTTAAAGTCTTTGAGTTTTGATCCAGGTCGCTCCACTGAAGACCATGCACTTCACCAGGTCGCAATCCCATCATCATGCCAACTTCTACCCGGGCATGCATGAATGGATCCTTTGCAGATTCGAGATAGATCTTCTGGAAGTCTTCGTGCGGGATTTGCTTTGTGGGCTTGGATTGCAATTTAGGTTTCTTTACGCGCAACATTGGGTTCTGCGGGAAGTCTCCCATCAGGTGAGCGTATTTGAATGACGCACGCATCACATGAAAGGCGAGGTCAAGTGAACCTTTTGAATATTGCTCAGCTACTAAATCACCCAGCCATTTATTGATTGCATGTGGGCTTATGGTTGCAGCTTTTAGATTTCCGATGTAGGGCACTACAAGATTGTCGATCGTCGCTAAATAACTCCTGTATGTATTTTCATTATTGATCGGCTGCACTTCAAGCCATTGATGCAGAAAGTCTTTGAGGAGCATCTTTGGATATGGTGAATAGGTTGATTGACCCGACTTACGTGCGCGTTCTTGCTCGGCACACCAAGCATCACCGTCTTTTTTATATTTGAATTGTTTTGTATGACGCTTACCATTGATGTCATATGCAGCTGCGGTAAAACCAGCGCGATTCTTTTGTTTATAGACACTACCTTGGCCATTGGCCTTCTTTTGTTGCGGAGTAGTGCGAATTGCAGGGGTAGAGGAGGACATGCGTGAACCTTTCGTTTAGGACGATTGGTAGCGCGTCCCCCTCTTTCTAAAATCTTTGGCGCACTACATAACAAATTATACGGCACGTTTCTGAAAACAGGAGCGGGCTCTTTTTTGTAAATGTAGTGAACCAAACGGTTGCTCTCACGTTGCTCACATTGACAACACTGTTATCTGATAACAGTGACAAAGTTTGTCGAAAATGCCATTTTGACCTGCATTTTTAGACATTCTTTGAAGATCGTAAATCTTCATCACGGTGATTAAGAGTTATCAACGACCTCATCTATAAATTGCTGCGGAGCGGCAATATAAAATTGAAGTCTGATTGGAAGATGTCCCTTGGTACCGCGGGATTCAGCAAGAGCGGATGTACTAATGGATTGCCATGGCAGACCTCTATAGAGCGGTCCATCACTTCCAAGTAATACTCCAGCCTCACCTAAAACGTTATGACGCGTTTTGTCGCCACTACTAAATTTCTGAGGGTCGCTCACCGCCATGTTGTAAGCAAAGTTGATCATCTGCATGACAACTCCAGGTCCAGATAAAATCGTGGCTCGAGTTGATTGGCTTAGCGGTGATTACGAGAAATCTCTCGAAACTATCAAGTCAGCTATCGCCAACACAGATCCAAGCAAAGATCTCTTGCAAAGGGCTGATGCCTACCTCTTAGCTGCGCGCGCTGAAATTAGTTTGGGTCGTCAAGCAGAGTCCGAGATGAATTTGCTAGCCGCTAAAGGCAGCCTGCTCGGGATGGAAACATCTCGCCAAAATGCACTCGCATGGCGCGAACTCGGCGATATCTAATCAGGACTTGGATTTCTTGAGGATGCCATCGATGCCTATCGACAAGCACTACAAGAGGCTGGCGTTGCCGCAAGTCCACTGGCTTTTTCAGATCTCAAAATTGCAGAGAAAGGAGTTAATCGTCCGCAAAGATAGTCAATTGGGGCACGAAGTTATCTCCTTCTTAGTGCCCCAATTGCTCTACTAATTTTTTACTTCTGTTTACTTACTTCTTTAGCGCTCCCGCAACATCTCCGTCAGGATATTTCTTGGAATGCAGCATAAATACATAGTTATTTGCATTCGCAGCAAGCGTGGCAAGTGATACTCCATCTTCCTTCTGACAGACCGGAGATTTGGCGTTCACAGCGGCAAGTTGGAGCGGGAAGAATATTTCATCCGAGATCGTCATGTTCTTCTGACTGGCAGCGTGAACGTGAGCAGCTGTTAGATCTTTAACATTTGTAGTGATCTGATAACAAAAAGTATCGTTGCCATAATTTATGGTGAAGGTTCCCGAAGCGGTATCGGTTGGCGAGCCAACACCATCGAGGACACCCTTGCCATTTGCTAGAGCGTGAAAGGTAACGCTTCCTGACGTTGGAACTTTGATGGAAGAAGTAACCTTCTTTATGTCACCCACATTGAAACTAAAACTTCCATTCAGTACATGTCCATCTTGAGCTGCTACCCGGAAGATGACCTTATAAATTCCGGACATCACCATGGAGGGCTGCAGAACATTCGAAAGGATCGACCCTTTCACAATATTGTCAGGCGAAGTGATTGTCATACCCATCGGATCTACAACCTGCACCTGATTTACCGAGGAACTTCCCAGGGTCAATAACGGGTTCGCAAATTTCAGGATGATCGACTCGGGCAATTGTGAGACGGTGGCTCCGGCAGATGGATTAGAGCCAATAAGCACTGTGTGGGCCGATGCAGCAGGAGCCACAATCAAACCCACTAAAAGTGCTAAGCAAAGAGAGATTCGACCTCTCATCTACATCTTCATCTTTGGACCAATTTGAAGCCCAAAGACCTCCTGGAGTGCGCCATACACTGCTCCGACCGTCCAATCAGGTTGCTGCGGTTTGAGAAGATTCAAACGACCTTGATCGCTGAGGAATCTCTTGAGAGTGGCTGGCAATTCTGTTGGATTGGCAACCGCAGGATTTCCAAGGTCAATCCAGCGATAATGAGAATTAGCTCCGAGCAAGATAACTACATCATCATGTTGAATGTCGTAGGTAATTTTCTTCCCGGTCTGCCAATCGACTCCCTCTCCATCTTCATTGGGAATCTTCTTGGTGTAAACCCCGAACCAACCCCAGAACTTGGTGATATCAGCAGCGCTTCCAGTTGCAAGGGTCCAATCAGAATTTCCGTAGAGAGCTTGATATGCCTTCAGCCGGGATACGGTGTCCCGTCCTGGATCCACAGTAACTTCAAGTACTTTCACTTTAGAGCTATCTCCGGCTTTATTAACCGCCAAAGCAATGTCGCGCATATTGACAGTTGTGATTGGACAGATCATGTCGCAACTAGTGAAAAAGTCTGTCAAAACAATTTCTTTGCCACGGAGAGATGCCAGCGTAAAACTCTTTCCGTTCTGATCCTTCAATGAGATATTGGCGATTGCATCAGGCATCGCAGCATCAAAAATCGTTCCGCCCATCATGGCTGCCGTCCCACTAATTGGTGGCGGAGTCGGCGCTGACATATCCATTCCAGCCATTGGCTTCGGTTTGGCAGAAGGAGTTGCGGCGTAGGAAGCCGAAAATCCGGTCATCACCAGAAATATTGAGAGTGCGAGCGCTGTCTTTTTCACGTGATCTCCTGAACTCGAATAGTGCATAAGTCTAGTTTTCATTTGTTAAATGTGCTTATCGCTACGACTAGAAAATGGGCAATTCATCTTTGGGTACTTATTGGTGCGCATATTTGGCGTCATGATGAAGATATGACCCTTGGAGCATCGCCACTTTAGTCGCTTGCCGCTTCCGTAGGTCACGGTTCGAGGATCCCACTCAAAGGCTTGCTGCGCGAGATGAGGGTGGGTTGTCTGTAAATCATTAAACCCAGGCAAGACTTTCCTATTTGAACAATAGGGGCATCCAGAACCCGCACTCCTGTGAGAAACCTTAGCGAAATATGTGTGACCCAATGAGCAGGACCACTCTCGAACTTCACCTGCCCCCGCAGTGATGGTGGTTGGATCCCAGCCCTGAGCTTGTGCCGCGATCTCGGGGTGGGTAGTTCCCAAATCATTTTTGCCCACGACTAATACCTTCCCTGAGCACTCTGGACAATGTATGACCCTTCCGCGTGAAGTACGCGCGTTCGGGCTCGTGATGAAGACATGCCCTTGCACGCATCTCCAAGGTCTATCCACTCCGGAGCCAGATGTGACCTTGGTTGGATCCCAGCCAAAGGCCTCTCTAGCTAAGGAGGGAAAAGATTCATCGATAGCTTGTTTCGTTGCCACTTTTACTCCAATTCTCCTGCTCTCAATTTTTCTTCCGCGTTCCTTCTGTGACCCTGAATCGCTCTCACAATGATCAGGAGAGCGATTCAAGGTTCTCTGGATTAATTAGATGTTTGCTATGAAATCAGAATTGCCGGTGAAGACAATCAGAAGGGCTGCCAGGATTCCTGCATAGGCCACTCCGACCAAGGCCTGCGAAGTCAGGTACTTTCCACCAGTCTTATTCTCTGAATTCTTTTTCGCCAGTTCGTTAAAGCGCTTGGCAAAGAGCCACAAAAGTGGAATCTGCAGTAACCATGTTGTAGGTCTGATCCACTTGTAATAACTCATATCCAAACCAAGGATGAGAGAGTGCCAAACCGATCCGATATAGAAAACGAGAATGAATCGGTGGAGGTACTTCCACGTGGAAACTCCGATTTTACGGCGGAAGTAGAAAGTAGGACCAAGCAATAACAAGGTGTAGAAGGCGATAATTCCTACGTCGTACCCCCAGACCGCAGCTGGCCAACCGGTCTTCGCGTTTGCCCAACCGTTAAACCAAAAAACGGTGCGCCAAGAATCACCCATGGCATCAAAGACTGTGGCCACCGCATGAACGATCACAAGACCGAGAGTCAGTAAAGCGATGTGACGGTGCAATTGATCAATTGATCTATATCCCAGCCTTAACCAACCAACAGCTCTTCGGGATTGCTGTAGCCCCAATAGAACCGCCAAATATGAGGCGACGAGTCCAACCAGACCCGAAGCCTGCAAAATTGGGAACGACCAGAAGGTTCTTGTTTTGTTCATATGCATACTAGGCATCCCTAGCGCTGCAGCACTCTTATCTTGAGATTGAAGATGATAAATAAAGAAATAGAGGGCCAGGAATGCCACTACTCCTGTGATAGTTACCAGCCACGCAGATTTTCTGGAAGAAAATTGCACGGTGGTATTTTTGTCATCCTGAGAGGACTCCACATTGATGGACACATTTACTCCTAAAATAAAAATTATGAATATTCATTAGTGCGATCTCCGATAAAGCCACCAGACGAAAACCGCGATAAGCGCGATACCAGTAGATATCAACATCGGAAGATTGCTTTGCAGGAAACCCTGATTCATGTTCATTCCAGCCATATCGGACTTTAGGAAATGATTCATTTAGCGCTCCTTGTATAGGTCAAACCCACTTGATTCGGCAGGTTGCCGAGAAGTTAGGTTTGCGGGTTCTTAACTAGTACTAAATATTTACTAGACGAACCGGCGGAGCACTCAACCGAGAAGTTGCCTCGGTCAGAAAACTTTGAAGTTGTGTGATGAAGGTATTGAGTTCAATCTTGAGCTGATTGAACTTGGTGGAAACCAATTCAGTTCTTGGAATGAAGAATGGAACAAAGATGGTTGCTAGGAAGTATCCTGCAAAATTCCAGAAGGGCTCGCTCTTTCGAATGAAGAGGTAAGAAGCAATTCCAGCAATTGTGTGTGAGGCGATCATCGTGGTCGGGCTCATCGTGGAACCCATGTTCATGGACAATATGCGCGAGGTGCCACCACAAACCGGGACAAGCATTCTCATTTGTCCGCTACCCAACAGGAAGTGGGCTCCCGCTTGAGCAACGATCACTACTAAGGCCAAGCCTGGACCTTCAAGCTCTCTGACGCTGAGGATGGAGAGGATGGCTATCAGACCCACCGAGATTCCCAAGAATGGGACTAGTGGGATGAAGGTCCCACAACCAACTGAGTGAGCGATTACAGCCCCGAGGAGCAAGACTCCGCTATTGAGCAGTACTCGCGGGTTGAGCACTCTGGTGGACACGGGAAAAGAATAATGACTCCCGTGAGGAGGGGTAACCACTTAAGAAAAGTTTCTCAAGATTACGTGCCCCGAGTGTGGGTCGGATCGCTTTCTTCGTCTCTGACTCAAAAACTAATCTTTGGTGATCCCCCTTATCGGAGGCAGAGGAGTAGGTTACTAAGACACGCCGTGTGGGGTCAAAACGGGGGAAGCGACCCCTTCGGGCCCCCTCCCCACGCTCATTTTCAAGCTATCTAGCCTTGGGACTTCTGGATCACCACACATCGGTTTTGGGCTGAATTACAGATTGGATTTGGTGCCGTACCCAAGCCCTTTACAGTGATATTCAATTTTGGATAGAGCTTCAACAAGGCACTTTTAACTTCTAGCGCGCGATCGAGAGAAATTCGCAAATTATCTCCGCCTTTTGTGTTGCTGGCGTATCCCGTCAATACAAGGGTCGACGTTGGAGAAATGTTGAATTGCTTCAACAGCGCCTGCTGACTTGCAGCGAGTCTGTACTGAGCATTTCCAAAAGATATTACAGGAGATTTAGCAGCAGAATTATCTGAAGCTGGCTTACCGCTTCGAGCAGCTGTAGTAGAGCTTGGGGTCGGAGTTGGCATTGGCGCCGGCTTCACAGTCGCACCAGTCCCAGTCCCAGTAGGACCAGTTGCAGGGACTGGAGTTGGAGTAGGAGCAGGTACAGATGTACTAGCAGCGCTCTTTGAATACACATACGGAATCGGTGCTAGCAACGGTACCTGACCGTTATAAATCTGAATCAATACAGTGCCCTCACTGTGAGGTGGCATAGTAATTGTCACCGCTGATGGAGTCTGAATCCAACTACCTGAAGGAAGAGGATCGCTATCGACAGTAATGTTTGCTATCGGTGCAATGAAACTTCCTGTCACTGCATAACCATTTCCGCCGCTTACTGACCCACTTCCAGTCGTTGAAGGTGGTGTAACGCTTGAAGTTTGTGCTGGATCTGGCGTGCTTGTCGGGGATGGCGAGCTAGGAGGAGTTGGAGCAGCCGCAACTTCAATTGAGTATGTCACCGATGCGGATCCTCCACCATTCCACGCAGTGATCGTGTATGTCACGAGTGGAGCGGCTGACGATGGTGTGCCCGTAATTGCACCAGTCGAATTGTTAAAGCTAAGTCCATTTCCTATCGCAGGTGAAATTGTAAAGTTATCAATTGAGCCACCGGTCGAAGTTATGGTAAGACCTGCTATGGCAGTAGACGCAGTAGCGCTTTCACTTGTTGAGGCGATTGAAATTACGGGGGTAGCGATAGTTGGCATTGACGTCACATAGAGGTCTCCATTTGGGACATCGGCAAGAATCTGCTGTCCATCTCCGCTTACTGAGACAAAACGAAAATCTCGGCCCCAAGACAGAACTCCGTCTGAAATTTTTGACCAAGATTGTCCACTTGTATACGAAACTAATATGCCTCCAGCAACGGGTGCTGTAGTTCTATACGTTGCAGCAAGCTTTGTTCCATCGCCACTGATTGATATTCCCCACCAAGCATGAGCGCCTGCAGATGTGATTTCTTGCCACGTTAAACCTGAATCGGTTGATCGCCAGATATACCCAACTCCCGTGCCATTGGTACTGCTATCGACTGCAGCAAGTACCGTTCCATCGCTGCTTGAAGTTACCGATAACCATTCATGAGTGGCGGGAGACTCAATGATGTGTTGTACCCACGTCACTCCACCATCTGTTGACGTGTATAAACCACCTGAAATCCCGCCGGTATTGGCAGCAAGTAGTTTCTGCCCATCCGCGCTCGACGCAATTCCTCGCCAATTCTGCGGGCCCACTCCTGTTGAAGGATTAGCCGACCCCGCTGTCGTGGAATCCCAACTCGAACCTGATGTGGTGGATTTATATATGAATCCTCCATATACCGTTGAAGCGAGAGTTGACCCGTCACTGCTGGATGCAATTCCATAAAGAGGAGTACCCGAAGTACCAGTCGGTGAGTTTGTACCAACACTCCAAGTCGCACCCCAATCTACCGAGGTATAGATGCGACCGGTTGATTCCGTTGCACTCAAGTGTTGGCCAGTGCTATCTGAAGCAATGAGAATCCAATTCCGAGAACCTGACGATGTTTGCTCAACCCATGTGTTTCCATGATCAGATGAGGTGTAGATATACCCCGCATTTACTACTGCTGCTAAATGTGACCCGTCGGTGCTCGATGCGACACCAAACCAATTCTTGTTTCCAGCACCAGCGACGCCCCCTTTTGTCCAGGAAGATATTGGAGCTCCGGCTCGGGTGACTGTAAGCATATAAGTTGTTGTTGAACCGTCTTGTGCCGTCGCAAGAATTGGGACAACTCGAGGTGTTCCAACTGTGAGTGAGAGTGATCCCGAAGGAACGCCACTTGAAACTGAGTTTGAGTCAATTTGCACCGTTTCACCAACTCCTGAGAATGATGCAGTTACTGTGATGCTATCAACATCGTTTGCGACTGTTGTTGTGTATGAATGTATTCCTGAAGAAAAGGAAGGTGAAAGAGCATCTGAACCACTTGAAATAGTCAAACTGTTGAGCGTTGATGTCGTCGCGGGAGCCGTTACTGAAACAACTATTTTGTAATACAGCACCGTGCTTCCATCAGCTGCAGTCACTTTAACGATAAAGAAATCACCATTCGAGATTGCACCATTTGCGTAAGTTGGATCTGTCGCAAAATCACTTATAGATGCGCCAGCAGCATATTTCACAACTCTATTGACGGTGGCTCCAGAGTCCGTTTCTGCAAAGGAAGTGACATAACTTCCGGTTCCGCTTGTGTCAGCACCCTTTGCAGCAGTTAGAGTAACTGAGCCAGCAGCGAAACTCGAAGAAAGCGAAGCATTTGGAGTACCGAGACTTATAAGTGCCTGACCTTTCACGGTCGATGAAACCGAGAGAGTGGCATCAGTGGAAACTGTCGTAGTAACAACTACATATATTCTGTAGTACAACACCGTGGTGCCATCGGCTGCCGTTACTTTGATAACGAATAGATCATTATTCGCAATCGCTCCACCCGTGAATGCGGAATCTGTCGTTCCAAAATTGGTCGTTGCTGCCCCGAATGCGTATTTGACCACCTTATTGATTGTGGAACCGCTATCGGTTTTAACAAAGTTGGTCACAAAACTTCCAGATTCACTGGTATCTGAAGCCTTCGCAGATGTGATAGTCACGGAACCAGTTGTTCCTGCACCTAAAGACGAGCCCGGGGTGCCAAGAGATGAAACCGCTTGACCCTTAACCGTAGAAGCCAGTGTTAAGGTCGCAATCGTTGAAAGTGGCACTCCATTGATATCCAGTTTGTAAATGAATCCGGCTGAATATGTTCCAACTATCCATTTAGAGCCATCAGAACTTGCTGACACCACTGACCCCCAGGATTTTCCAGTAATTCCCGTTGATGAAACCTGTGTCCAAGAACTTAGGGATGGGTTCGATGAATAAATCGCTCCGCCGGAAGATGGATCGATTGCAACAAAATGCACCCCATCGCTGGCTACCGAAACGGGACCGGTGAGTGAAGTTGTGGAGGGTGCTAACGTCCAAGTCGAACCAGAGTCGGTCGAGTAATAGATTCCTAAAGTACTTGTAGCAACAATTTTACTTGCGTCTGACGAGGCTACAATTGTTTTCCACGTGTGACTACCTGAAGTGGTCGTGTTCCAATGCCAGGCAGAAGCGGAATAACTCCCTTTAATCACAGGGTATGCATCGGTGCCATAGGGAATGGCATACATGGTTAATCCGTCAGTGGACATGGTTAACCCAAGCCAGCTTGGGTCACTGCTGTTGTGATCACGAATCCAGGTAGACCCTAAATCAGTAGATGTATACAAATCTCCTCCAGATGCTGAACCTGTCGCAACATCGGCAACTGCCAAGTGAGTACCGTCCCCACTCATTACAACCGTTCTTAACTGTGAAGCAAATAGAGGCGAAGCCGAGAGATTGTGATTAACCCAAGTAACACCGGAATCCGTTGAAATATAAACAAACCCATCACTAGCAACCGCGGCCAAGGTCTGACCGTCCGTACTGCTCGCAATGGATGTGTAGTACTTAACCGCTGATCCCGCTTGCTTCGTCCATGTACCCCCGGAGTCCGAAGAAGTGTAAATATTATCGACACCAAAAGGTGCAGCAACGAGTTTCGTTCCATCTGCGCTCGATGCAATTGCTCGCCAACTATTTGAGACAGAATTGAGGACGGTCAGAGTTGTAGCCTGAGAGGGACCGGCCAATGCAACTGCGGGGAATATTGCTAAGGAGAGGGCTACAACAAGTCTTTTAGCGATCGATACCTGGACTTTGTGAGTTCTCATGAGGGCACATGCTAGGCAACTTCCGGCCCGAAAAATCTGGAGCGTTCGGTTTACTTAACAGCAGGAATAAGTGCTCGAAGAACTGTTTGACCGTCTTCCCTCGTGAGCTTCCAATCTTTTGTGTAGCGACTCAAAATTTCACTTCCAAGCCCTAGTGATCGTGACTTGAGAAGTCGGCCGTCATCAACGATTACGACCTCTAACGCGTCATGCGCTGAAGCAACTTTGAGTTGAATATGGGTCGCTTTTCCATGCCGGACTGCGTTGCTGAAAGCTTCACGCGCAATATTTAAAATACCGAAAGCTGCATAAATATCAATCTGGTTATCGACAACATCGCAATCAATCTGGATCTCAGCTACACCTTCCCATACCGCCTTTATAGATGCGAGTCCCTCGAAAATGTTTTTATCGGTTGGCTCCCTATCTAAGACATCTCGAAGCTTCATCACCAATTCATCAATGACCACGTCAGAACTTTCAGGATTGATGTTGAGTTTTAGTGCCGTTGCGGTAAATAGGCTCTGGACGCTCCCATGGACTATCTGAGCGAATTTATCTTGTTCGTACTTAGCCATTACTGCAGCTCGACGCGCTTCCCATTCGAGCGATCGTACAGCCGCGGAGAGTTCAGCTTCCGCTTCTAATCGAAGCGTTGATGCTGAGCGATGCAGACTTCCAAATACCGAGGTAAGGAAGATAAGAATGAATACCGAAAGCCAAGTTGTAGAGAGACCCAGTAAGTTCTTAAAAGCATAAACAGTGAGGATTCCAGAGATATACGCGCTCAGAATCCATGTAGCCAAGACATATAAGAATGAAATTCCAATGGGGCGACGCAAGCGCCACGAGTACGAAACCTTTCCAATGAAACATTGGATCAGTGCGTAGAGCAAAGTAGCCGATATCGCTAGAGCTAGTCCCTTTAATAGTCCAAGTGCTCTCGTGAATGTTGGGAGCGGTGTAAGGAAAATGATGAGAGTGAGCTTGCCAACCGGAAATGCACCTCGCGTTGCAACTTCTTGCAAGAGGGGTCGCCATCCTCGTTTCGTTCGCGCATTATCTTGAATCGATACCAATGGTGGGTTAAGAGTCATCTCTTCACGAGCAAGCGAGTGACTGACGGGACGAACGATCTCCATGGAGGCTGCTATGAGCCCAGTGGCCAGGTCCGGAGCAGATTTCGCTTGTTCGACGGCGCTTGCAATAACCTCTTTAATTTTTGCCTGTGTTGCTAATCGGTATTCAGCTATTTGCGATAAGTAGCCCGCTTTACTCTCTTCAAGTTCAGCTTGCTTGTGTAAGAGCTCCCGAGTCTTACGCTGATGTTCCCGAACGCTATTAATCACCAGTGCAGCCATCCCAAACCATAATGGCGTAGCGATTATCGCTGCTGATATTCGAGGTCCAAAATTCCCTTTGGTTGATGCATGAAGAGTCACCGATATCGCACCAACTGAGAATCCGCGGACGATTCCAGCAAAGATAAAAATTGTGAATGTGGTAAATGGGCGAGATTTCTCACTCGAATTTCTCAAGAACAAAGTTTTGCAAATATAGAGAAATATTCCAGTCGCTACATGAGCGAGGACACCAGTGAGTAACCACTTCGGTAGGCTATGTGGAGTTCTATTCGGGGCATATCCAAGTGCAAAATAGATAGACCAAGGAATCAAAAGTGCCCAGCCGGAGAATGTGATGCCGTCCTCTCCGCCAATCCTTCGCTTGAGATCATTCATTCTTAGCGCTCCGGTATCCCGAGAGTTGTTATATACATTCGACTAGCAACGACGCGAGGATTTGTCTTCGTGTCTGATTTGATTCCAAGAGAGGTAAATAATCTGTTTAAAATTTGCTCGGTACCACGCAATGACGTTTCTCGGCGGTCGGCAATCTCTTGGTTGCTTAGACCAAGTGCAACGAGGCGGAGAACTTCGAGCTGTGAACTCGTTAATTCACTCAAGATATTCTTCTTGAAGCGAGCGCTCTCCTCGGGGCGTAGCGAATCAGATAGCACCGTATTGAGAGTTGTGATGAGAATTTGTGGATCAGCCAAGTCTCGCTTGTCGATAAAGGCAACCTCCTGAAGTTCCTTGTCTTTCTTATCTGGAGCAATTTGATAGTTGCTGAGCAATACCCCGGCAACATCAGGTGATTGGCGAAGCAATGAGACCATGAGATCGACGCCGCTGGTTCCATCGCCGAGATTGATATCAAAAATGAGCGCATCGGGATCTAAGTCTTTGAATGCTTTCAGAGCCTGGGAGCTGTTTTCGCATGCGCTTACAAGGAAGCCTGCTTCCGTGAGAACTTCTGTGAGAAGCATCCGAGAAAGCGCCTCATCCTCCAGAAGGATTACTCGCCTTGGAGTGGGTTGAGACTTAGTGGAGTACACCATTCATCACCCCCCCCCAAGTTCGGTTTACTTACTTAGGGGTGAAGCCTAAAGAGATAGGGGTGATGTTGGAAGAGAAATATTCGGTTTACTTATCACTTCTTTTTGAGCGCATATCCCGCTGGGCATTTTGGATTTACAGCCTTCACCGTCTTGGTAGCCGCCCCCTTCACGCAGGTGATTGTCTTCTTGATGACGCCGGCGCCCATAGTTAATCCCAGCGTTGTTTCCGATGGAGCCGGGGTAATTGGCGCAGCTGAACTCTTTGCTGGAGTTGGGGTTGCTAGAGGTTTCGGAGTTATTGGAGTTACGGGTACGCGGCCATGATCACGATGAGGAAATCCCGGCAGCCGATTTGCACTTCTTGCACTCTCGGGCCGCTTATGAGCACATCCGTGCTTAGTGTGCGCAAATAGTCTTTATACGCCTCGGAACCATAAATTGCTTTTAATTTATCTCGGTCATCTTTACTCTCAGGCTCAATACGTTTCGTTCTCTTGCGATGTGTGATGTCGTCTTGGTCATCGTTATCACTTGCGGCAACCTCAAGTTCCCGCGTTATGCTCTGCACTTCATTTTGCCAGACTTCTTGTGTGATGAATTTTATCGTGATTCTATAGTTATTGCTCTCACTGAATTTAAGTCTTGTTACTGCTGCTGTACAAATATCTGAATTGGACCACGGGAGAAATTGACCTTTTAGAATTGCGTTTATCAAAGAACTTTTTCCTGCGCCGGTGTCACCTAAAATTGCAATAGTTACAATTTGTGGAGATTCAAGTTCTTGAAGAGCTGCTTCGATTTGACTTCTTATAGGTGCAACATCTTTTTTAAGTTCATACATAACTCGATCTGATTCGTCCGCCAACTTCAATCCACGAAGGCACACTTCTTTCAAGATTTCATACGGGTCCAAAGGGTGCTTTAGATCGGGCTGCATGGACCGATGTTACAACAACTCTAAAAACCACAAATTTGGCCACGCCTCCCAAGCTTGAGGAACCCCCAAATTGCGGCTACTGCCTAGCGCAAAAATTGTCACCCATCCGTAAGCTTTGGTGGGCTAGTTTTCTTTGGTTGACTTAACCCTGGGGGGATTAAATGATGTGCTAATTGCGGTCACAATCCAGCCTAAACAAAGTGAAAACTAAATCTTGTACTTGTCAGTGGTTGGGTTCATAATGAGCACAAACAGGCTCAAAACTACATATTGATGCACTTATTCTGGTGCCCCGAGTGGGGGTCGAACCCACACTTGGAGGATTTTAAGTCCTCTGCCTCTGCCATTGGGCTATCGGGGCGCACTTGACCGAGGAGTGCCGATCAACGAGAGCGCGAGTCTACTAGCCCTCTGAGATGCCAAAAGACCCAGCCACTGTTCAGACCAATTAGATCAATTTCATACTGCTTTGACTCACTTCAACGGGTAATTTCTGCCCATGGCAAAATTCAACCCTGCTCGCAGAAGCGTGCTTATTGGCTCTGGCACCGCACTCCTCATGGCTAAATTTCCTGTCGCTGCCTTTGCACAAGGTCCAACTGCCGTCTGCTCACGCGCCGGCCAAAAAATTATTTCCAAAGGTAAGAACTACATCTGCGTAAAGAGCAATGGAAAATTGCAATGGCAGGCTCTCGTACCTGCTAAGCCACCTATTTCAGTACACCCCTCAAAGGCATCTGGTGGAACAGCACCGGCTCCAGCAACTTCTCCATCAAAGGTAAATGGCTATTTCGTGGCGAATATCTCTGAATTATCCGAAGGTGTTTCAAAGATCAAGGTAGTAAAGAATTTGCAAGGTCAACCTGTATCGCTTGCGCTATTTCTCTCTGGAAAAGTAGTTACGGCGCACTCGACTGTATGCACACACATGGGTTGCGCAGTTGCTGCAGCTGGCAAGCAACTTGACTGTCCTTGTCACGGATCAGTTTTCGATGCCCAGACTGGCGCTGTAGTAAATGGTCCGGCTCAGACTCCACTGCAAAGTTACCAAGTAGCACAGGTGGGTAACGAGATTTACATTACTAATTAAAACTTTCGTTGGAACGGTAGCGGTTTACGCATCCTAATAATTAGTAGTAACGGTATGAGAACGTAAGGTCCGTTATATGCCAGGAAGACCCAAGGGTGCGGTGTCCGCCATTGAGGTTCACCAAAGAACTCAACGCCAAAGACAAGTACACCCGTGATTCCTGAGATCAGAGTTCCATATATAACTGCAAAGAGCTGAATCCACTCTTTGCCCTTAAGAATGGAATAAACCAGAACCAGATAAAAGGGTGCATAAACAAAGGCGGAGAGTCCCGTTACAAATCTCATCCAAATAGGTGGGTGCAAGAAAAGAGGATCATTGACGCTGGCATAGGAGTAATTAAGCCTCGCCAGAATATTTCCACTATGTGGGGATTCAACAACACCTAGAGTGGGGATGGCATCGCTGATGATGCAGGTTATAAAAGCCCAAGAGAAGAAGATGAGAAATAGATAGTCGAATTTTCTCTGTTTAAGAGTGAGAGTCACCGAGGAAAATTATCACACCTTGAAAAGTTTTCTTAGATGGTAAATAGGATCGTTATTAAGGCGCTCAGCATGATAGCACCGGCCTGGCCGGCAGTGACAATGTGATTTTCACTC
>Ga0364866_10400_pt1 | contig 28083 bp, 21 predicted proteins | sample ExccelAu500001D3_3_FD_206913 | JGI IMG/M metagenome (GOLD analysis project Ga0364866, IMG submission 206913) | Enriched cells from Trout Bog Lake Hypolimnion, Wisconsin, USA - BchlTB.Aug13.5000.01.D3 | ecosystem: Environmental > Aquatic > Freshwater > Lake > Hypolimnion/Profundal zone | place... | reverse complement strand
TCCACCATTTTAAAACTGTTGGTGGGCGAATACCAGCCTTCTAAAGGTACAGTGGAAAAAAGCAGGGATACTTCTATCGGCTACCTGCACCAGGATTTATTGAGTTTTGATACCAATGATTCTATCCTGGAAGTGGCCATGGGTGCTTTTGAAAAAGTAAAGCAACTGGAAAAGGAAATTGAAGAATTAGGTCATGAACTGGAACGTACTTCCGATGAAAAACTACTGCATCTCTATTCCGATAAATTACATGAACTGGAAATACTGGGGGGATATACCATCCACCATAGAACGGAAGAAGTATTACAGGGACTAGGTTTTGCCAATGCCGACCTTACCCGCCCCTACAAAGAATTCAGTGGTGGCTGGCGTATGCGCGTATTACTGGCTAAAATGATCTTACAGCAGCCGGATGTGCTATTGCTGGATGAACCGACCAATCACCTGGATTTGCCTTCTATCGAATGGCTGGAAAAATACCTGCGTCATTACCAGGGCAGTGTGGTGATTGTAAGCCATGATAAATTCTTCCTGAACAGGATGGTGAATAAAATTGTGGAAGTGTACCAGCAGGAATTGCATATTTATACCGGGGATTATGAGTTTTATGAAAGGGAAAAGAATGTGCGGGTGGAATTACAACAGAAAGCTTTTGAAAACCAGCAGGATTATATCCGCCAGCAGGAACGGTTTATCGAACGTTTCCGTGCCAAAGCTTCCAAAGCTGCAGCTGCCCAGAGTGCCATGAAAAGGCTGGATAAGCTGGACCGGATTGAACAATCCAATATCGAAAGGCCTAATATAAGGATCAATTTTCAGGTAGATAAACAACCGGGTAAAATCATTTGCGAACTGAAAGATGTTTCCAAAAGCTTTGGTGCTATAGAAATCGTACAGCATACCCATGCAGAAATTAACCGGGGAGATAAAATTGCCCTGATCGGTGCCAATGGTAAAGGTAAATCTACTGTGCTGCGAATGATTGCCGGTACAGAACCTTTTACGGGCGTTAGAGACTGGGGCCATAATGTGCAGGAAAGTTTCTATGCCCAGCACCAGCTGGAAGCGCTGGACCTGAACAATACCATCCTGGATGAAATGATGATGTGCGGCAGTAATAAAACAGAACTGGAATTGCGTACCCTGCTGGGTTGCTTTCTTTTCAGCGGGGATGATACCGATAAAAAAATTAAAGTACTGAGCGGAGGTGAAAAAGCCCGTGTGGCTTTGGCAAAGGTAATTGTAGGTAAAAGCAATTTTTTGATGCTGGATGAACCGACCAATCACCTGGATATGCACTCCGTAGAATTATTGGCAGAAGCCCTGAATAAATACCAGGGTAGCCTGATACTGGTAAGCCATGACCGTTTCTTTATTTCTCAGACCGCCAATAAAATCTGGGAAATTGAAGATAAAGTGATCAAGGAATTTAAAGGTACGTATACAGAATGGGTGGCCTGGAAAGAAAGAATGGCCAAACAGGAATCTGCCCGCAGAAAAGAACAGACAGAAACAAAACCTGTTGAAGTGAAAGTGGAAGTAAAACCTGTTGCACCTCCACCCCCTCAGCAAAACCAGAATCAGGACAGGGAACAGAAAAAAGAATTACAAAAATACCAGCGGCAGTTTCAGAAACTGGAACAGGATATTTCTGCTTTACAACAAAAGAAAACCACACTGGAACTGGCATTGGCCAATCCGGACAGTTATAAAGATATGAGCCAGTTTACACAGCTGGAAAAGGATTATGCAGCCAATCAGCAGCAAATAAAAGCTGCGGAAGCGCAATATGAAACACTGTTTGAAAAAATAATGGAATTAGAGAGTCTGTAACTAATTGAATTGGGTTAATACACAAAAGATAGCCATATTTCATAGTCTTTCCGGTTATAACTGTTGGTTATAACCGGTTTGTCTTTTTCCATAATAGAATGGATCAGGGTTTTACGCCTGCCAATGTCTATATCATCAAAACGGACAAAGGCTATCCTTTTCAGAAATGGGCGTTTATAGGGTACAAAGAAATATACATAATCCGATCCCAGGCTGGCACGCAGGTTTCCAAATGTAACATCGTACTGGGCACGGGCATCCATAAACCCTTCAAAGCCCACTTTTCCATAGTTAATAAAATCCGAATCGTTCAATACTTCCCTGCCCTTACAGGTATACGCCGGTATTTCTACCGGGCAGCCCTTGGTTTTAATATTATAAGCCAGAAAAGTATTCTTTACATAATTCACAAAATTAAACCCACCGATCGGTTCATTTTTGGCAATCCAGTAATAATAATAGGGTTTTCCACTGTATAACTGAATTGCCAGGCGATACATATTATTCGTGAGTACCCGGGTAACCTGTACAGATATATTGGGATGAAAAAAACCACTGTGCTGGGCCGCACAGATCTTATTTTCTTTCAGAAAACTGCCATCCGGGCCATAATCATGTTTATTCACCACCACCCGCCTGGATAAGCTTTTAGAAATCTTATCTGTCCATTCGTTCATACCTGCTGTAGCCTCTTCCAGGGTTTCATAATACCCCATTAAAAACTCGCAGTAATAGGTACTGTCCTGCACATAACGGGCGGTTATTGCTCCCGGTAGCGTTATTTTCATCTGGCTGATATGGGAACCTAAGTGTATCGTATCCCATAAAGAAGTCATTTTTCCCTTATAATGCACAAATTTATTGGGCGCATCATTCATCAGGCTTAAAAAATTAACCGTAAATGCATCTTTTTTCTTTCCAATGTCAAAATAATATAGCTGTGCATGAAGACTAAGCAAGCCTAACAGTAAAAAAGTAAGTATCCCGGCACGCCGTTTCATGAATAAGGTAGAAGGTTAATCAGTAATGCTGAACTAATATAGGGAAAAAGCTGCAATGGATTAAAGTTTGTTCAAGAGTTGTCATTTATATTTGGATATTGCCTGTAGTTTTTTAGAAATGTTATATAAGAATGGCTTGAACAAAAGATCATTTCTTGCTGTCCACCAGCTTACTGTGTCCAATTACTTAGGGTGTGTAGGAAAAGTCGGTTCCAACTTAGTGATAAAAATATCTGTGATGTCCTAAATGAAAATAATCTGGTGTATGCAATTGCAAAGTTTCAATCTCTGGAGTATAATCATACTTATAGAATTTCCCTTCAAGATATTGCTTTGCTTTTTCCAACTTATTATTGAGGTCTTCATAGCATGACAAAATAATTTTATCGGGTCTGATTGCTTTAGCTACTTCTTCAAGAGTATCCAATGAGTTTTTCCCTTTTTTTTTTGCAAAGAAGTCAGGGCTTTTATGTTTTGCTTCTCCAATTATTAGTTGTCCTTCTGAAAGACAAATAACATCAATTTCAGCACAAGGATGGTTGCTGTAGTGGTTGTCGTAAAGATTTAATTGTGGACTGTAATAAAAAGATTGGTGGCTTCTCTTGTGCATACTCACAAGTGTTCTGATTACAGTCAGGTTTCCATCTCTCAAACCGCTTGGTTGAAAAATATTGTTTTTAATCAAGTCGTTCAACTTGTAAGCAAACTTTGGTTCAACTGGAAATTGAAAATCTTCAAGGCATCCTTTGCAACTTATTGTTTCCTTCACTTCATTGATGTGATACCAAAACTGTGATGAACACTTTTTGCATTTCAAATTAAATCCTTTCAGAAATACTCTGTAATCGCACAACTCTTTCATTGTCCTTTTCAATCCCAACTCTAAATTTTCTTCGTTCTTAAATGTTTCTCCTTTCTTCCCTGCAAGTTTCCCGTTTTCGTCTAACTCAACAATTCCTTTTGCAGCTAACTCAGGTCTGCATCTTGACAAAACTTCTTCAAACAAAATTGAATCCCCAATTACTTTTTTGCTTTTTGAGAGTTCTTCAAAAATTGTAACCCAAAATTTATCTGTAAAAAAATCATCAATAGCGGTAAAGTCATAATTGAAAGTTTTCAGGAATGCAGAAAGTTTATTGCTGTCGTCATGTGCACCGCTATCAATATATTTTGTGTCTTTTGTTTCACCATGTATAACAGGTCGGCTTGTAAGCTGGCGAAGCAAAGATTTGAACTCAGGAATATTTATTTCCAAAGTGTCTGATGTGGTTTGCTGATTTTGAATGATAACAGAAATATTTCTACTTCGGTTGACTCTTCCTTTAATTCTTTTTACAATGTATTGAGTTTCTGTTGTGAGAGGCAATGTAAATTCATTCTGATGATGTTCTCCGATTTCTTTTATCTGAATATCCAAAGCCCAACCCTGAGGATAGAAACCAACCTTGTTTGCAAAACTTAGTTTCGGTAAATGAAACAGTCCGTTTCTTGAATGAAGTGTTTGAACTGTTGAAACTTCTCCGTAATTCCTTTCAAACAAACCGAGAGCATCCTGCACTTCAAAAGGAAAACTTTCAGTTCTTCCATTTTCAAATCGCCTGTTTGCTTTTGTCATTCTCAGTTTGTTGTCTATGATTTTCTGAACTTCTTCTTTTGTCAATGATTGTGATGTAACAAGTATTGAGTTATCCCAATCCATATTATAAAGAACCTGTCCGAAATTTTCATCCGCACAAAGCAGGTTCAATTCTTCAACTGTTACATAAAGTATGTTTCGCAATTCAAATAACATTCTGTTCCAGAAGTAAAACAAATCAGCGTTTGAAGATTTTTCTTTTGCAATCACCATTTCAAAATGATAATTGCCTGTATAGTTTTTACTCCTGAGAATTGAAGTATTTATATTTCTTCTTGAAAGGTGCGATTGATTGATAGGTCTGAGTTCACTAATAAACTTATTCAGCGATGCAAATTCCTTTTCTCCAACAATCTTTCGGTCAAAGTCCTTGCTGAGTTTAACTTCATGTTCAATCAAACTTGTTTCAAAACCAAAATTAATTTTGTAGTAGGGGAGCAATGGGCTTTCTGTCTTCCATGTTTCTGTCGTTAAAATAATTCTTGACTTTGCATGAAATTCAGAGAGAAAATAAAAACCATTTACTCCTGAAATATTTACCCACCTTGGTTGGTCGTCAAGATTGTAATAACCGCATGGATTAAAAATCCGTAATTGCTTTATTATTTCGGGGTCAATTTCTTTTGAGTAGAAAACAAAATCTGGGTCGTAAAATTTTAAAATTTCTTTCCAACGGTCTGAAATGATATTATCTTTAACTGGAACGATTGGATTGTATCTGCCTCCCCAAATATTTTGATTGTCATGAACAAGTGAAAACAAAGTTTCATAGGGATAATTTTCATCCACAAAAAACACAAAGCGTAAGTGTCTTGGTCTTGATGTAATTTGAAATTGCTCCATCTCATGCAATTTTTATTTTCATATATTCCTCTTCGCTCAGCCCAAAATCTTTATCTATAATTTTTACTTCATCATAAGTGAGTTCATACAGGTGGTAAACCAACACATCTATTTCTTTTTCTAAGGAAGTGGTATCTTGGTTTGCTTTTTTCTTTTTCAGAATTTCATCAACTAACTTTTCAAATTGCTTTTGCTCTTTATCGGTTGGGTAATAAACAAGCAATGGTTCAAGTGCCTGAACGCTTATTATTAAATCTCCCATTCCTGTTTTGGGTGCTGATTCGAAAAGTTGGTAGTTGCAAAGTTTTGAATTTAGTAATGCAGTCAAGTATTTTATTTTTTCTCCTGTTAAAATACAAGTGCTGTCCAGTGTAAAAATTTCATCAGCATAATAAGAGAACCTGAGTTGCGAACCAATGCGTTTCCAAATAATTTTCTCTTTTGTAAACTGATTGAAGTAAGCTGTTGCATCAGATGTTTCAAACCATTCATGCAATGTCTTTTTTCTTGTTGTTTCTAACTTGCCTTCTTCATTCTTAAATTTTTCACCAATCTGTTTTATTTTTGGTAGAAATCCCTCAAGATGTTTTTTTATCGCTTTGTATTTAGAAATATCAATTTTATATGTAGGAAAAGTTGAAACCAAATAACCACCATCCCATTCAGTAAAATATTTATCAATTTCTCTGCCTCTTAAAATTGGTTTAATTAATTCTGAACTTTTCTTGTCTTTGCTAATAAGTTCTCTTGCTTTTGTTCCATCAATTACAAATGCTTCATTTAATCCTGTTGTTACACCACGATAAATTTCAATATTCCATTTGCTTAATTCCTTGCCTTTCGTTTTGATTTTTTTATTGATTGATTGGTTGCCGTCATTTAAGATTGCCCAATTCTCAACAGTAACATAAGGCATCGTTTGATATTTCAAATCATTGAGGTGATTCAGTTGTTCAGGTTTATCTACTGTGCTACCAACCAACTTATTTTTATTGCTTTCATTTTTTGCAATCAAAATATTTGTATCCACAACTGCACTTTCAAAAATCCCAGGTCCCAATGCAATTAACTTCAATGGATTCTTTGTAAGAAATAATTTCCGTAAAGACTTTCCGTAACTTGCTTTCAACCATTGACTGGAAGTAATGAAAACATGAACTCCGTTTTGTTTTAAAACATTAAAACCAAATTCATAAAAGAGAGCATAAATATCACCTGTCCTTTCATAAGTTGTGTAGTCATAATCTTTGAAAAGCTTTGCTAATTTTCCTCCATCTTTTTGCATTTGCACATAAGGCGGATTTCCAATCACGACATCAAAACCTTTGTCAATACCAAACATCCATGTGGGAGAAAAGAAACTGCTTGCCTTGCTATCATCAAACGGATTCCAGTGTTTTATTTTTTTAGCAATTTGTTTCAACACGGGTTCGTGTGCTGCTTCAATATCGGTAACAACTTTATCTCTCTTTTCAAAATAATCTGTTTTAAGTTTTTCTTTTTCGGTGCTTGCCAATGCAGGTGTAAAAAATTGTTTACGCAATGCTTCCAATGCTTTCAGTTGCATTACTAATTTTTGTGTGAAACCTTCGTGCAGTGTGCCTTTGCTTTCCTGTATAAAAGCATCAAGCCCTAAATCAATCAAACTGTTTGCACATACAAATTTAAAATCAAGGTTGGGCAATGGCTTCACTCCAAAATTGTGAACTCGGTCATTGGGTTTGTAATCTTCTTCCAATACCAAACTCAGCCATGCTCTCAATCGTGCTATCTCTATTGCCATTGGCATAATATCCACTCCGTAAATATTCTGGCTCAATATGTCTTTCTTCAATTCGTAACTGCTCTTTACTGTTCCCAATGCTTCGTGCAGTTCTACCAGTTTGTGCAATATGCCCATAGGGAATGCACCGCTCCCACATGCAGGGTCAAGAATTTTTATTTGCTCTAAAAAATTAAGCAATAAAATTCTTTCTTCTTTTTTTAAATGTGCTGCATCGGGGTTGGCGGCAAACAAATTCTCTAACGACTTTTCAATTTTGTTTTTCTCCTCGGGTTTTAGTTCATACTTTTTAGTTTCAATTTTTAATTGCAGGGGCTTTTTATTTCCAAAAATATCGCCAAGTGGTTCTGGATTGTTGAGTTGTTTGCTTTTCTCTTCAATAATATTTTGCTCCCACTTTGTTTGCAAAAATGCTTTTATACTTTCATTCACCATGTAGTCCACAATTTCCCGTGGCGTATAAAAAGCACCAAACGCTTTGCGTTGGTTGGCTAACTTTTCGGTTTCTTCGTTTTGGCTTGCCAAAAGATTTTCAAAAATCCTTCCCAACATTTCGGGGTCAACTGCTACCTGCTGATACTGGCTGCTGCTTTCATCTACTGTGAAATCATAGCTCTCTAAAATTTCTACAAAGGGCAAAAGCCAAGCATCCAACTGCAATTTAGAAAAGAGTTTGTCTTCTTCGCTTTCGTCAAACAAACCACCATTGAGGTATGGAATTTTTTCAAATAGTTTATTCAATGTAAGCGGATTTCTGTCTTGCACTTTTGTATTGAGTGTTTCAAAAAATAATTTCAGCAAAGCATTCTGATAATAGTTTTCTGTTTTCTCAATGGCTTCCTTGCTAATAAGGGAATGAGGAATAATCCCCTTTTCTTTTAAAAACCAACAGAAAATATATCTGCCAATTAAACGAACTGTAAATTGTTTTACCTGATTGTCGGTTGCTCTGTTGTGTTGTGTTTTTACAATTCCTAACAGTGCATCAAAGCGTTCTTTTATCTGCTTGTAGAATTCTTTGTTTACTTCTTTAATGTCAAGCGATTTCCAAAGCAGGTCGGCAATTTCAGGTTTCGGTTTTGTGCCGATGCTCTCCCATAACTGAATTATTTTGTTGTATTGTGTATTGGTTAACCGGTTGCGAAACGAAACAATTCTTTTCTGTTCACCTTGATTAAAAATTAAAACTAATCTGTCATAATCGGGTGTAGTTACAAAGTGAATGAAGTAAGGTTGTGCAGGAATAAAAGTTGTTCCGTTTCGCTGCGTCAATCCTTTGCTTAATGATTGATAACTGCTTAGCCCGGGATCGTTATCAACCAACTGGCTGATATATTCTTTCTTCAACTTTTTAAGAACGGCAAAACGCACACGGATATTCTGGCTGTCTGCACTGATGCGATATAACTGTGGCTGTACGGTTTGCGGTGCGGTAGCTAAAAAATCTTTCAGTTTTTGTGTTTGCGGTGAAAGCAGTTGCGGTTTGTTTGCAGCGTTGGGTTCAATGTTCATCCATTGCAACAAGCCAAAAGAAAGGTCAAGAATATTTTCTCTTGATGGGTTTTCCGCAAGTTGTGAAAGAATTGTATTTATGTCGTTAATGGTCATGCAAATATTTGTATGATTTCAGTCAATGGTGCTTTCTCTGTTTTTTCTTCGGGCTTGTATTGATTTGCCAATGAAATAAATTGCTTTATTATTTCATCGCCTATATGTTCCTGTCTGCGGTTCATTCGGTTTATCAATCGCACCAATTTTAAATTTTCTTTATTGATGTAAGCGTTTTGCGAATGCAAAACCGAATTGCTCACCTTGTCAATTTCAGGAATGGGATATCCGTATTCTATCATTTTGTTTATAAGAAATGCTATGGCAGCTTGTTGCGGTTGGTTGTATCGCACCTGATGTTCTTCTTCCGAAAATTGGTAGCGTTGAATGAAATCCAAAATGTAGGCTTCGGCTTCGGGTTTGCTTTTAAACTTGTCAGCAAAGCGTATGTTCTGATCGCTAGTTGCTTTTATAGAAAGCAATCCTTCTGCTGTTGTAAATAGTTCACCAATTTTGTCTTTGCTGAACGCAACAAAATATCCTGCTTCAAAAGTTGCATCTTCTCCTGATGCCAAATGTGCCAAGTGAATAAAATCATCTTCCTCTTTTCTCATTTGCAATTTACCCCATTTGCCTTTAGGCAAATTTTTTATTTGCTCTTTGTAATAAGCAGTGAATAATTCGTTGCGGTCAAATGCTCTCAAGTCATCCATAAATAAATCTTCGGCTGCAAGCAATTCAGATGTTTCAAATATTTTTTGAAACGCTGCCAAGCGTTTCTTTTCATCACGGCTGTAAAGGTCTTCGGTAAAATCTTGCGGTGTAGGGTCTTCATCCAAAATGGATTGGTCTGTTCCAACGGTGTAGCGTATCAAATCTATTTTGGCTTGCAGTTTTCTCACTAACTGCAAATAATTTTCCAATTGTTCTTCGGGTCTGAAATTGTAAATAAATATTTCTTCGTGAATAGTTCCCAAACGGTTAATTCTCCCATTGCGTTGAATCATGCGAACTGGATTCCAATGCAAATCATAATTCACAATCATTCCGCAATCCTGCAAGTTCTGTCCTTCCGAAAGTTTGTCGGTGGCAATCAGAAAATCAATTTCTTTTTCTCCGTCTTTGAGATTGTATTTTTTTGAAACGGGTGCAAAGCGTTTTGCAAAATCTTCAATCTCACTTTTTGAACCCAATGAAAATTCAATATTCTTTTTCTTTACCAAATACTGCGGAAGATTTGCTTCCAAATATTTCAGCGTATCGGCAAAGTAGGTAAACACTAAAACTTTTCTGTCCTCATTCTGATTTAAGTGTTTTGCCAACTCTTGAATTTTATCATCCTTCTTTAGCAGCAAAGCAAGTTGTTGTTTTAAAATACCAACAACAGAAAGGTCTTTCTTAATGTCGGCTTTCAATTGCTCCACATTGAAAACTCCTTCGTCTGCAATGATGGTTGTGAATTCTTCTTCTGTTTGCTCAAAACTGTCAATGTCAAAATCCAATTCATCTTCGTCTGAGTTCTGTTCGTTGTAAGCATCAATGGCTTTGTTCAAAGCAGAAATATTTTTAACGGAAATAATTTTATTGTATTTCTCTAACTTCTCTTGAAAGTCCTTCAACTTTCTTTCGTAACTGTCAATTGATTTATTGATGGAGTAAAGCGAAGATTCAAGTCGCTTTAAAAATACCGTCCTGAAAATTCCGTAGATACCAATTTGTCTGCTTAATTCTCGGTTCTCGTCTGCGTTCAATTCTAATTCTCCTCTCTTTCTACCGTAATAAGCATGGCGGTAAATGTTGTAGCGGTAACAAGGAAAACCTAAACTCAATAATGCAGTATATATAATTTCAAGCGATGATTGAATAGGTTTTTCTCTTTCTTGGTAATGTTCAAACAAGTCAAGCGGATGGGCTAAATATTCTAACTCTGCCAAACTGTTTATTTCATAGTTGAAAGCTCTTGTCAACTCTGCGTTTTGCTCTGCACTTTTTAGCAATTGCGATTTGAATTGATTTGGGACTTCATACTCCAAATTATCGGGATACGATTTCGGAAACTTTTGAAGTTTGCCGTTTATCTCCAAACCTTCAGGATATTCTTTTTCAATTCCTTGTCGTGTCCGTCTTACAATAAAGCGGTTAAGCAGGGGGGTAAGTTGTTCTTTGATTTGCTGATAATTTATAAATCCGCTTTCACGAATTTGTTTTTTCATGTCGGTTTGCAAAAGTTCCAACCGTTCTTTCAGCGTAAAATATTTTTGTCGGCTACGGTCATAAAATTTTCCCAACTTAAAAATGTCACCACCTGAACCTAACATGATTTGATTTGTCAAGTCAGCCAATTGATTATTGATTGGAGTTGCAGTGAGCATTAAAGTTTTTGCATTTTCATTTTCCTGTCTCCATTTAATGAAAACATCAAACCGCTGTCCTCCTGAGGCTCTCAGGTTGTGGCTTTCATCAAACACAAACAAACCAACAGGAATGGATTGCAAATTTTCACGAATATCTTTTATTCTTTCTGTGTCTTGCAGGCTATAAATTTCCGGAATATGAATCATCCTGAAATCATCAAATGCTTTTCTCCATTGCGGAATCAGCCCTGCCGGTGCAATTACAACAACTCGCTGATTCATGTTCTGCTTGTAATACTCAATCACTTTAATTGCAGTGTAAGTTTTGCCCAAACCAACAGAATCTGAAAGCATAGCAACACCTTGTCTTTCCAACTTCTTGATTAAACTATTTGCGTTTTGAATTTGGAATCTCAGTAGTTGCGGTTTGCCCGATGTTTGGTCGTCAATGTCAACTTTATTTTCTTTCTCGTCTAACAAGTCCTGTCCGTAAATGCGATACAAAGCATGGATATACATTTCATAAGCACTGAAGCAAATTCCACCATGCTTGCTCAAGGCTAAAATTTCTTCATTAAAAGTTTGCGACCAATCCTCACTATTATTCCAAAGTTCTTCAAACCATGTTCTGTGCGAAGGATGCTGCGATAAGTTTTTGCGAAGAAAATTTACTGTTGCGTTGTTGTCCTCAAACTGATTCAGTTCAAGATTGCCAAACATTCCCTGCTTGGTGAAATTGGAACTGCCGATAATACCAACGGCATTTTCTTCATCAGTTCCAAAAATGTAACACTTTGCATGAAGGAAATTCTTGCGGTAAACTTTTATTTGAATTTTCCCAGAATTGTTTTCATTCATGTATTTGCCTAACAGGTCTGCAACTTTTTGAAATTCTTCTTTCAGTTGTAAGTCTTCTAAATCTTTCTTCAAATACTTTTCAGGAAAGTCAGGATCTTGTTGTGCAGGTTTTTTGACCTGATATGTTTTGACAGAAGGTTCTTCGCCAAGTAGTAAACGGAAAGTGATATTTTCTCTCTCTAAAAATTTGGAAAATTCTGTGAGTATTTCAACCATACCGGGTAAGTCCCAATAACCTGTCGCAATTGAAATCTGCGAATAGGATTTGTCATTAATCAACTCTTTCAGCACACTGCCAAGCTGATATTCGTTTGAGGAATTGTCTATAAGTTTAATACCCTTCTTCATTTTTTTAATTTCTTTTTTAGAATGTTCAAAGCATTAGATGCTAAATGATTTTCATCCCCAACTGCGCTTTCAAGTTTGTCAGTCAGCCAAAGCGTTAAGAGTTCATCCTCATTTGCTTTCAGAAACTTGGCAATGGCAATTACCTGCTGCTTTGAAGCGTTGCGTTCTCCTCTTTCTATCTTGCTCATCAAAGCGGTGTCCACTTCAAGTTTTGCAGCAACTTGTCGTAGGAGAAGATTTTGTTTTTCTCTCAGTTCTCTTATTTTTTGTCCTAAATGATTTAACACAATAGTATTTAGTTTGGCTTGTCAAATTTTGTCAAATGTAGGTAGAAAATTTGAAACAAAAACAAAGCTTTGGGTTCGTAGGTGGCTGTAAGCAGGGAGCTGAAAAAAGCAGACTTTCATGTAACCAAGGTAATGATTGACAGAACCAGGAAACAGAAGGATAAAGGCGTTTTAAAAGAGCAGTATATAACAGTTGCCGTAAAAAAGGATGGAACAGTAATACAACGATTAAAATTGAGGCGAATCCAGTATTTGACAGCAGAAGGCAAGCAATATGTATATGTGACAAACAATTTTACATTACCACCAAACCAGATTGCTACGATCTATAAAAAACGTTGGATGATTGAATTGTTGTTCAAGCAGATTAAACAAAACTTCCCATTAAGATACTTTTGGGGAGAAATCTCAAATGCAATCGAAATGCAGGTGTATTGTGTGTTAATGGCACAATTACTGATGGTTGTAATTCGTAAGAAAGCCGCAACAAAGAAATCGTTTGCCAATATGATCACGGTAATACGACTGCATTTGATGAGCTATGTTAGATTGCTGGAATTTATTAAAGACACTTATAAAACATGGAGAAAAACGTACAATGGATTAATGGCATTATCTCCATGAAAAAAAGGTGGGGGTACTACCCCTGAATTTGAAACATATATTTTTGATGTGTAATCCTTTACTGAAAAAGTATTCATCAAATTAAAACCCGATTTTAGTCGGCAAACATTGATTTAAAAACTCTATTGGACCCGTAAACATAAAATACTTCTTTCAATATTTTAGGCCCGATATATTTATCAAGTCCGTTTTTGGTAACAATCTCAACTCTTATATTTTGAAAAATATTTTCAAACAGATCATAAGCAGCCATATAGTTATCAAAATTTTCATTTCCCGGGATAAAGTCAATTAAAAGGTCAATATCACTTTTTTCAGATTGTTCGTCCCGCAAATAAGAACCAAACAATCCTATATTTTCAATTCCCAGTTTAGAAAATTCGGGCTTATAGCGTTTTATGGTTGATATTATATTTTCCTTGTTTGTCATTTACAGTATAATCATAAAGGTAATACACTTTTAAAGATTCGATAATTATTAAGCAGCAATTTTTTGCTGTGTAAGCCAAAGTGTTTCATCTTTTATAAATATTTCCACTTTTACATTCCCATAGGCTGTTTTGTGCAAAAGCATCTCACTAAAACCTTGACTTGGCATACTTTTTTGTTTTGCCATTTATTTTTGATTAATATTTATCATTGTCTGAATTTGAATTTCTTAAATTTGAAAATAATATGTTTCTGTTTCTTATAATATTAAAATAATTTTCCTGTAAAGATCAATTCATACAGCTTTTAATATATTATTATTTGTTTTTTCAAATACAATTTTGATGCATTTTTTATTGGAAAACCCGCAATATCAGTTCAATATTTTACAGTTTACATCCCGCCCTATCCCTTCTAATTACCGTATTATTACCACAGTACCCTTAAACCCATATTAAACCCAAGACAAACCCATGTTAACCCATGAAAAATATGGTAAAATACCTGTTATTTTATATAAGTATTGATTTTTATGATTATCTTGTACATGGTTTATATTAACCAATTATTTAAAAAACATATAATGAATTATGGCTAGAATGAAAGGAGATTCCTGGAGTGGTGGAATTGGCCCGGTTATTTTCTACGAAGTTAACGGACAAAAACGAATCAGGAGCAAACCAGACAAAAAAAGAAAAAGGCGTAAAGAAGAACCGGCTAATGCCCCTGTGCCTGCTTTTACTGCTGTTTCAAGAGGTGGCAGCCCGATGATTAATCTGATGAAAAAGCAAAGGCTATTTCCTTTTGCAACAGATACCTACAGTAAAACAAGGGGGTGGATGATTAAGGAATATGCCAAATATGCCTTGGAAGGGGAATGGCCAATCTGTTCGGAACAAACACCCATGTACCAGTTTAACAAAGCCTGCGATCTGCGGAATTTATTGCTGGTAACACCAGTAGTAAAAACAGGACCCAATCAGACCGTCATCGTGCAGATCCCGGCATTTAACCCGGCAAAAAAATTGATTACACCTCCTAAATGTAAATCAGCTGTCATAACCGTACAGGTACTGTACTCTGAATTTAAATCTAATGTAGATGCAATCTATTTTAAGCGGGAAGAATATGGGTTTTCTACAGGCAATCAGGAATTACCTGCCAAAGAAATGCAGTTTTCGGATATTGGTAATGAAGGGGATACTATTTTGGTGGTGATGACCATCCGGTTTTGTATGTCTCCTCATCAGGACAGCTCTTTCCTGAACGATCCTGCATGGCTTCCTGCAGCTATTCTGGCAATGGGCCGTTTTTGAGCAATTCTATGATAATAGCTGAATATTCTGTTTGAAGTTTTACACTTAAACCTGTAAATATTGCATAACGAAAAGAAGCTGATATAGCCCGCGCGGTTGCCCGGGCTTTTCTTAACTTACTCCCCTCCTTTTATTCTCTTTCTTTTCATTGATTTTTCTTAACCTTGTATCTGATGCCCATCAAAGCAACATTTTTTAAAAATGCCCCGGCCTTCAGAAAGTGGCTGGAAAAATATGCAGCTACCGAAAAAGAGTTGCTGGTTGGCTTTTATAAAGTAGGTACGGGTAAACCCAGTATTAGTTGGCCGGAGTCCGTTGACCAGGCTTTGTGTTTTGGTTGGATAGATGGCATCCGCAAATCAATTGATCCGGAAAGTTACAGCATCCGTTTTACCCCCCGTAAACCTGATAGTACCTGGAGTGCTATTAATATCCGGAAAGTAGCCGAACTAACTGAAAAAGAATTGATGACAGAAGCTGGTTTAACCGCTTTTCAATTAAGAAAACCTGAAAAATCCGGGATCTACAGTTTTGAATCTGATTACAAGGAACTTTCTGCTGATTTGGTGGTAATATTCAAATCCAACCCTGCTGCCTGGAACTTCTTTATGGCTCAGGCTCCTTATTACCGCAAAATGATCCATCACTGGATTTTATCTGCCAAACAGGAAAAAACCAGACTGTCCAGACTTGAAAAACTCATACAAACTAGTGCACAACAGATAAGGATTCAGTTTTAATCTTTAACAAATTCAGGATTTCTTTATAAAATATTCAAGAACTACCCTGATCTGTTAAACTATTTTAAATAATATTAATTTAACAGTCAAACATTAGCGAAAATTTCTCTAATAGCTTATCTTTAACTAACATTCGTTTGTTTAATTGCGATTATTAATTTTAAGTAGATGCAGTAAAGCAGATATTCTTTTTTATTAAAAACTGTTTTATTATGACAAATCTTACCATTCAGCTTGTAAAGCAACCCGATGGATATAATTTTAGTCTTTCTGAAGCTACCAGATCATTGCTAACTGAAGAATTCCCCGAAGCCCGGCCTGTAAACAATATATTAGTCCCGTTTAATAAAAAAAGCTGCATTGATAATTATTTCTGCCGCCTTAAATATTATTCCTTAAAGGTTTTACTCGGTATCAATGATACAAAACAACTGAACCATATTAGTACTATTCAATTTGAGGATGAGCAAACCGGCAATGTAGTTTACCAGCTTCAAATGGAAGAAAATAAACTAATACCAGTTCAGCCTCAAACCCCTGTTATTCCCATAAAACAGGATGCATTGATTATTCAGTATCATGTATCCAATAGTCTTTAAGATCATTTCCTTAATTTCATGCCTTTAATAATTTCCGATCACTAAAAGGAGATAAAGGCAGGGTTATGTTTAAAAAATCAGCTACAAAAACACAGACAGCTATTTATTATATTGGATGGTACCAGCTTTTAGGCGGCTTGGGGGGTGCTTTGTATATATTATATTCCCTGATTGCTGTACACAAAAGAACTTCCATACAATTTCTGGTCTTTGGTTTCATGATAACTTTTTTTATTTACAGTATCTTTTGCGGAATAAAGTGTATTCAATTGCATAAGAAAGCATTGACTTTCACCATGATTAATCAGCTGTTTCAACTATTTGGCTTTGCGGTTACAGGGTATGCCTTCCGCTATATTGCCGGTATCTATTTAACAGTTGGTGTTAATCTATTACATGCAATAGAATTTAGCCTGGGTTATGGTTTTTTAAAATTTGACTTTTCGCTAAACCAGCATTCACCGGATGTATGGGTAAGTTTTAACCTGATTGCTTTTGCCCTGGTTTTCTGGATAGAAACGCTGGCACCCGGATTTAAAGAAGAATTAAAAGCATAAAAAGCCTTAAATTGGCAACCAAATTATAATCCCGGAGGATTATATCAACCCCTTACTACTAACGCATATGGAAAAAATTTTCAGGAAAGTCAGCCAGATAATTGCTGACAAAGATTTTGACGCATTATCAGATATTACCATTACACAACCGGAAAAATTTAACTGGGCTAGGGATGTTTTTGAAGCCATCCATGTAAAGGAAACCCCGGATGCTACTGCTTTATTGTGGACGGATGGTAACCTGGTGCATCAGTATTCCTACCTGCAAATTTCTCAGCAGTCTAATCAACTGCTTAATTTCCTGCGTAATAAGGGCGTGAAAAAACAGGAAGTGATATTTACCCAAATGGGTTTGCAAACCATTAACTGGCTGGCCAATATGGCCTGTATTAAAGGTGGTTTCTGTTTAATACCCTCCGCCACCATTCTCAGTGTGCATGATATTGTGTATCGCTTTGGTAAAATATTACCTAAAGTGGTAATTGCGGATTTGGAGAATGCCATTAAAATTGATGAAGCTGAAATATTATCCGGTAAAGAAGTGGATATTAAAATAATGGCCGAAGGAAACAGGCAGGGATGGTATAGCCTGGAAGATATTGATTTGGAAAGCAAGGATGCTGAAGCCAGCGATACAGCGTCTACAGATCCACTGTTTCTCTTTTTTACATCGGGTACTACCGGTATGCCCAAAGTAGTTACCCATACCCATATCAGTTATCCGTTTGCGCATTTAACCACTACCTCCTGGATTGGATTAAAAAAAGGGGATATTCATTACAATATTTCACAGCCGGGCTGGGGTAAGTTTACCTGGAGCAGTTTCTTTGCTCCCTGGAATGTGGGTGCCACCATTTTTTCCTACGCAGCCAATGGCCGTTTTAATGCAAAAGACAATTTAGCTTTAATAGAAAAACATAAGATTACTACATTCTGTGCACCGCCAACCGTATTAAGGTTGTTGATCCTTGAAAACCTGAAAGCGTACCAGTTCAGCTTAAGGGAATGTGTGGCTGCCGGAGAACCTTTAAATCCGGAAGTAATTGAAATTTGGAAAAATGGAACCGGTATCCTGCTGCGGGATGGGTACGGACAAACGGAAAGTACCTGTATGGTAGCGAATTTACCGGGTACTGCCCTGAAATATGGATCCATGGGTAAACCTACTTTTTTATATGATGTGGTGATTGCAGATGAAGAGGGCAATACATTGCCTGCCAATGAAGAAGGAACCATCTGTGTAAAAACAGATACTGATAAGCCCTGTGTTATTTTCAGCGAATATTTTGGTGATCCCGATAAGAAAAAGGAAGTTTTTAAGCATGGATTGTATTATACCGGAGATAAAGCTTACCAGGATACGGATGGTTATATCTGGTTTGTGGGCAGGGATGATGATGTGATTAAATCATCGGATTACCGCGTTGGGCCTTTTGAAGTGGAAAGTGTGTTGCTGGAACACGAAATGGTACAGGAATCTGCCGTTGTGGGTAGTCCACATCCGGTAAAAGGGTTTGAAGTAAAAGCATTTATTGTGCTGAATAAAGAATATACTTCTGGTAAATTACTGGCAGATGAACTGTTTGCATTCTGCAGAAAAAATATCGCACCTTATAAAATGCCAAGATTAATAGAATTTGTGCCCGAATTACCAAAAACAATCAGTGGCAAAATCAGAAGGGTGGAACTGAGGGCTACAGAAGCAGCTTCCAAAGCCCGGGGGTTAAAGAAGGAAATGGAGTTTATCTATGTAAAATAAAACCTGCAGATGGATATCTGCAGGCTGCTAAACAAAACTCTAACTATGATTCACTCACACTAAAACGAAAATTGTTGTCCGCTTAACCAATGTAAATCAATCTCTGCAGGCACTTTCATTCTTTCGGCAATTCTTTTATACCGGTTGGCTAAACTGCAGAGGTAATCCTGTGCTTTGGCTGAACCTTCTCTTAAACCTGTTAAAGATTCAATTTTCCATAAGCTTACCAGGTGCTCAATTATGCTGGCATAATCCCAGGTGGTATACACTCCTATTTTCTGGGTGATGGCAGAAAAATCTACAAATAAACTCGGGCTGCCATCTTTTTTATCCATTAGTATGGCTGGCATGGTTATCTGTTTCCGCATCATCTTTTCAAAGGCAGATAAAGCTCCATCAGGATCTACTTCAAATAACTGCGACATAAATGATTTATAGGCTTTCTCATGCCTGGCTTCATCTCCGGCAATGGTTTTGCAAATACGGGATAGGTTACTATCGCCGGCTTTATCTGCCAGCTTGCCCGTATTTACATGGGATATTTTAGTAGCCCTTTCCTGAAAGGAAGTGTAAACGATGGACTGATAAGGATCATTATCCGTATTGGGATTAAAGCCATTGTAAATTAAACGGTGTATGGTATGTTCTACTTCCTTCATATCACAACGGCCACTGAGGTAGAGGTATTTGTTCAGTAAATCGCCATGGCGGTTTTCTTCGGCAGACCAGGCTCTGGACCATCTGGCCCATCCTTTACTGCTGGTTAAATCCCGCTCTTCATTGGTTACAAGGCTGAAATAAGTCTGATAGCTGGGTAATGCTTCCTCTGTAATCATATTGCCCACCAGGCTGGTAATGACCGAATCCGGTATATTGGAAGACCTTTCCCTTAATTCCCTCACCTGCTCATACGCATCTTCTTTTGTTAAATCTGGCAGAAAATCTGTTGGTTGCCAGCAATCATCAGGATCCAGTAATATTTCATCTACCGCATTACCTACATAGTTGTTTAATGTAGCAATAACTTCCATATTCCTGGCTAGTTCGGAGGGTTGCATCAGTTGTATTTATTGATTGAAAAAAGCAAAGTTACTCTTTTAAGTCCGGGCTGAAAAGACAGGCATTTGCTAAATCGGGAGAAATTACACCTGCTGTCATTTGCAATTTAAAAGCACTCAAAAAAATATTATCTTCAGCATTTAACCTCCAACCTATTTACCATGCTCACTTTCCTGAAATCTTTCTCTATCTTCATCCTCGCCGGTTTTTGTGAAATTGGTGGTGGCTACCTGGTCTGGCTATGGATCAAAGAAGGCAAGCCCATCTGGTATGGTATTTTGGGTGGATGCATACTGGCACTCTATGGTTGGGTGGCTACCCTGCAAACTTCCAACTTTGCCAGGGTATATGCTACCTATGGAGGTTTCTTTATTGTGATGTCTTTAATCTGGGCCATGAAGATGGATCATTTCAAGCCCGACAAATATGATATCATCGGAGCTTCTATTGCCATATTGGGAGTAATGGTTATTTACTACGCACCACGTGGATAATTAACAGCAATATTATGATTAAGACCTACGATATCCGTTTTGCTTCCCTTACTACAAAACAGTTACTATTAAGGCCGTTGAATGAAGCAGATCAGGCAACTATATTCCTTTTACGGTCAGATGCCCAAGTCAATCATTACCTGGACAGGCCCCCATGCCTTACTCCTGAAGATGCACTTCTTTTTATTAAAAAAATTCAGGACTGTATCCTCAAACAGGAAGGTATGTATTGGGCTATCTGTTTAAAAGATAACAAAATCCTGATTGGTACGATTTGTTTATTTAATTTCTCAGAACAATACAAAAATGCTGAAATTGGTTTTGAACTGATACCTTCTTTTCAGGGTAAAGGATTGATGCAGGAAGCATTGGCAGCTATTCTTTCACTTAGTTTTGAAATACTAAAAATTCAGATCATTTCTGCTGTATCACATATTGATAATAAGCCTTCCATCAACCTATTGAAAAAAAATGATTTTAAAATGATAGAAGGATCTGCAACAAAAGGCAATGATGCCCCCGAAGATTTTATTCACTTTCGCCTGCAAAATTCCCCATCCAATATTTAATATCCAACATCTATTTCAGCTGTACCAGTATCGCTTTCACAAAATCACTTACCAGGTAACTGACAAGCTTACCTGCTCCGGGTTGCTTGTCTTTCGTTGATAAAATTACTGCCCCTTCTGAAATATGCAGGTAAGCCGGACGGCAATCGAATGCTACATAATTTAAGAACTGGCGGGCCTGGTTAGATGAAATACCTGAAGGGCTCCCATCACTGCTCAATCCGTTTTCTATAGCATCCATATCCAGTTCAATGCCACATAAACTATCATCTGTAAAAGAAGTGGCATGGCCTGCGGCCTGTATAAAACTTCTTTTTTCATGAATAAAAATATCTTCAAAAGTAATGCAATCCACAAACGGGTTATTCACTATATCAATCCAGGTATTCTGGGTTATATAATTTTCATGTATCCCTACCACACAGTACTTTTCCAGATACCCGTCTTCTTCTGCATAACTGAAACCATTACCACTATGCCTGCCTTCTTCCGGGCCAAAATCTGCATGTGCATCCAGGTTAATCGCATTGATTTTTGCCAGGGGTAATACCCCTGCTTTATACCATCCTTTGGCTGCCCCGCAAATACAGGGATAGGCATTGTTTTGTCCGCCTCCAATAACCAGCGGTAATTTTTTATTCTGTGTAATGATATGAATCAGCTGTTCCACTTCTTCATCTATGGCATTCACCGCATGGCGGTAAGCCTGTACTTTTTCTTCATAATTACCGGCATTGGCTTCAATGGTTTGTTCAATAACCGAAAAGTCGAAATGCCCCAATAATAATATTTCATTACCATCTAAAAAATCATTGCTTTGTATATTTAAAAATGACTGCAGAAAAGCCAGCCACATACTGTCTGCTCCACCAATTCCATGATTTGCCTTCACACCTAAATCTTCAGGTATCCCAATCAGAACAAATTTAGCTGAACTATGCTGTAATGATTTCTCCAGGTCATGGCTGTCTGCTACTACCTGTAAGCGTTCTCCTAATCTGGTTTCAAATTTCCGTATCCGGGTAATGGATAAAATATCCTGTTTATTATAGATGCTAAGATGTTTCATTACAAGTGCATTAAACTAATTAATCTGTAAAATACAATATTCCTGTTTATAAACTTTAAAAGAACCCCATTACCCACTAATTTCATGTATGATTTGTTTTTTAACCATTGTCCGTTATCCTGTAGGAAGAGGCTTTGCCGGATTTCTTTCTATGGCTTTATTCCGGCTACCCCTTAACTTTTGCAGAACAATTTCTTTTTATAAACTGATGGGTTGTGGAAAAAACGGAAGTTTTGATATTAAGCCCGACTGGCGGCAATGGGCATTACTAACCGTCCACCCAAACCCCGGCATCTCAGATACCAGGGCATTATTTGAACAGGAAACCCCTCAGTTCATACAGCAGTGGTGGAAATTCTTTGGAACTGAACAGATTTCCATTGCATTGGAACCTATAGAAGGGCATGGTACCTGGGATCATCAGCATTGCTTTGGCACCTTACCTAAACAAACGGATTATCCCGGTAAGATCTGTATATTAACCAGGGCTACCATCCGGTTAAGCCGGTTAACAAATTTCTGGAAAGCAGTGGATACGGTAGCCCATACAATGGATGGTGCTGAAGGGTTTATCAGTTCAGTTGGTATTGGGGAAGTACCTTTTATCAAACAGGCAACTTTCAGTATATGGGAAGACAGAAATGCTATGAAAAACTTTGCCTACCAGATGAAGGAACACCAGACCGTTATTCAGAAAACCCACCGGGAAAAATGGTACAGCGAAGAGATGTTTGTGCGCTTTAAACCGCTGAACAACTGGGGCAGTTTAAACGGGCTTGATATTTCAAAAAGAAATAAGTAAATTCGTTCCATGTTTGCAAAAACAAATACCAACCACAATTTAATGGCCATTTTTTTAAATCTGATTGCAGATTCTGATAGCACAGGCCCCTACTAAATAAGCAAATTTCTGTTTAGCAACATTTTCTATTTTTTATTAAACTCAGTTTATGCCATCTCCCTATTTATATGTGGATTCAGAATTAGGAACACTCCGTAAGATTTTAATTCATAGTCCGGACGCAGGTATCGGAAAAATCATCCCAAGTACTTTTACAGATAACCTGTATGATGATATTGTGCATCTTAAAAAAATGCAGAAAGAATACAATCACTATATTAAAGTGCTGCTTTATTTTTTAGACCCTGCAAAAATTGAATATATTAAACAGCAGGATGCTGCTGCAACAGAAGAAACCCGCGGCAATTGTTTTATCCCGGGTACCAGCGAATATTTCAGTTCCGATAAAGTACTGGAAGCACAGGCTTTACTGGAAGAAATACTGAAAGATGAAAAAGTGAAACTGCGCCTCATTGCTGCCATCTGCTCTTATGAAGAAAGCAGCCTGCTGGTACAGCAGCGCCTTGAAAATATTGCAGATGCAGGGCAACTATCTAAAATTATCATTACCGGTGTATTGCCTGCTGCTGAAAACGGAACCGATGAAGATCTCTATATTTTTCCTCCTATCCCCAATTTTATCTTTACAAGGGATATTGGTATCATTATCAAAGACCATATCCTGTTAAGCAGGATGGCTACCACGGCCCGTAAAAGAGAATCTCTGATTACCAAATTCCTGGCCTTGTATTTTTTCTTTAAAGACCGTCCGGAAAAAGTAATTGAGATCATTGAAGAAAGTGATTTCTTTTTATGGGATGAAGAAGAAAGAAAACACCGGATTATTACTATTGAAGGCGGAGATATTATGATGATACACCCAAGGCATTTACTGGTGGGATGCAGTGAACGTACTTCCTCTAATGCAGTGAATGAAATTGTGCATACCATCTTCAGCAGGCCGGAACTGGAAATAGAAAAAATATCGGTGGTTAAAATCCCTAAAAGCCGTGCCCAGATGCATATAGATACCATCTTTACCCAGGTAAAGAAAAATGTATGGGTGCTTTTTGGCCGCTATTCCGAAAACATCCTCACCGCAGAAAATAATGTTAAACAATCTTATCTGAGTAAATTATCCCATACACCCCGTAAAGGCGAAATGGAACAGGTGGAGATCTTTCAGTTTTATAAAAAAGCGGCAGAACCTTATTTCAAAAACAGGGATTATGGATGTACCGTAAATCCTGCCGGACTGGAAAGCCTGCTCCGTAAAATAAGCATTGAAGATTTTAATGTGCATCCTGCTGATGTTAAAATCATTTACAGTGGCGGTAACAATTTTCCGGATGATGAACGGGAACAATGGACGGACTCCTGTAATGTAGTGGCTTTGAAAGAAGGGGTGGTAATCGGGTACGATAGAAATGATAAAACAGCCGATGCGTTTAAAAAAGAAGGGTTTGATGTAATCACTACCACTGATTTGTTTGAAGCTTTTGAACAGGGTAAAAAACCGGATGAGATAGAAAACACCCTGATACTATTGCCTTCTTTTGAACTGTCAAGAGCCCGTGGTGGCTCACATTGTATGAGTATGCCTTTACTCAGGGACCAATTTAAAATCTAACCATGCAAAACACTTCCCATATTTTAATGATACGCCCGGCAAGTTTTGGATACAATGCAGAAACTGCCGTGAATAACAGTTTCCAGGTTAATACTGGCAACTTATCTGAAACTGCTTCAAATGCTATTCTTGAATTTGATGCTTTTGTACAAAAATTAAGAGAGAATGGTGTGGATGTGCTGGTTTACCAGGATACTAAAGATCCGTATACTCCTGATTCTATATTTCCCAATAACTGGATTTCTTTTCATGAAGAGGGGGTTATCTGCCAGTTTCCCATGTTTGCTGAAAACAGGAGAAAGGAAAGAAATAATGCAGTAATACAGTTGGTGAAGGAAAAATTTAAAGTAACAGAACAGCTGGATTTTACCTATTTTGAAGCAGAAAACCTGTTTAATGAAGGTACGGGCAGTATGGTGATGGACAGGGTCAACAAAATTGCATATGCCTGTCTATCGCCCAGGACGGCAATCAAACCTTTACAGGCTTTTTGCAAAGAAATGCAGTACAAAGCCGTTTGCTTTAATGCTTTCGGGGAGAATGGTGATCCTGTTTATCATACTAATGTGATGATGTGTGTGGCTGACAAATATGTGGTGATTTGCCTGGATGCTATTACCAATCCTCAGGAAAAATTAATGCTCTCAGAGACTATCATTGCTACTGGTAAAAAGATCATCCCGATCAGTATTACACAGATGAACAGTTTTGCCGGTAATATGTTGCAGGTAGTGAATAATAAAGGCCAAAAAATACTGGTCATGTCTCACCATGCCTATGAAAGTTTATATGATGAACAGGCAAATGAGCTGCAGGCTTTTAATACCTTACTATATGCCAGCCTGAATACCATTGAAACCAATGGCGGAGGCAGTGCCCGCTGTATGATGGCAGAGGTTTTTCTGCCGGAGATAAACAGTTAAAATAAACTTATTGGTTGCTTTCAACACCGGATTGGATGGTTTCCAGGATTTCTTTTATTTGCTTTTCCCTGATTCGGATAGCCTGATTCAGTTTTTCCCAGGCATGGGCAAACTCTTTCTGTACATTTACATCAATAGATAAATAAATCTGTTTGGCAGAAAGGGTTTCCTTGATCATTTCAAGGTCATGCCATCCGCCAATCATTTCCTGTAATTTATTAAACTGGCTGTATCCGCTATTGTATTCTGCTGAATCCGGCATCCAGTTAGTGGCATACATCCATTGTTTAATCAGTTTTCTTAATTCATGCCAGTCCGACCGGTGTATTTTTTTAATAAAAAGCTTTTCCAGTTTCGACCTTAATACGGTTACATACTGTTCACACAAAATCATATTGGTATCTTCTATAAAGGGAGCACAGAATCTGACGGCTTCTTCAAAAGTCTTTTTATACTCAGCAATTTGAAACCTGAAAGATTCTGTCATTTCTTTCAGCTGCGATTCCGGAAAATAAAGGGAAGTTATCTGTTTTAACTGATGTTTATGCAACCAGGTCTGTAATAGCTGGTATTCTCTTATCTCCCCGGAATGTTGAAATACATATTTCAGTTTCAGGGATATTTTCTTAAACTTCTGTTTCCGGTATACAAATGAAAGGAATTTGATCAGCGATTTGTATTTCTTCATTTCCACCCGCAGGTCATGCAATGGAACTTCTTTCCCGGTTAACTGAAATTCATGGATATAGTTAAACAGGTTCTTAACCCTTAGGGAATGGAATTTATGTAATGTGTCATTCATTATTATTTTACAATTAACAATAAAAAAACAATGACAATCTACATCTGTTCGATGATGAAATTGTTAATTTTTAAATGTAAGTGCAATTCCTTCTGCAAATGAGACCGGGTTATACTGCAAAACCTGCCTTGCTTTATCAATTTTAAGTCCTGATTTTTTAGCTCTTTTTACCGGTTCCGGAAAACTGGCAGCATCAGCCTCTTCTATATAAGAAGCGTCCAGTTGTAATACTTCAGCCACCTGTAAGGCCATTTGATAAGGAGAGAGAATATCCTTCCCTGCAAGGTGAAAATCGCCCCCCTCCTGTTGCAGCAGAATAGTCTCAATCCCTTTACAGATATCAGTTACAAACGTAGGTGTTCGTTGCTGATCGCTTACCACTTTTATATTTTTCTTTGCTTCCAGGTTTTGCTTTACCCAATGCAGAAAGCTGGGCCGCATACCTGTATAGCAGGGCCCGTAAATAAATACCGGCCTTACAATACTGTACAGCAGTCCGCTTTCTTTAACCAGTTTTTCTGACTGCAATTTTGTTTCCCCATAAAAGTTAAGTGGTGCAGGAATGGCAGTTTCTGCATGTGGCCCATTTTCCCCAAATACAAAATCAGTGGATATATAAATAAAATGTGGCCGGAAAGGCTGACTGGCATTTAGTAAATACCCTGTGGTGCTTACATTATTCAGCAGGCAGCGTTCCCTGTTCTGCTCACATTCATCCGGCTTACTCATCGCTGCATTGTGAATAATGACAGAAGGCTTGTATTTGGTTAAACACTGATCCACTGCAAGGGGGTCAGTTAAATCCAGGCTTTCATATTTAAAAGTGCCCGGTACCGCTATCCTGCAAAGGCCTTTTCCGGTTGCAATAACCCTGTATCCCTTTGCAGCCAGGTAAACACTAAGGTGCTGGCCCAGAAAACCATTGGACCCGGTAATTAGAATAGTGGGCATTTTTATTGTTTAAACACAGGACTAATACCCATATTGAATAAAATAAAGGAATAAATATTGGCGATGCTCTCTATATTTTTGGCAGTATTACTGGCCCCATGTCCGGAATTGGTATCTATTTGAATCAAAACCGGATGCTTACTGGTATTTTTCTCCTGCAGGGTGGCTGCATATTTAAAAGAATGTGCGGGAACTACCCTATCGTCATGATCAGCCGTTGTAATCAAAGTTGCCGGATAGTCTATCGCCCGTATATTATGCAGGGGTGAATACTGATACAATACTTTAAATTCGTCAGCATTGTCACTGCTGCCATAATCTGCAATCCAGTTCCAGCCAATAGTAAATTTCTGAAAACGGAGCATATCCATCACCCCTACCTGTGCAATCGCCACTTTAAATAAATCAGGCCGTTGGTTTAACACTGCACCTACCAGCAATCCCCCATTACTGCCACCCCTGATACTCAGGAAATCCTTGCTGGTATATTTTTCCCGGATCAGGTATTCAGCTGCGGCAATAAAATCGTCAAATACATTTTGCTTCTTCAGTTTCATACCGGCTTCATGCCATTGCTCCCCATATTCCCCACCACCCCTTAAATTGGCAATGGCATAAACACCTCCCTGTTCCAGCCAGGGTATTAAACTGGCACTGAATGCCGGGGTAAGACTGATATTAAATCCACCATACCCATAGAGCAAAGTGGGGTTCTTCCCATTTTTACTAATTCCTTTTTTAGCAACAATAAAAACAGGAATCTTTGTCTGGTCCTTACTGGTGTAAAAAGCCTGTTCAACAGTATAATCTGAAGGGTCGAAACTTAAATCAGGTTTTTGAAACAGGGTACTGGTACCGGTAGCTATATCATACTTGTAGATAACCGGCGGAAAATTAAAACTGGAAAATGTATAAAAGGTAAAAGCATCCTCTTTCTCACCACCAAAACCACCTGCACTACCCAGTGCCGGTAATTTTACCTCCTTCTGTAAAGTACCTGCATAATCATATATATAAATTCTGGATGTCACATCTTTCAGGTAAGAAACAAATAATTTGCCACCTGCAGTACCTACCCCCTGTAAAGGTTCGGCCTTTTCAGGTATGACGGTTTTCCAGTCATTCTGATCCGGCTTTGCAGGGTCAAACAGCATTAGTTTTTTATTCCGGGCACCTGCATTGGTTTCAATCAATAACTGAGCACCTATATTGTCAACAACACTAAATTCG